>Ga0070706_100002607_pt1 | contig 18058 bp, 18 predicted proteins | sample KBSK5501metaG_FD_65476 | JGI IMG/M metagenome (GOLD analysis project Ga0070706, IMG submission 65476) | Corn, switchgrass and miscanthus rhizosphere microbial communities from Kellogg Biological Station, Michigan, USA - KBS K5-50-1 metaG | ecosystem: Host-associated > Plants > Roots >... | reverse complement strand
AGAAAGGCCCCCCGATAGCCGAGAGCGCCGGCGAACACCCCCGCGCCGCTCATCCCCAAGAGCATCCCCAAATTCGACGCGCCATTGAACAGACTCAGGTGCTGTCCGCGCATCAGGGGAAGCTTGGTCACGTAAGTCTGCCCCACGGTCCAGAAGACCGCGCGGCCCACCCCCTGGAGAAGCTGAGCTCCCACCAATGCCCCAACCCCCAAAGACGTCGAGAGCAGCAAGCCGATGGCCGCGGCGAGATAGAAGAGCCCGCCGATTCGGAGGATCTTCGTTTCGCCATGATAGTCGGACAGCCGCCCAAACGTGAGGCGCAGCGTGACATTGGCGATGGAGGGGAGGGCGGCCAAGATGCCGATGATCAGGCCTGAATATCCGAGGTGGAGGGCGTACAGAGGGACGAGGAGTTGGACCGTCGCGTTGTTGAAGGCGAAGACCAGGGCAATCCAATGGATGAGCAATCCCACGTCGGCAGGAGGTCCCGGTTTAGGCGGCGCTCTCCTCAGCCCGACGGATGGAATCGCCGACCGCGATCGCTCCGCTCTCGAGGATCTCGGCGCGCAGGCCGGCCCGGTGCGCGAACGCTGCGATCACGCCGGCCTTCGTCTTGGATTCGAGGTAGGAACAGGGCTCGCAGAGCCGGATGCCGACACACAGCGTCGTCCCGACCCAAAACCGCTTCCCGATCAGGTCCCCGAGCGCGGCGCCGGTGGTGAGGACGTTGCGCCGCGACTCCGCGGGTGCGAGATGGATCCCGGTCTCGCGGGTCACTGCATCGAGGTCTTCCTGGGCGATGAGGGTGAGGTGCCGGCCGCCGCCCGGGTTCTGTGACCACGTGCCCGCTCCGGCGGCATACCGGTCGCCCTCGATTCCCTTCCCCGCCATCGTCCGCACCTTCTCCACATGCTGCGGCAGCGTCCCCGCCTCGGAGGTGATGTAAATGCCGGCCACGCGGCCGGGGGTGTACGTCGTCATCGCCGATGCTCCTTCCTATATTAGGATTCGACCGCCCGGCTGAGCGCCAGGAAGGGTCTCCACGGCTGGTGCTACAACGACGCGGCGACCTCCTGCCAGTCCCAAGCACGTAGTCGGCGATGAAGCTGATCACCAACGCCCGGCATACTCGGGGACCACACGATCGTATGCCGCCGACATCAATGGCGAGGAAATGATGAAGTCGGCGGACGCCCGGTTGCAGGCTACAGGGATGTTCCACACCGCGGCGATCCGGAGGAGCGCTCTGACGTCCGGATCGTGGGGCAGCGACTGCAGAGGATCCCAGAAAAAGACGAGGACGTCGATGCCCCCCTCCGCGATGCGGGCCCCGATCTGCTGATCCCCTCCGAGCGGCCCGCTCTGCAGCTTGTGCACGTCGGCTCCCAGCTCTTCCTCGAGCATTTTCCCCGTCGTCCCCGTCGCGATCAGTTCGTGTTGAACCAGCAGGTGCTTGTTGAACGCCGCCCACTCGAGGAGGTCGGTCTTCTTATTGTCGTGCGCCACAAGGGCGATTCGCTTCCGTTGTTCCATGGCCACCACTCCATTTTCTCAAAAGGCTTTCCCCACCACGGACCCGAGAATCCGGATGGAGCGCGGTGGGGGGATATCCGCCGATCGGCAGGGATCGTTACGCGCAGAAGGCAGTCAGGAGGACGTCCTTGCCCGTAAACTAAGATGCCCCGGCGGAACACGTCCCCCCGGAGGCATCGCGGTCCTTTTATAATAATAAGGTAACACACACCCTCCCGACGGTCAACCAGCGTGCCATGCGCGCGCGCGCCGTGGTCCACACAGAGGACAAGTGGAGGGGTTGCGGAACTCCTGCATGTGCCCGCTGCAGGTGAAACGCGGTTTTCCACCGCATTCCAAGTCCCCGGCTATCGCTGGCTGTGGCTGTTCTCGCTCTTCACCTCCCTGGCATTCACGGTGGAGGCGCTCAGCCAGGGATGGGTTGTCTTGCAGCTCACCAACTCGGTCCTCATCGTGGGGCTTGCCGCGGGCTTTCGGGGAGTCAGCCAGGCCCTTTTCAGCGTGCTCGGGGGACCCATCGTGGACCGCATCGACCGCCGCCGGCTCCTTCTCGGCGCCCAGCTCGCGGCCGCGCTCGGGGCGCTGACGCTCGCGTTCCTCCTCCTCGGTCGCACTGCTCGCGTCTGGCACGTGTTCATGTATCTCGCTCTTGGGGGCCTCGTCACCGCAATCAGCAGGCCGGCGGCCGGCGGTTTGATGTACGATGTCGTGGGCCCGCGGCGGTTGCTGAATGCGAGCGCCTTCCAATTCATGGCCGCGAGCGTCGTCCGGATCGCGGGCGCGGTGGCGGGGGGGTTTGTCATCGATCGGTTGGGGGTCGGCAACAACTTCCTGCTCGTGAGTGCCGCATACTGCGGAGGATCGGTCGCGTTGTCCCTGCTGCGGGGCCCCGTCGTCACGGCGAGGACGGCGGAGCCATTCGTTCGGGCGGTGACGGCCGGATTCAGATACGTCCTAAGCACGCCGCGGATTCGGACGCTGCTGCTGCTGAGCCTGGTTGTGGAGGCGTTTGGGTTCGGCTATCAGGCCATGATGCCGGTCATGGCCCGCGACGTGTTGAAGGTGGGCGGGATCGGCCTCGGATACCTGACCGCAATGGCCGGCGTTGGACAGTTGGTGGCGACGCTGCTGGTGGCTTCGCGTGGGGACCTGCGCAACAAGGGAACGCTTCTGATCTCCGCGGCGGTCGGATTCGGTTTGTTCATCGCGGTATTTGGGGTGTCGCCGTGGTTTCCATTCTCGCTCGCGGTCGTCATGGTCGTGGGGGCGTTGGGGTCGACGTACGACACGTCCATGTCGACGATGCTGATGATGGCCGCGGGCGACGCGGTTCGCGGGCGCGTACTCGGCCTCTACTATTCTACGATGGGCGTGAGCGCCATCGGATGGCTCGGCGTCGGCGCTGTCGGCGCGCTCCTGGGCATGCCTGCCGCCCTCGCGCTGAGCGGGAGCGTCGTCGCGCTCGCCGCGCTGGGACTGCTTCCCAAGCTTCACCTGCTCAACCCGGGTGGCCGGGCCGGCGCCGCCGAGGAGCAATCTTCGCGTTTAATTCCTCAAGGATCCGGGGACAACCTCCCAGAAGTGTGACCGAGCACGAGCAACTCGCGACCGTCCCGAGGCCATCCTAGGATGCGAAGAGCGGCTCAACTCGTTCTGATCTTTCTGGCCTCCGCGTTCGTGACGCTGGCGATCATGGGCGCGAACCTCGGCATCGGCCCGCAGAGGCATCAACCGGCGTCCGAGGCTCCCGCGGACAAGACCAATCCGTATGCGAGGTCCGCGACCGCCCGGATGCTGGCGACGTCCGGGCGCCTGCACGAAGCCCAGGACGCGTACTTGGAGATTCTGCAAACCAATCCCGTCGACCCTGGGGCGATGGAGGGGTTGGTCGCCGTGAGGCGCCAACTGGCAGCCGATGACCCCGCGGCGCTCCGCCGCGAGGCCGCGGCGTACCGGCAGGTGCTTGCCCGAGGCGGGGAAACGCCGGAGCATTACTCACGGGACAGCCTGGAAATCCTCGCGGTGGCAAGTCTGCGGGCGGCGGCCGCGATCGAGTCGACGCGAAGCGGCGCTCATCGGGCGGGACCGACGCCGACGACACGGCCGGACCGGCATACAATCCGAGTGACCAAGGGTTCGCAGCCAGCAGCGCCGCTCCCGCCTCAGGCTGCGGCGACACCCCCGCAGCCTCCTCCGCCGGTCGCTCCCGTTTCGCCGGCCGTCCCTGCGGCCGGCGCGGATAAGCCCGCGGCCAGCGCCGACCAGCCCGCCGCCGGCCAACCGTCACCTGCACCCGCCGACGTCCAAGAAACCGTTGCGGTCTTGACGCCCCCCGGCGAGCCGGCTGTCGTTCCGAGCCAAGGCAGCCTCGTCGGGATTGACTGCCAGAAGCGTGCCTTTGTGCTTCACGGTGCAAATGGTGATGAAGAATACCTCACCACCCCCACGGTCACGATCTACGTCCGGGGAGCCCCGTCACGCCGGCTGCCTGATTTTTGCGGGCTCGAGAGTTATCTCGGGCATGCGGTGACCGCCTGGACGGTCTCAGGCGGCGACCGGAGAATCGCGAAGGAGGTAAGCGTCGCGCCCTAAACGCCCCGCCGTCCTCGCTCCGCTGTTCCCACCGCCCTCAAGGGAGCCCGTTCGCCCTACGCGAATGTCTCATCGACGCCACAGCGGCGTTGGAGCGCTTTCATTTGCACAGGGGAGGGATTCAGTATGGAGAAAAGAGGCAGGAAAGGGACACCCTCCATCTCGCGACGTCGCCTGCTTTCTCAGACCGGGCTGGCGCTTGCGGGGGCGTCGGCTGGGCTCACCCCGGCCGCCCTGCGCGATCTGGCCCGGGCCGTCGCCGCGCCCCAAGCGGCCCCGAAGCGCGGCGGGACGCTCACGATCAGCCAGTCGGTGGACATCAACACGCTGCACCCTTGGAACGGCACCCTGAATGTGTGGAAGGTGACCAAAACCAACATCTACGACCAGCTCTCCTATCAGGATCCGACAACGTTTCAAGTGAAACCCAAGCTGGCCAAATCGTTCGTGTGGACCGACAACAACACGAGCCTGGTGATCGCGCTCCCCAGCGGGGTAACCTTTCACAACGGCGAGAAACTGACCGCCGAGGATGTGAAGTTTACCCTTGATAGCATCCGGGATCCCAAGGTGGGATCATGGTTGCGAGGGTTCATTGCACCGATCAAAGACGTGCAGGTGCTCGATGACACCCACCTCAAGATCAAGACCGAGACGATCGAAAACCAGTTGATCCCCGCCTTCACGTACGTGGACATCGTGCCGCGAAGCTTGGGCACCGACCTCGCCAAGAAGACCCCCATTGGCTCGGGGCCCTACAAGTTTGTGGAGTGGATCCCGAACGACCGCGTCACCCTGGAGCGAAACCCGAACTACTGGAACGAGGCGCGGGCCGGACACGTGGACAAAATCATACTCCGGCCGGTGACCGAGCTCCAGACCCGCATCTCGCAGCTCCTGGCCGGTGACGTCGACCTCGTCTATGATTTCAGCCTGCAGGAGGTCCCGCGTCTCCGCGCCGACAAGAGCATCGCCGTCGCGGTCGTCCCCCCGGCGGACCAGATGTTCCTCGTCTACCTCAACATGCGCAAGCCGCCATTCAACAAAGTGGAGATGCGGCAGGCGATGGGATGGGCTCTCGACCGGCAGGGTTTCATCAAGAATTTCCTGGCCGGCCTGGGGCGCGTCGACAACAGCCCGTTCACCCCGCAGCACTGGGCGTTCAACCCGAAGACGGAGAACGCGTACTCGTACAACCCGGACACGGTGGGGAAGCTGATGGAGAAGGCGGGGTACCCGAAGGGGCGGGGGCTCACCTTCAGCTTCCTGGTGCCATCGGGCTATCCCGAGTTTAAGCAGATCTCGACGCTGCTGCAGGCGACCTTTGCCGCCGCCGGCTACCGTCCGGCCATCGAGGAGGTCGACATCGCGCAGTGGGCGGCCCGGCTGAATCAGAGCAAGGACTTCTTCGCCGCTGTCGACTACCCCCCGCGGGGATCGACGGATCCGGCCCTCACGTACTCGGCCGGGTTATTCTTTCCGCCTGTCCCGGCCAACTATCTCGGTCTGACTCCGGATATGATCCCCGGCTACGTCGACGAGATCCGCAAGGGCGCCACGACCCTCGAGCGGGGAACGCGGAAGGCGGCCTACACCAAGGTCCAGGAGCTGTGGCTCGAATATCTCCCGGGTCCGATCTACTGCCATCGCTCGACCGCGCACGCCCACCGGCCATACGTGAGCGGTTTCGTCCCGCACCCGGCGTTCCAGCAGAGCTTCGCCGACGTCTGGCTCGCCAAGTGAGCCCGGGATAATCCGACCGCCGGGGAGCCCGCCGCCGTGGCCCGGTACCTGATTTGGCGCGCCGTGAGCGTCGTCCCCACGCTCCTCGGCATCACGGTCCTGGTGTTTCTCGTCACCTACTTCATCCCCGGCGACCCGGCCCTGGTGCTGGCCGGCGCCGAGGCCCCGCCCGAGGTGGTGGCCAGCCTCCGTCACCAGTGGGGACTCGATCAGCCCATCTACGTCCGGTACGGCGTCTGGATGGCCAACATCGCCCGCGGCAACCTGGGCGAATCCTATTTCAGCCATCAGACCGTCCTGCGACTCGTGGGACGCGCGTTTCCGGTCACCTTCGAGCTGGCGCTGCTCGCACTCGTCGTCGCCGTCGCGATCGCCGTCCCGACCGGGATCATCTCCGCCGTCCGTCCCAGTTCCTGGTTCGATCTGGGGGCGACGGCGGTCGGGTTCATCGGGCTGTCCATCCCCGGCTTCTGGCTCGGGATCATGTTGATCTACCTGTTCGGCGCCGAGTTGCGGTGGCTGCCGGCCGGCGGCTTCACCCCGTTGTCGTCGGGCCTGCCCGCCAACATGCGGAGCATGATCCTCCCCGCGATTGCGCTGGGGACCTTCGCCTCCACCCAGTTGATGCGCTACCTGCGGGCGGGCATGCTGGATGTGCTCAACGCGGATTACATCCGCACGGCCCGCGCCAAAGGCCTGGCCGCCGCGATGGTCCTGATGCGCCACGCGATGCGCAACGCGCTGATCCCGTTCATGACCGTCTTGGGTGTGCAGATGGGGTATCTGCTGGGTGGCACGGTCATCACCGAGTCCGTCTTTGCCCTGCCGGGGATCGGCCGGTTGGTGCTGAACGCGATCCTGAACCGGGATTACCAGGTAGCGGTGGGGATCATCCTGTTGATCGCCGCAGCGTTTGTGCTGGTCAATCTGGTTGTTGATCTCCTCTACCCGGTGCTCGATCCACGGGTCCGGCTTGGGCAGGCCACGAGCTGGCGGTGAGCCTGCGCATGCGAGCCGTCGAGCCCGAGCGCGCCTCCCGCCTGGATCACGCCGGGGGGGCCCATGTCACCACCCGGCCGATCGTGACCTCGTCGCTCCGGCGGGCCGCTCGGTGGGCGGGCAGGCGGGGGAGTCTCCTGGTCGGCCTGGGGGTCGTGCTGGCGCTGTGCGTGGTGGCGCTCGCGGCCGCGGCGATCTCTCCCTACGCACCCGACCGGCAGAATATGGCCGCCACGCTCCAACCGCCTTCGGGCTCGCATCTATTCGGAACCGACGAGTTTGGGCGCGACATCCTCAGCCGCGTCTTCTTCGGGGCCCGATTGACACTGCTGGCCAGCGGCGCGGCGGTGCTGCTCGCGGTGCTCGTGGGCAGCACGATCGGCCTCACGGCGGGCTACTTTGGCGGTGTGTACGATACCATCACGGGGCGGATCACCGACATCTTCTTCGCCTTTCCGGTGGTGCTCCTCGGCATCGCGATCGTGAGCGTGCTGGGCCCGGGGGAGCCGAGCGTCGTCGTGGCCATCGCGCTGGCCTCCCTGCCCAACTTCGCGCGGGTCTCTCGCTCCGCCATCCTCCGGGAACGGGAGTTCGAGTACGTGGCGGCGGCCCACGCCGTGGGCGCCTCGACCCCCTACATCATTGTTCGCACGCTGCTGCCCAACCTGATCGGCCCGCTGACGGTCCTGGTGTCCCTCGGGTTTGCCTACGCCGTCCTCTACGAAGCCTCCCTCAGTTTCCTTGGGCTGGGAGCCCAGCCGCCGACGCCGGAGTGGGGCGTGATGCTGTCGAGCGCCCGCGACTACCTCTTTCAGTCGCCCTGGTACGCGTTCTTCCCCGGCGTCTCGATCGTCGTGCTCGTCTTTTCGCTCAATCTGGTCGGCGACGGCCTGCGCGAACTGCTGGACCCATACCGGCACAATCGATAGGAAGGAGCGGCCCGTGCCTGGAGATCGGAACGTCACGATTGGCCTCATCGGCGCCGGCTTCGCGGCGAATCTCCACCTGGAAAACTATGCGCACGTCCACGGCGTAGACTTCCGTATTGCGGGAGTCGCCTCGCGCAACCCGGAGCGTAGCCGGCAATTCGCGGAGAAGCATGGGCTCGAGCGCGCGTACGGCGGCGTGGACGAGCTGCTCGCCGATCCGCAGGTCAATCTCGTCGATCTGTGCATTTCCAACTACCAGCACGTTCCCTTTATCCTCCGCTGCGCCGAGGCGGGGAAGGCCGTCATCTGCGAGAAGCCGTTCACGGGGTTCTTCGGGGACGGCGAGCCCCTGGTCGGGAACCGGTTCGGGCGGGCCGAGATGCTCGCCGGCGCGCTCGTAAGCGCCGACCGCGCGCTGGACGCTCTGCGGCGCGCCGGGGTCCGGCTCCACTACGCCGAGAACTGGGTGTACAGTCCGAACATCCGGAAGGCAGCCCGGCTCGTGGAACGGACCGGCGGGGCGATCCTCCGGATCGTCGGCGAGGAGTCGCACAGCGGCACCCACTCCGATTACGCGCGGCAGTGGCGGTACAGCGGAGGGGGGAGCTTGATCAACAAGGGGTGTCACCCGCTCGGCGCCGCGCTCCAGCTCAAATACGATGAAGGGCGCAGGAAGTACGGGGAGCCCATCCGGCCGGCGAGCGTCACGGCGTGTGTGGCCCGGCTGACGCACACCCGCGGGTTCCTGGCCGACACGGAGAAATTCATCCGGGAAGGTTGGGTCGATTCGGAGGATTGGGGCGCCCTGTTCCTCACGTTTGACGACGATACCGTTGCCCAGATCACAGCGTCCGACATCGTCCTCGGGGGCATTCAGAATGTGCTCTCGATCTACGGCAGCCAGGCCGTCGTCCACGCCAACAACGTCCCCAACACGAGCGTCATCGCGTACGCGCCGCGCGCTGGCCTCTACGGCGGCGAGTACATTCGCGAAAAGGTGGAGACGACTTCGGGCTGGCAGTTCACCAGCGGGGACGAACACTGGATGAACGGGTTCCCGCAGGAGCTGCAAGACTTCTGCGAGGCCGTGGCGGCGGACCGCGAACCGGTGAGCGGCGCGATGCTCGCCCGCGACGTCACCGTCGTCTGCTATGGAGCGTATCTGTCCGCCGAGCAGGGGCGCGCCGTCGACCTGCGGCCGCACGTGCGCCGATGAATGCCGGGCCCGGTGTCACAACCTGTTCAATCCGTTCAGCGCCGCGGCCTTGTAGGCCTCGGCCAGGGTCGGATAGTTGAAGACGGCGTCGCGCAGATATTCGATCGTCCCCCCGTGGTCGATGATGGCCTGGCCGATGTGCACCAGCTCGGTAGCGTTCTGACCGATGATGTGCACCGCCAGCAGCTTGAGCGTCTCGCGATGGAATAGGAGTTTGAGCATGCCGCCCCGGCCGCCGCTGATCTGTACGCGGGAGAGCTCTCGGAAGGGCGCCAGGCCGACTTCGTAGGGCACCGCGCTCTTCGTCAACTCCTGCTCGGGGGGGCCGATCATGGCGACCTCCGGGATCGTATATATCCCATAGGGGAGTCGCGACGACATCCGTGGCGCGTCGACGCCGAATGCGTGCATCGCGGCGATCCGCCCCTGTTCCATCGACGTTGAGGCGAGGTTGGGGAACCCGATGACGTCGCCGACCGCATAGATGTTTCCGACATCCGTCCGGTACATCTCGTCCACCTTGATACGGCCGCGATGGTCCGTGCGAATCCCCATCTCTTTTAAGTTCAGGTTCTCGGTCGCCCCCACCCGGCCCGCGGAGAACATGAGCGAGTCCGTGGTCAGGGTCTTGCCGCTCCCCAACGACACCAGCACCCGCCCGTCGGCGCTCGGCGCGACCCTGGACACCCGCTCGCCGAACCGCAGGGTGACCTCCTGGTCTCGCATGTGATAGTAGAGCGCGTCCTCGATCTCGTGGTCCACAAAGTCGAGCGGACGCTCACGGCCGTCGATGAGCGTCACTCGCGCGCCGAGCACCTGGAAGATCGTGGCGTACTCGACCCCAACGACGCCCGCCCCCACGAAGGTCATGGTCCGCGGAACATCCGTTAAGTTGAGGAGTCCGTCGCTATCGATGATCCGGCGGTCGTCGAACTCGATGCCGGCGGGGCGGTCCGGCACCGTGCCGACGGCGATGATGATTTTGTCCGCGGTCAGCGCCACGGTCGAGTCGGGCGTGGTCACGGCGATCCGGTGCGGATCGAGCAGCGAAGCGGTTCCGGCCTCGATGTCGACGGAGTTGCGAATCAATTGATCCCTGACGACATTCACCTCGGCCTCGATTACGCGGCGGGTGCGGAAGGTGAGGTCCTGGATGGTGATCTTCTCTTTGACACGGTAGGCAGCCCCGTAGACCTGGCGTTGGCGCACCCCCGACAGGTACGAGACCACCTCGCGCAGGGCTTTGCTGGGGATCGTGCCCTGGTGGATGCAGACTCCGCCCACGTCGGGATTTCGCTCGACGATCACCACCTGCTTGCCGAGCTTGGCGGCCGCGATGGCGGCTTTCTGCCCGGCCGGCCCACTCCCTATGACGGCGAGATGGTACTCCCGCACATCGTCCTCCCGCTATGCGTCGTCCGACATTAGCGGTACTTCGCGAGGTACTCGTTCACCTGCGTCTGCAGGTCGGCCAGCACCGCCGCCGGGTCCCGTTGAAGCTGGACACGCGCGCTCTGCGCGCGGTGCAGATGGAGAAAACCCCTGTCTTGCCCGACCTCGGCACGGTGGCTGCTTCGTCCCGGTAAGAGGCGTTCCTACGCGGCGCGTACTCCCCGGAACTTGATCAGCAGCAACACATCGTAGATCGCTTTCAGCGCGCCGCCGATGAGGAGCGGCCAGCCGAAGGTCGAGAGCGTGAGCAGGTACCCCGCCAGGATCGGGCTCACGGCGGTGGCGAGGCTTCTGGGAACGGCGGTGATGCTCGCCGCGGCGGGTCGCTCCTCGGGTGTCACCACCGCCATGACGTACGATGTTCGCGTGGGCACATCCATTTGCGAGAGCGCGTTGCGGGCTAGCAGCAAACCAATCGCCGTGGCGAGGTTCGGCGCAAACGGGACCAGGATCAGAAAGATGTTCGAGGGGAGGTGGGTGAACACCATCGTATTGATCAGACCGATCCGCTCGGAAATCGGCACGGCCACCAGAAAAGAGAATGCGGAGCACACACTGCTCCAGAACAGGATCGAGGAGGCCGTCGCCACGGAAAGATGGAACGCCTGGAACAGCCACAGCGCGAGCAACGATTGGACGAAGAATCCGCCTCCGAACGCATCGAGGCTAAACAGCGCGGCGAGGCTGTAGATGACGTGTTTCGATTGTCCCAAAGGCGGCCGCGGGGCCATGGCCGCCGGCGGCGCTTCGACGGCCGGCGACAGCGGGCGATAAAGGAGGAACGCCACGAGGCCGAGCGCGCCATAAACCCAGAAGGTGAACTGCACGGCGCCGACTCGACTGGTTCCGAAGCGGGCCGCGACGAGGTCGGGTATCGACGCGGCCAGCGTCCCCAGCGCCGCGACCAGCGTTCCGACCAGGCTGTAGCGCGCAAACAACGCCGTCCGCCGCCGCGGCTCGACCGTCTCGGCCAACACGGTGTGTTCCAGTGGCAGGAAGACGCTCACATCGCCGGCCGAGGGATTCATCGTGCCGACAAATGCGACGATCAGGATCGGCCAGTAATCGCGGGTGAGCGCGAAGCCCGCCCCGGTCGCCACCATCAGCAGGCAGGCGGCGCGCAACATGTATCGCCGAGAATACCGATGGGCGATCAACCCTAATGCGAGGGTGAGTAAGGCGGACCCGAGCAGCGTGCTGGTAATAATTGCACCAATGGCCAGCGCGCTGAAGCCGAGCCGCAACAGGTAAATCGGCAGCAACAAGGAGACGAATCCGTCCCCAAACGCCCTGACGCTCCTGGCGGCGAGCACCCGCAGGGCATCGGCCGAGAAACCCCGAGGCAGGGGTCGCCACCACTCGTCCCCCGTCACTGGCCGATGTTGCCGACTGAGCTCATCGCGGGGCTTAGTGAGTTCCTTTCGATTGCTTCTAATACTTGGGCAGGCCGGCGATCTCCATCACCGGCCGAATTTCCACGGTTCCCAACCGCGCGCCCGGGATCCTTCCGGCGAGGTCGATCGCCTCGTCGAGATTCCTGGCGTCGACCAGGAAGTAGCCGCCCAACTGTTCGCGCGTCTCCGCGAACGGACCGTCGGTCACGAGCCGTTTGCCCTCACGCACCCGGACGCTGGTCGCCGTCGAAACAGGGTGCAGCGGGGCGGCGGCGAGATACTTCCCGGTCGACCGGATCTGGTGCACAAGCTGCGTAGATTCCTCGCGGCACTGCTCCTTCTCGGCCTCGTCCGAGGCCTGCTCATCGCCGTACACCAACAGCATATAGATCATCGGATTGCCTCCATTCTTTAGCCGCCGGCCATGGCCCCGATGACAAGAAAGGGTTCCGCTCCCACCGCGACCGCGTCGGGCAGCGGGGTATCCGGCGGCTCGTGGGACAGATCCTGTTCGCAGGCGAAGAACCTCAAAAACGGCCGGCGTTGCTGCGTGACGTGGTCGCGGATCGTCCCGCGTAGCACCGGATAGCGGGCCTCGAGCGCGTCGAGGACCGAACGCTGCGTCACCGGACCGGGAATCTGAAGGTGCACCTCTCCGTTGACCTGCGCCAGCCTCCGCAGGTGGGCCGGTAACGCGACCCGTATCACGGCAGCGTCTGGACTTCGACAGATAGGACGGCCGGAAGGTCGCGGACGATAGGCTCCCACCGGTTGCCGGCGTCGGCCGAGACGTATACCTGCCCACCCGTGGTCCCGAAGTACACGCCGCACGAATCGAGCGAGTCGATGGCCATCGCATCCCGCAGCACGTTCACGAAGCAGTCGCGTTGCGGCAGCCCGTTCGTGAGCGGCTCCCATTCGTTTCCGCCCGTCCGGCTGCGGTACACGCGCAGCTTCCCATCGGGCGGGAAATGCTCGGAGTCGCTCTTGATCGGGACGACGTAGATGGTGTCCGGCTCGTGCGCATGCACGTCGATCGCGAATCCGAAGTCGGTCGGCAGGTTGCCGCTGACTTCTTGCCACGAGTCGCCGGCGTCGCCGCTCCGCATGACGTCCCAGTGCTTCTGCATGAACAGCACGCCCGGACGCGACGGGTGCAGGGCGATGCGATGCACGCAGTGGCCGACCTCCGCAGTGGGGTCGGGAATCTGCTCCGACCGCAGGCCGCGGTTCACCGGGCGCCACGTCTTGCCGCCGTCGTCGGTCCGGAACACACCCGCGGCCGAGATGGCGATGAAGATCCGCTCGGGATCGGTGGGATCCTGAACGATCGTGTGCAGGCACATCCCGCCGGCACCCGGCTGCCAGGAGGGGCCTGAGGGGTGGCCGCGCAGCCCGGAGAGCTCCTGCCACGTCCGCCCGCCGTCCACCGAGCGGAACAAGGCGGCGTCCTCCACCCCGGCGTAGACCGTATCCGGATCGGCCAGCGACGGTTCGAGATGCCAGACCCGCTTAAACTCCCAGGGGTGCTGCGTGCCGTCGTACCACTGGTGGGTGCCCGGGACACCGTTGTATGCGAACTGGTTCCCCACCGGCTCCCACGTCTTGCCGCCGTCGTTGGAGCGCTGGATCAGCTGCCCGAACCAGCCGCTCGATTGCGAGGCGTACAACCGGTCGGGGTCAGCGGGGGATCCCTTGAGGTGGTAGATCTCCCAGCCCGCAAAGTGGGGGCCACTGATGTCCCACCGCGCGCGCTTGCCGTCCGATGTCAGGACGAACGCGCCCTTGCGTGTACCAACCAGTACCCGTACCCTGCTCATCTATGACCCCCTACGCTGTTCGGATTTCGCCTGCATTTCAGGAAAGTTGCCGGCGGCCTTCTGGACATCGGCAGGGAAGTCCGACATCTCGAACACCTGGCGCACCTCGATCACTTCGTTGTCCGAAGCGGGGCAGCGTGACGCCCATTCGACCGCCTCTGCCTTCGACTTCACCTGAATCATCCAGTAGCCGCCGAGCGTCTCCTTCGTCTCGGTGAAGGGCCCGTCGGTCACCGTGGGCTTCCCCCCGGAGAACGAAACGCGCGAGCCCGTCGACGGCGGGTGGAGACCGTCGAGCGCGATCAGCACGCCGGCCTTCTGCAGGGATTCGTTGTACTTCATCATCGCCGCTACGGCCTTGGCGTCGGGGGTGGCGCCCGGTTCGGCCTTCTCGTACCCCTTCGGGATCATCAGCATCATGAATCGCATCGTCATGCCTCCTTCGCCTGCTCACAGTTTACCATCCACGCTGGACACATATGTTTCCTCCTCTCCTTGCATAGTCGAACGGGCCGGCTCGAGATCGACATGCCCGGGAGGGTCCGTTGTCGATTTTAGTTCTCCCCGGACGACCATCTGGTATCCGCAGCAGTCCGGTCGCGATTGGGGTGGGGGTTATGAAGTACCTGTGCCTGGTGTACAATGAGGAGAAGAAGCTCGACGCCATGTCCGAGAGCGAGTGGGACGCCCTCGTGGCCGAGGCCCTTGCCTATGATGAAGAGCTCAGGAAGAAGGGTCGCTTTATTATCGCACATGTCCTCCAACCCACTCAGACGGCCACCACGGTGCGTGTCCGGAACGGCAAATTATCCACCACCGACGGTCCCTTCGCCGAGACCAAGGAGCAGTTGGGCGGGTTCATCCTCATCGACGCTCGGGATCTGAACGAGGCCGTCCACGTGGCCTCGAAGATGCCGGGGGCGCGTTTAGGGAGCATCGAAGTGCGGCCGATCAGGGAGCTCGAGCAGAAGGAGCCGCGGGCGTTCCGCTGATGAGCGGGGACACGGCCGAACGGGCGCGCGGGGTGGTGGAGGCCGTCTACCGCTCCGATTCTCGCCGGGTGCTCGCCACGCTGATCCGCCTGCTCGGCGACTTCAACGTCGCGGAGGAGGCGCTGCACGATGCCTTCACGGCAGCCGTGGAGCAATGGCCGCGGGATGGCGTGCCCACCAATCCCCGGGCCTGGCTCGTGTCGACCGGCCGCTTCAAGGCCATCGACGCCATGCGCCGGCGGGCCCGGTTCGACGCGTCGCTGGGGGCGCTGGCCGAGCAGCTCGACGCCGGCCCCAGCGCCGGCGCAGAGTGGCTCGACGAGGGCGTCGAGGACGACCGGCTGCGGCTGATCTTCACGTGCTGCCATCCGGCCCTGCCGCCGGAGGCCCAGGTCGCACTGACGCTGCGCGAGGTCTGCGGCCTCACGACCGAGGAGATCGCGCGCGCCTTCCTGACGGCTCCGCCCACGGTGGCTCAGCGGATCGTGCGCGCCAAGGCAAAGATCCGCGACGCACGCATTCCCTATGAAGTACCGTCGCGGGCCGATCTGCCGGACCGACTGGACAGCGTGCTCCGCGTCGTCTACCTGGTGTTTAATGAGGGGTACTCCGCGTCATCGGGCGCGTCGGTAACGAGGCACGATCTCTCGGGCGAGGCGATTCGCCTCGGGCGGCTGCTCATCGAGTTGCTGCTCGAGCCCGAGGCCGTGGGACTCCTGGCGCTGATGTTGCTGCAGGAATCGCGGCGGGCAGCGCGTACCTCGCCGGAGGGCGAGCTGGTTCTGCTTGACGACCAGGACCGCTCGCTCTGGAACCGGGAGCAGATCGCTGAGGGATCGGCATTGGTAGAACGGGCGCTGTCGTCGCGCCGGTTCGGCCCGTACACGCTCCAAGCGGCGATCGCAGCGGTACACGCGGGGGCGCGTCATGCCGCCGCGACGGACTGGGCCCAGATCGTCGGACTGTACGACGTGCTGGCACGGGCGGATCCGTCGCCCGTGGTCGAATTGAACCGCGCCGTGGCCGTAGCGATGCGCGACGGTCCGTCGGCGGGTCTTGTCCTCATCGATGCCCTCCTGGGGCGGGGAGATCTCAGGGACTACCACCTGGCGCACTCGGCGCGGGCGGACCTGTGCCGGAGACTGGGGAGGACCGCAGAAGCCCGCGCCGCCTACAAACGCGCCCTCGGCCTCACGCGGCAGGAGCCGGAGCGGCGCTTCCTCGAGCGACGGCTGGGTGAGCTGCCGGACTGAGACGCGCGACTTCGGATTCACCGAGTGCGCCGGTCCCGCCGAGCGGTCCTCTTCGGGGTGTGCGACAGCGCGGCGTAGAGGCCGTCGAACAGCGCGATCCCGTGCGTTTCGCGGTCGGCGTCCGAGCGCGACATCCATCCGCGCAGGACCGCGTCGATCCCGGGGACTTCGGGGCGGGCGTAGCGGCCGTCGCGCAGATCGATCTCGTGGACGATCTCCGCGATCGCCCCCACCGCAGGGTCGTCCAGCCCAAACGCCCTGACCATGGTTTCGAACGTGCACAGGTTCCCGCGGTGGCTGAACGGACCTTGGCTCATGTCGAAGGCGACCTCATCCGGCAGCGCGGTATTCGAATACCGGATCACGGCGCGTGGGTTGATGAACCGGCGGATCAACCAGGCGCACGCCAGCCTGTCGACGTGGGGGCTCGGCCGCGTCACCCAGCGCTTGTTCCTGTACGCTGAGAGGGCGGCGGCGGCCACTTGCGGGATATCCGGCGGCTTTGGGGAGAGGGCCTCCTCGATCCTGGCCAGTCGCGACGCGACCTGCGCCCCCGCCGGGGACTCGAAGAAGTCGACGCGCGCGCTCTCCGCGTACTCCCTCCGGAGGCGCCCCAGCAACTCCCGCGCCTGCGCGTCATCCCTGGAATCGCGCCGTCTCGTGCCGGTCAGGGTTTTCTCCAGCGAGGCCGCCCTGGCGTCGAGCGCCCCGTAGTCTTCCTTGCGCGCTTCCCGAAACAACTCCATGAGACGGGCGTCGCTGAGTCCCTCGAAGCGCTCCACGCGGAGGAGCAGCGCTTCTCCACCCGCCTGCTCCACCTCCTGGGCGAGCCACTGAAACGCTTCCACGCACTCTTCGCGCGCCGGGAGGACATGGACGCCGCCCTTCGGCGAGATTGCCCCGAGGGCCCGCAGCCGGCGCCAGACGGCGACCCGAGGGCTCGACCGCCCTTTGGAAGGCAGGGAGTAGGAGAAGACCGTCCAGGGCATCCCAACGAGGGTATCATATATTGCGGTCATCTGCAATACATATTACTGCGTGATCGCTTGGCGCGACCGGCGGCGCCTTCGTGGACCGGCGGGGTGATCCCCAAGAGGAGAGGCGCGGCCCCCAGAGACCTCCTGGGGGCCGCGCGGTCGAGGAGCGGGCGCGCGATCAGGCGCCGCGCGTGTTTCGGCGGACCAAGTTACGGCTGGAGGTCGCTGGAGAAGTCTCTGATGTCGCGCCGGCGATCCATCCGGTCGCGGTAGAGGTCCCGCCGGTCCCGGTTGAGGTCGTACTGGACCCGGTCGAGCTGCCGGATGTCCCTCCGGATGTCTCCCCTGTTCGCCAGCGGGTGCTGCAGATCGTACCGCAGATCGGTCTGGATCCGGTCCTTGCGCCGTTCGTCCCTGTAGGCATCCGCCCGATCGTGCCGGATGTCCCGCGTGTCCGTCCGCACATCGTGCGCGTCGCGCGTGATGTCACGGCCGCCCCTGCCGTCGTGGTCCTTGTCGTTCGCCATGGCGATTCCCGGGAGGACCGTGACGCCAAGGGCCAGCATCCCTGCTGCGATCAATCCCGCCTTCTTCATGTTATCCACCTCCCTGTCCCCGCGTTTCCCCATCAAGCGCCGGCGCTTAGCGGGAAGTTCCCCGCGCGCGGCGATCGATCGAGGGAGGACGGGCGTTCTGAGTGCCTTCTTTACGCTGCCTTGCAACCAAGGAAGAGGGGCCGGGGTGGGTGAATATCCCGGAATTCCGACCCTGCCGCCGGGCCCCTCGGATTCTCTTAAGTTTTTTGAAATTTCCTCGGTTTCCCGGAAGGAAAATAGTAAAGAGTGTCGTATATAGGGGAACCGAGGGGCAAGATCCGGCCCCCTGCGATACCAGTCGAAAGGAGGGCCCCATCCGTGGCGAAGAAGAAGAAAGCAGCCAGCAAGAAGAAGAGATAAGCTTCTAACTCTGGTACCTCTGGGGGCGCCGCGCACCGCGCGGCGCCCCCGGTCTTTCTCCGAATCCCGCGGCTCTTGGCGTCGCTCGATGCCGGCGCGCATCGCCGCCGCCGCAGGAGGTCCCTCTGCCAGGGCGGAAGACACGCGTATGGTGGATCCCAGAGTTGAGAAGCTCGCCCGCGTGCTCGTCCACTACTCGCTC
>Ga0070706_100002606_pt1 | contig 18060 bp, 16 predicted proteins | sample KBSK5501metaG_FD_65476 | JGI IMG/M metagenome (GOLD analysis project Ga0070706, IMG submission 65476) | Corn, switchgrass and miscanthus rhizosphere microbial communities from Kellogg Biological Station, Michigan, USA - KBS K5-50-1 metaG | ecosystem: Host-associated > Plants > Roots >... | reverse complement strand
AGAAACGGTCCCAAACGGCCGCACGCTGTGCCATACTGTCGCGCGGATGACTCGTCCCCGGCTCGTCCCCGGAGAAGCGGCGCACATGCAGGATGGCACGGCGAGATCGACGCGGAAGGTGAAGTTGACGGATCGAAACGTGCGGGTCCTACCGGCGGTCAATGGCCGGACCGACTACACCGACGAGCTGGTGCGGGGCTTTCGTCTCCGCGTCGGCACTGACGGCTCTCGCGTCTATTCCGTCGGCTACTTCGCCGGCGGTCGGTGGAAGCGCTACACGATCGGCCGCGTCGGCGATCTGACGCTGGCTGGCGCCCGCGAGGCCGCGAGACAGATCCGGGCACGGGCACGTCTCGGCGAGGACCCGCAGGCCGAAAAGGTCAGCGAACGCCAGGCGGGCCAGACCTTCGGTGAGCTGATCGGCTTGTTCGTGCAGAAGCATGGACCGGCGATGCGGCCTCTGAGCCTCATCGAGTTCCAGCGGGCCGCCAATCACGACGTCCTGCCGGTCTTCGGCTCGAGGCGCCCGGCGGACATCACCCGCGCGGACATTCGGAGCCTCCTCGAGCGTATCTTGGCTCGCGGCGCTCCAACACAGGCGAAGCGAACGCTGGCGCTCGTCCGCGCGGTGTTCCGCTGGAGCATTCGGGAGGATCTCCTTCCGGCCGCGGCTGATCCGACCTTCGCCTTCAGCTTCCCGAACGAGGCGAGGCCGCGGGACCGGGTATACACGAACGATGAGATCAAGGCGATCTTTGCGGCAGTGCCTGGGACAGAGCTGCAGGACTTCGTTCCGCTGCTCTTCTACACGGCCGTGAGGAGCGAGGAGGCGCGCGGCGCCCGGTGGGCCGACTTCGACGCGGACCGTGCCTTCTGGACCATCCCGGCGGCGGTGACGAAGGCCGGTGACCCTCATCCCGTTCCCCTCTCATCCGGGGCAATGCGCCTGGTCCCTCGGATTCGCCAGGCCTCCGGCACAGTGGAGTTCCTCTTCCCCGCCCCGACTGCCGTGTGCAGGGGCTGCGGGCGCGCCGGTCACATGGACGTTCCGAACAAGGCCGTTACCCGACTACGAAGAGTCGATGGCGTGCCGCGCGATTTCCGGCTACACGACGTCAGGCGGACCGTTGCGACCCGGCTCGCCGAAATGGGCACTCACGTCCCCATCATCGAGGCCATCCTCGGCCATCGGCCACCGAGGCTCGTGCGGACCTACCAAGTCCACGCCCCGGTAGGCGAGATGCGCGCGGCGCTCGAACGCTGGAGCGCCGAGTTGGACCGCATCATCACCGGGCTTCGACTCGTTCGAGCAGCCCCGCGGCCCGATCGTGACCCGCCGCCTGCAGATAGGCGACCGCCTGTGGCGTGACGGGCATATCGACCAGGAACTTCAACCGACGGGCTCGATCGTCTCGTTTTCCGCGAGGCTGGCGGCGTATCTGAGCGCCTCGTCGATGTCCGCGGCCTCAAGATAGGGATAGGCCCTGAGGATCTCGTCGGGAGTCTGCCGGGCCGCCAGCAGGCCGAGGAGTCGTGACACGGAAAATCGGAGGTCCCGAATGCACGGCTTTCCCGTGCAGACATCCGGGCGGACGGTGATGCGCGTGAACTTCATGTCGCTACAAGCATACGCCCCGCCACGACGGTCCGCGTACGCCAGCCACGCAGCGGCACGAGAGTCTTCATCTTCGTCCACGTGACGCGTGCTGGCGCCACGTGGCTCCAGGCGCCATATCCTCAGATTCACCGCTCCTGCTGTCTCAACGGCATCGCTGGCGGCGCTTGGGCCCCGCCCTTCTCGGGTCCCAGGCCTCGGGGTCGATGACCTCCCGCTCTGGGTTGTCTGGCTCCCGCACGTAAGCGTCGGCCATGCGCCGCTCGACCTCTGCGTCGAGGACTTGCCGGAGGGTGCGGCGCACGAGCTCGGAGGGCTTTCGGGCCAAGCGATCAGACCTGCCTTTGAACAGTTAGTGTAGCGCGGCTGTCCCGTGCGCCGACTCTCAGTTCTGAAGGACAGTCAGGATTCGGTCTCAGCGATGAGAGGCCTAGTTGAGTACCCACAGGGCTCTTCAACAACTTGCGGTGTCAGCACCGTGGCGGCGCGGTGGCCACCAGCTTGCACTAGACGTCGCCAGCGGCGGCTGCGGACAAGGAGGGGATTGTGCGATTCCTCAGACCTCGACAGGTTCTCGAAATGATCGGCGTGTCCCGGACGACGCTATGGCGAATGGTTCAGGCGGGGCACTTCCCACGACCTGTGTGCATCACGGAGCGCAACCGGGGGTATCTGCTCGAGTCCGTGGAGGCGTGGATGACAGCCCGCGCAGAAGGGCGCCCATTCGACGCTGGGACGACGCGTACACTCCAGGCCCACGGTGGCTCGCCGGCGGCCACGAGAAGACGCGACTGACGCAGCGTCGGGCCGGGTAATCCTTTCGGATGTTGGGAAGAGCAGCCAGCAATTTCCGCTGTTGTCGTGAAGGACGCGAAGACGGCGAACCAAGCAGGGGTCACCGACCGCCTACGGCGTGACGGCCGTATCGACCAGGAACTTCAACCGACGATCTCGATCGTCTCATCTTCAGCGAGGCTGGCCGCGTACCTCAGCGCCTCGGCGATGTCCGCAGCCTCAAGGCAGGGATAGGCTCTGAGGATCTCGTCGGGAGTCTGCCGGGCCGCCAGCAGGCCGAGGAGTCGTGACACGGAAAATCGGAGGTCCCGACTGAACGGCTTTCCTGTGCAGACATCCGGGCGGACGGTGATGCGCGTGAACTCCATGCCGCTCCAATCATGCTCGTCGAAGCGAGGCCTTGCTCCTCAACAGTCCCGCACACGCGCGTCATCGGCTTTCTCTAGGAAGTGAGCAACACCTCGTACGCCCGGTTGATCTCCTTCGTCTTCTCCAAAGCGAGCTGCTGCAGCTCTCGTCCAAGGTGCGCCACTTTGTCCGGATGGTACTGTTGGACGACGCGCTTGTAGGCTTCGCGAATTTCGTCTCTGCTGGCGCCGCGTTGCACTCCCAGCACGGCGTAGGGGTCGAAAGTAGTGGGGGCTTGTCTCGATTGGCGGCTCTCCCGACGTTCGCTTTCCGCCCGTCTGCGCGCTTCGTCTTCCGCGGTTCGCTGCTGCCTTCGCCGCCTTGTTTCTTCCCCGCGCCGGCGGGTTTCCTGTTCAGAGGCGCCGCCGACTCCCGATATCCATCCCAGCAAACGGTTACCGTCAATCAACGTGATCGGCTTGTTTGCCGCGAATTTTCGGGCTGCGTCCGTAAAGGACGCCGTAGTGATGACAAAGCCATGCCGAGCTCCGGCGTGCATTAGTGCTCCGTAGAAGTCTCGCACCACTGCTGAACCAATATCAGCGCGCCAGCGCTTGCACTGGACAACGTCGATCGTCTGCCCAAGACCCAAGACAAGGTCAATCCCGTCGTCGCAGGCGCCACCGCACGCTTTGACCTGGTAGCCGTCCCGTTTGAACAAAGAGGCGACGAATGCTTCGAACTCAGATCCTGACATGCGGTGGAGATCATCGAGCGTGCGAATGCGTCGCCTCCGCTCTTCTTCCGCCCTGCGGCTTGACTCCTCGGCGGCGCGGCCCTCTTCTCGCCGCTGGGCTTCCTGTTCTTCTGCTCTGCGCCTTCCTTCACAGGCGAAACAGACGCCTGATGTATTGCGCGTACGTTGGGTGCGGCAGACGGTGCAGGTCTTCGTCGTCGCGTAACGGATGGCTGTCCATGCGACATAGCCTATGAAGCCAGTGAACAAGATGGTCGGAAGGATAGGAGCCTCTGGAGGGCGGACCGTGGCGCCGCCAGGGCGGGCTCGAGCGGCTCTGGGTTCCTTCGGTCTGGGGGGCGAAGAGTTGGTTATCGATGGACTAGCGGGTTGCAGGATGCGAGATCCACCCTGGATGGCACCAACAGAATGTTTCGGGGGCGTGGTGAGTGGCGGGTTGAGGATCGTCTGTTCGGGGGGCGTCTTGAAAGCTCGGCCAAGTCGTCTCACTTGGCTTAGTGCGCACTGGTTGTAAGCCGCTGGTCCTTGCAGATAGCGTTGTTGGCTGCAGGCGCTATCCACCATTTGTCGCTCGTTCGACGCAAGCCCTCGAAAGTCGGGTCTTGCAGGATTCTGGCGAAGCGTAGCGAGCTGTTGCCGAGCGCACTGGTTGTAAGCGGCTGGTCCCTCCAAATAGCGTGGCTGGCTGCACGCGTTGTCGACCATCTGCCGTTCGTCGACTGTGAGGCCCGTGAAGTCGGGTCTTGCCGAGCCCTGGCGGAGGCTATCAACCTGCCGTCGAGCGCACCGGTTGTAGGCGGCTGGTCCCTCCAAGTAGCGTTGCTGGCTGCACGCGTTATCGACCATCTGCCGTTCGTCGACTGTGAGGCCCGCGAAGTCGGGTCTTGCCGGGCCATGGCGAAGGCCATCAATCTGCCGTCGAGCGCACTGGTTGTAAGCGGCCGGTCCCTCCAAGTAGCGTTGCTGGCTGCACGCGTTATCGACCATTTGCTGTTCGTCGGCTGTGAGGCCACCAAAGTCGGGTCGGCCCGTCTCTTGCGCCGGCGACGATCTCGACTGCGTCGCGAAAGCAAGCGTGCCTGCGATCCAGAGAGTTCTTCGGAGAAGCCGAACTGCCACTGGCTGCCCTCGAGCCGCTCGACGGCGTAGTAGGCTGGTGAAGGGAACTGGCCGGATTGTACCTCAATGATGCCTAAGTCGAGGTCTATGACCCTCACAGTTGTGATTGCAGCTGAGATGCCGTCATCTGCGCTTCCCGCCCTTGGCGACCTGTGCCCTGGTCTGGTTCTCGAGGATCTGCTGCAGGATGTCATGCGTGCTTTGCGCTACCGCGTGGGCCCGCCATGTGAGTGCGATTCCGGCGGCAAACACTAGCGCGAGCACCACAGCCCAGGTAGCCACCTGCCTCGTCCACCAGGCGCGCCATGCGGCCAGGGCATCCGCCTGACGTATGAGCCTGTCTACTGACACCCGAAGCTCGCTGACGGCGCCGTCCCGGGCTCGTTGGAAGTCGGTCAGCCTCTCGCCGGCCACGGCGACCACACGCTCCAGGGCTCGCGCGGTCGAGTCCAGGCTCTGCGCCGTCGTCTCGATGTTGGGCGTGGTCTGCGACAGCCCTTCGCGCAACGCTCGCATCTCGCGAGCCAGGTCCGCCACTGACGGGGCGGCTGTCGGAACCTCCATCCTTGCGATCGTCCCTTTGGCGCGATCCAGAGATCGCAGCACCTCCGCGGTTCGCGGGTCCAGCCTGGCGGCGGCAGCCTCGGCGAGCACGCGAGGAGCGGGAATGCGGATCGTCATGCCGGGGTCCTTCTCGCCATCGCTCATGGGTCACCTGCCTCGCGAAAGATCAATGACGCTGCGAATGACGCGTACGGCAGTCCTGGCGTCGGGCGGGAGCAGGCGTTCGGCGATGTTCAGGGCCGCTCGGCCCGGAGCTCGGCTAGCCAGTTCCATGTTGTGCGCAAGCCATAGAGCTGTGCGAACCTCCTGGTAGCCAGGCAGCCGACCGAGAGCTCGCGACGGCGAAGGCAAGCGGAACGGCCGCCGGCGCCGACGCAAGGGCTCGAGTCCCTTCGTCGCACGCGTGGCTCGCTCGAGGGCCGGCAGGTCTCGGCTCCGGTCATAGCGCACGCCCTGTTCCTTCTGGAGGCCTTCAAAGCTGTAGGCGCGGCCGAGGCCACTCCCCTTCACCGCCACGCGATCGAGGCGATAGCTCATCCCGCTCACGTGGCCCGTCCGGGCGATGTTCGCCCGGACCTGGACTCCCTTGGCCCGGAGTCGCCTCAAGAACTCGCTCATCGTGGGCCCATCCTTCGCCGCGCCGTGGATCAGCGCCTTCAGCTGCTCCTTCTCCGAGACCACGCCTCGGTCTCGCGCCATCCGGTCTTCGGCTCTCGTGGGCGCCCGCTCCTCGAAGCGCGGGCGTTCGTTCCGCACAGGCCGAAGGCCGAAGTCCCGCTCGAGGGCTCGGCACGTCTCCATGCTCCGGAGGTACTCCCGGTACTGCTGCGCGACCACGGTCCGATCGGTCCGGATCCGGTTAAGCAGGATGTGGCAGTGCTGGTGGTCCTTGTCGCGGTGTCGAACGACCACGTACTGGACACGGTCGGGATCGTGGCCCCTTCGCTTGAGGTACTCGTCCGCGAGTCTGGCCATCTCGTCGTTCGACAGCGGGCGCTCGTCCCGAGCGAAACTCAACGCCACATGCTCGACGGGCTTGCGGATGTCGGGCCGCTGCTGCCGGACGGCTTCGAACTCCCGTGCCAGCTCCGCGCTCGTGCGGCCGGCCATGTTGCCACCGACGATCTCCGCCTGGTGATCACGATCGAGGCCACGCCGTTCGTCGATGACGTACCGCGCGGCTCCCCGGAAGCTGCTTCCTCGAGTGATCTTGGCAATCACGCTTCGCCTCCTTCCGGACTGAGGGTCGTACCCAGGACCTCCGCCCGGACGGTCCCCACGAATCGGGTCACGAGCTCGAGAGTTTCGAGGACCTCGGGCGCGCCAGGCTCACGACGACGCTCGGCCATGCGTCTGGCGATGGCGTTGATGTCGCCCGCGAGCTTCCCCAGGGCGTGGTACGTCTCGCGGTTGACCTCAGGTATCGGACGCACCGCCCGGCGTGGCGGGAGCGGCCGCGAGAGGACCACCTGGCGCACGTACGTGGACAGGCTGATGCCCAGGTCGCGGGCGATCTCGGCGAGCTGGTCTCTCTCGCCCTCCGTCAGACGGACGGGAACGATCGCGGCACGACGAGGACGAGAGGTGGTCCGTTCCTCGCCCTTTGTCGCGGTGATCTCGTCGAACAGGGTGCGCTGCATGGTCCAGGGATACTTCAACGCCCGTGCCAGCGGGGACCACTTCGCGGCGTTGGCCGAAGAAAGAACGTCCTGTGGAACCTCCTGAACCGAGCGCGAATGGCGGCGAACGAAGTGAGCCGCCTCGGCCGCGTAGTCGTTCGTGAGCGCGTAGGCGCTCACCCAACTTGCTCTCCGCCCTCTCCTCGCTCCGTTCTCGTTTCGCTGTCGTCTTCTTCTCGGCCTTGTCGAACTGTGCCGGCTTCGTCACCCCTCTCGGCGCAGAGACGAGAGCGGCACCCAACGTCTCAGGGTGAGGTCTCGGGATCTCCCCAAGCGGGTGAACGGAGTTCGAGCCAGAGGGCGCCCAAGGCCGGAGGAACGTTGTCTCGGGGGCCTGCCTGGACTATGTTGACCACGAGCGTGAAGGAACGCAGTGGCCGGGTCGACATGGCGCCACTCTCCGCAGACGATCGGACCCAGCTGCCGAGGCTCGTCGCGGGCCTCTACGCGACCGTCCAGGAGCTTGAGTCAGTGTTTCCCGGGCGGCACTTCACCCTCGACGGACACCTCGTTGGCAGCTTGGCGGAGGTCGTAGCCGCCCACGTCTACGGTCTGGAACTGCTGCCGTCCTCGACCCCGTGCCACGATGCCCGATGCACTGGGACCGGCCAGAATGTCCAGGTCAAGGGGACCCAACGCAAGCGAATCGCTCTGTACGATGAGCCAGATCACCTCATCGTCTTGCAGATCGGTCCGCGTGGCGTGCGCGAGGTCTACAACGGTCCCGGTGCGCCGGTATGGTCCGCCGCCGGTGCGATGGCCAAGAATGGGCAACGTGGCATTTCGGTCCCTCGCCTCCTATCGCTCGCCAGCGAGGTGCCGATTGAAAAGCGGATCGCGGCCATACGGCCCATGGACACGTGGTGACTTGGCCGGGTAAATCGGACGTCGCTTGAGCACCTGGCGTGATTGCATCGTCGTCTTAATGGACTTGACTGGGGTCAAGAAGCGCGCCTTCGAGGGCAACGCCTCGGCCACTTCACTGATGCGTTCATTCCATCAACTCGTTCACCGAGAAATGGCGGCTGGCTTACGGGAACTCGACCACGCCTACGTCTGGAACGACTCCGTACTCCTCCTCGCTCGTGTTGACGAGCCCAGGGCTTACGCGCGCGTCATGCACGCTGCCGATGACTTGAAGCGGCGGGTCGATACGGTTGCACCTAGCTACGCGATCGCCGTCAAGGGGAGGGCGTTCCCCGGCGCGATTCAAGGAGCCAGGGTCACGGTGATTAAGGCATCGAGCTTTGCGATGGCCAACTGTTTTGAGATCGAGAGCGAGGCAAAGAGGAAGGAACTCCGCAAGGCCTGGTATGTTGACGTACGCATAGCCAGACGTGTTCCGGAAGCGAGGGGGACACAGTGGTGCTCCGTGAAGTTGCTCCCTAGTGGCAAGCACCGGCGCATTTACACCCATGATCGGTATCTTTGGGGGGCGAACGACGAAGGGCGAACTGGTTCTACGGCGCAGAACCTCGGACGACGCTCGGCTCCGTAGACGGCTGCGATGACGTCGGTCCGCCCATGAGAGGCCCTACATCTCTCTTCACGCCGCTGGTCACCGGAGCCCATCGCCGTCGGGCGCTTCACGTAGCCGAGCATCACCGATCATGCCCATTCAGTTAGACTTCGACCTCAGCCGGGCGCGCTTCGCCGAGGCCCTTGCCGTCGCGCAGTCGGACAGGCCGTTACCGACGACGTGGCTCGAGCGCACCAAGAAGGTTGGCGAGTCACCGAGTAAGACCTTCATAGCGATGCTGGGCACGGCCCTCCTCGCCAAGGCAACGGACCCCAGGATCGATCCGTTCGCCCTCAAAGTCCGAGACTTCCCGACAGCGTATTCGGCAAGGAGCCTCTGCAAGGACGTCCTGGTGCCCTGCGCCGTAGAGGCCGGTATCCACATCGGCACCACTGGACGCGAGCCGCTCAACAACCAGCCCTTCTTCCGCCACGAGCGGGTCGGGCCAGACATGAAGGTGCGCGCTCATGTCCGACCGCACCTCGATTACCTCTGCCAGTGCCTCGAGACGATAAAGAGGCTCAATCGGGGCCAGGCACTCGAGGCCTTGGCCGCGTTCCTTCGCGTCCGAATTCAAGAGGGCCCAAGAACGGCGGCGCCAATCGCGGTCGAGGAGGTCCTCGGCGTTCCCGACCTCGCAGCCAAGAGCGCCAGGTTCATTTCGAGCGACCCGGAGAATGGTAAACGCGGCCAGGCGCTGGTGGCCGCAGCACTGGACCTCGTCTTCCCAGACGTTCGGACCACCCGTGTCTACGACCCAAGCCGGCGCTGGCCCGGCGACGTTGTCGTCTACGATGATGATGCCGTCATCGTGTCCGTCGAAGTGAAGCAGCGGCCCGCTACCGAGACCGAGATTCTCCAATTCGTCGAGCGTTGCGCTCAGATGGGAGTCCACCGAGCGATTGCAGCTACGCTAGACCCGGACCAGCCGCTCATCGAAGTGGACGATCTCCGCGAGACAGCGTGGCAGCGCCGCGGCGTGCACCTCTCCATCCTGGTGGGCTGCGCTGAGCTGCTCTATGATGTGCTCACTTGGACAGCGAAGCCGCTCGACGAGGCCCTCGCCGAGCTGCCACAGCTCATGGCCGCACGCCTCGAGGAACTCGAAGCCAGTGCCGAGGGACAAGCCGCATGGGCCAGCCTCTTCAAAGCAAGCGGTTAAGCCGCTACCCGTTTCCAACCTCAGCGGCCGTGTCCGCTGCCATGCGAGCGAACCGCAAGCGCGACACAGGCCCGGAGGTAAGGCTGCGATCACTACTGCATTCCCATGGGCTGCGCTTTCGTGCAAACGCTGACGTCAGCGTCCCTGGCCTCCATGTTCGCGCAGACATCGTCTTCCGTCGTCAGCGGGTGGCGGTGTTCGTAGACGGCTGCTTCTGGCACTCCTGTCGTTGGCACGGTACCCGCCCACGTATGAATACCCATTACTGGCTGCCCAAGCTGAGGTACGTCGCAGCCAGGGACCGCAAAGTCAAACACCTGCTCACGCTTGCCGGCTGGAGGGTTGTGAGGCTTTGGGAGCATATTCCTCCCGAACGCGCAGTGGACCTCGTCCAGAAGGCGCTCGTGGTAGGGTAGCGGCCGATGGCCGATCGTTCCCTCACCGCCTTCAGCCTTTTCGCCGGCGCCGGCGGCCTCGACCTGGGCGTCGAGCAAGCTGGCTACAGAGTCGTCTATGCCGTCGAGAATGAGCCGGTGGCGGTCGAGACTCTAGGCCGGAATCGGATGCGGTTCTTCCCTCACCTGCCCGAGACTCGACCCCTCGACATCACGACCCTCGACCCGCGGCAGCTGATGAGGGAAATCGGCGTCCAGAAGGGCGACCTGGACCTTCTCGTCGGAGGTCCGCCCTGCGTCGCCTTCTCGAAGTCCGGTTTCCACCTCGAGTATAAGAGGGCGGGCCGGGATCCGAAGGCCAATCTTCTGGACGACTACCTGCGGTTCCTCGAGGCGCTGAGGCCCGTTGCGTTCCTCATGGAGAATGTCTTTGGGCTCGCTTACAAGAACCAGTCCGCGGCCTTCTTTAAACGTCTGGCTGCGGGCATCCGAGAGCTCGGCTACTCGCTGAGCCACGAGATCCTCAATGCCGCCGACTACGGCGTGCCACAGAATCGCCAGCGGCTTTTTGTGATCGGAGCAAGGGACGGCCGACTCCTCGGCTTCCCAAGAGCCACGCACTGGGGAGCGCACGAGCGCAGAAACAGGCCTCGGGATGCGCACCGGTTGCTCCCGCACGTCACTGCGGGCCAAGCCCTACGAGGGTTGCGCACCAAACCAGAGCCGGAGGAGCAGGTCGGTGGGAGATACGGCCACCTGCTGCCCGAAATCCCGCCGGGCGAAAACTACCTCCACTACACGGCGGAGCGGGGCCACCCGAAGCCGCTCTTCAAGTGGCGCTCGCGCTACTGGACATTCTTGCTCAAGCTCGATTCCGAGCGGCCAGCCTCCACAATTCAGGGGCAGCCCGGCCCCTACGTTGGCCCCTTCCATTGGGACAATCGCAGGCTCCGGGTGCCTGAGCTTAAGCGTCTCCAGGGGTTCCCGGATGAGTTCGATCTCGCAGGAAGCCGTCGGAGCATCCAGCTCCAAGTTGGAAACTCTGTCCCGCCTCCCCTCGGCGCCGTCGTCGCTATCGCGCTACGTGAGCAGCTCGAAGGAAAGCGTCGCACGGAGGGCCAGCTGCGTCTGAATCTCAACAGCTGCGTGCACGAGCGGCTGGCTTAAACCTCTTCAGACGCGGAATATCTTCATCCTGAACCAAGGTTGCAAGGGCAGTCTCTGAGTGTCGATGTGGGCACCGCCCCATCCGTGGCGCCGGATCGTCTTTGCGACGAGCGTGAATGACTCATTCGCGCTCGCCAGACTCGTTCGCGGCGTGCTGTAGGCGGAGCAACGCTCCTTCCAGCCAGAACATAACGCGGAACTCAACGAATCCCTTGGCCGCATGCGTATCGAAGCAATCAATGGAATGTGAGCCACGAGGTACCGATTCGAGCGAGGTCAGGGCCCATTCCCTTGCATCTTCCGACGAAGCAAAATCATCGTAGGGTGGCCTCTAGGGCCTTGACAGAGTCGGGCGAGTCATCCAGGAACGCTGCTACAGTCGCATTGCCGCACGCGCTGGGTGCGAGTAGGATAGGCGTCTTCCGAGGGCAGCCCAATGGCCGTCCAAGTTCCTGCCGTTCCACCCCGTCCTACCATCCGTGTTACGGAAATCGGGGAGTACATCCGCCACAACTCCTGCGAACGACGCTTCAAGCTCGAGATCAACAACCGCGCTCTCGCAAAAGGCTTGCCGTTTTCCGAGCGCCTCTTCAACGTTCTCGATCCGGTCCTACAGCGCGTAGGGCGCCAGCGTGAAAACGAGACCGAGGAATCTCTTCGGGATGACGGCCTCACGTGTTTAACTGCGGCGGCCGAGGACCCGGACGTGGATGGTTACCCGACTTGGGACGACTTCGCGGCGTCGGTGGGTGCCCTCCGAGCGACACAGCGCGCCTACGCGCGAGAAATTCAGGTGGCGGGGCGCGTAGGTGTGTTCGACGTACAAGGGCGGATTGACTTTGCCCTGGTGCTCTGGCGAGATGGCCGGCCAGTGCTACGCCTCGTCGAGTGTAAGGCGAGCCGAAAGGACCGGACCTACCACCGCGTACAGGTATCGATCTACAGGAAGCTCGTTGCGAACATCCTTCGCGAAAGCCCACTGAGGATTGCAGGCTTTGAGGTAGATCCACACGGCATCGAATGCGCTGTGGCGCGAATCGACGAGGCGACGAACCGCGTTCAGAACATTCTTGTGCTCCAGCCGCTCGACCTTGCTCTCGAAGATGAGGACGTGGACCGACTTCTCGCCGGCGGAGGGCCGCTGGACGCTATTGTCGATCGAAGGTTGGATGACCTTGACTATTGCCTCGAGGCCAAGTGTGACGGCTGCGTATTCAACGTCCATTGCCTGCCTGAGAGCGCACGCCAACGTCGACTCGAGCTGCTCAGCCTCCAGCCCTCCGCTATTCGGGCACTGAGCGACAATGGGATCCGCACAGTTGACGACCTCGCTGAGCTTGCCCTCGACACACCTCCAGCGCGAGCCATAAGAGGCGACGGTCGGTTTTCCGATAACTTGGGACAAGCCGTTGCGCTCGCTCGCTCTCGCCGCCGCACGCTACCTCGCGGCTTAGATGACCCAGAGGGCTTTGAGGTAGAGCGTCTTCCAAATGCAGGAGTGTCGCAGTTACCGGAGCACGTTATCGGGGGTCGAAGGCTAGTTCGCGTGTACCTTGGGTTGGATTACGACTACACCGAGAACCGCGTCGCTGCCCTCACGGCGCACGTCACAGTGGCCGAGCAGCCTCTGCAAACGATCTTCGCCGAAGTTGATGGAAGATGGCAGCCGGTGAGCGGCGTTTTTGAGGGCGAGGCCCGCCGGGATCCCATCACAGGAGTCAGGGAGGTCGACCGTGGCGCGGTAACCGGTCGAGACATATGCGAGTACGTCACCGGCTCATGGAGCGGCATCTATGACCAGGACAATGGCGTCGAGCGTCAGCTCATCCAGAGCTTCTTCCACAGACTTGTCGAAGCGATAGCGGCAGTTGCTCGCGATCAGCAGGCCCCGATTCACGTGTACGTCTGGTCAAAGTCCGAGATGGCGCGTCTCGTAGAAGGGTGTGCGCGCGCCGGATCTGCGCTGCTTGGTAACCTACGTGAACTCCTCGGCAGCCGCGAAGGACTAGAGCAGCTGCTGTACTCCACGGTAGGCGAAGAGGTCGATCGCGCGTACGCGCTCGGCTGGACCGGTCGTGGCCTAGCTGTCGTCACCTCACTCCGATGGTACGGAGATCGCTTTCATTGGCGCCGTCGCCTCAACGGTGCTGACGTCGACTTGGATCGTGAGTTCACACAGGACATCTTCGACTTCAAGACTGACTTGGCGCTGCGGGAGGATGGCAGCTGGGCGGAGGAAGGCGAACACGGGCGAAGACACAAGTTCGAGATTCGCGCGCGCTTCTTCGATGGTCTGCCAGCTCCGTACTGGCACGCCCAGTGGGGCACACTTCCTCCGACGGATGGGCTCGATGGCCGCCTTGTCGCGGCAATCCGACGCTATGAGCGATCGTCGCAGCCCGGCGTCCTCCGCGAGTACCTCACCGCGAGAGCCCAGGCACTTCGATGGGTGGAAGAGAGAATCCGGCCAAAAAACGCTGAAATCGTTAAGCCGGCTATGCCGATCGCCGATTTGCCGCGGTTCAATCTGGGCGTAAATGATGCGGCTCGCGCCGGCCTTGACTTTCTGCGCCTCGATCACCACGTAGGTCTGACCGATTGGCTAACAGGGCATATCCAGCCACCCGCCCACCGCGTGCCGCGCGGACGAACCATCCCCGTTCGAGATCTCCAAAGCGCAGAAGGCCAAGTTACTGCGACTATCGATCTCGAGGGATTCGACCTTACATCGGAGATGCTAGAGCTGAGATCCTCTCTCGGCGCCGGCTCATTCGTCCGTGTAAGCCCATGGTCCGGCGACCCGAACCGTGGCCAGACTCTGCGCCAGTTGACAGGCGGCGGCTTCACCGCACGCGTGATTTCGTGGGCAGGCGATCGAATGCTCCTTGAACCCTTCTTCATGCGCGAAGGTCGGTACGTGTTAGGGAGCTACATACCTGAGGAAGGTGCAGTCTTCGACCATGCGACGGTCGATGAAAGCATTTCGGATTTTGTCGCGCCGCGCGTCGACCGTCGGCTCGACCAGCGTCAACGGGGCGCGCACGCTTTCCGGTGGTTCGATCCGTTGACCCCTGAAGTTCCGGACCGTGAACCCTTTGATGCAGGTCGCCTCGCTGCGATCGGCGAGCTTATTCGCAACCTGGAAGTCCCGCCCCGCGGAGGACGCCTGACCGAGGACCAAGTTGCGGCCGTGTTGGACGGCCTCTCGACACGCGTTCAGCTCTTGCTGGGGCCTCCCGGAACCGGGAAGACGACCACAACAGCCGTTGCGTTACTTGCGCGCATCTGGGCTCGTCAGCAGCCCGGCAGCATCATCCTCCTCGCGACACACACGCATATGGCAGTGAACGTGCTTCTGCGGAGGATCGACACCATCGTGGACTCCTTCGCTGATGCTGCCCGAACGACGGCGCCATTGCCCCCAGTCCAACTGGCGAAGGCGCACTCAACAGGTCCTCCGTTTGAGGACCCTGCAGGTGGACGAGTTCGGGACATCGCTGCGAAACCGTGTGTCACACAGGTACATGATCTCAGCACCGGACGTGTGTTGGTCGTCGGGGGGACGACCTCGGCGGTCCTAAAGATGGGCGAGGAATTGAGCCTTCGACAGCCGTATGCTCGTGCAGCGGACGGATTTCAAGCGCCGCTGCTCCTCGTGGACGAGGCGAGCATGATGGTCTTTCCGCATTTTTTGGCGCTAGCTACGCTTGTGGCCAGAACGGGTGACGTCATGCTCGCGGGTGATCACCGTCAGCTTGCACCGATCATCGCGCATGACTGGGAGCGGGAGGATCGGCCTCCAGCAGTGCTGTATCAGCCATTCGCGAGCGCGTATCAAGCGGTGCAAAACATCAGCCGAAATCGACGTTTGACTCGCGCTGCAGTTCGTGAGTCTGCGCTGAGGTTTACGTTCCGGCTGCCACCGTTAGTCCGTGACCTCATCTCGCGGATCTACCATTTGGACGACATAGACCTCGACGGACTAGCCCGAGACCGCGGTGCTGTTGTCGGCCCAGCCGAATGGCGTAGGATCTGGGATGGGGAGACTGGGCTCTTCCTCGTGCTTCACTCCGAACAGGAGTCTCGGGAAAGCAATGAGCTGGAAGCTCAGATAATTCGCGAGATCCTCGATGCCGCCGGAGACCTTCCTCCTGCGTCGGTCGCCATCATGACGCCGCACCGGGCACAACGAGCGCTTCTAGCCGCGCGTCTCGAGGGTTATCGCGAAGCCGTCGACATGATCGACACAGTCGAGCGCCTGCAAGGGGGCGAGCGGCCTGTTGTTATCGTCTCGGCAACGGCGAGCGACCCTTCCACCATCGCCGCCCGAGTCGAGTTCCTGCTCGATCTTAACCGCGCGAACGTCGCGTTCTCCCGTGCGCAAGATCGCCTTATTGTCGTCTGCTCCGAGACCCTCCTCAACCACATTCCGGCCGAGCTTGAGCATTACCAGTCCGCGATGCTCTGGAAATCGCTGCGCGGGCTATGCACGACACAGGTTGCTGACATCCCGCTCGACGCATATCACGTTCGAATCCTGACTCCTCCGTTCGCCGCGCGAGAGTAGACGCCGCGCTTGTTCTCTGCCACGTTGACGCCCCTCGAGAGAGAGGAGGCGCCTAACTAGAACGCGGCGATCAGGCGTGCGGGGTACTCCAGCAGCGGGATCAGGAGGCTACGCGCGGGAGCCTGAGGTAGAACCTCGGACGCAAGCTCAGGCATTTCGGTTCGGCGCAACGATCACGCGGAACAATCGCGCAATCGTGCTCCGCAGGAGTAGCCGCGCGTTTTTCTTCCCGGGCCAACTATGCTCGCGGCTGTCGGGCCTCCCAAATCGGATCTCGCAGTGAGCCTCGTTTCCCTGTTCAGGCAGATCCTCAACGAATACGATCCACCTCCCACCTCCCCCGGTCGTGATCTCACCCTTTGGAAGCTCCGCCACTGTCACCACGGCGACGGCCTCATCCGTCGGCCTTACGGTACGCGCGTGCGCTAGGGCTACGTGGGGTGCCAGGCAGACGCTGCGGCGATAACAACTTGTGCCTTCGACCTCGATGGCCTCAGGCAGCACTATGTCGTCTCGATATTTGGCCGCCGGCAGCGTGCGGAAGAGGTTGTCGTCGTCGGGGATGTGTGCGTCCTTGGGGCGCACCACCGCCTAACGACTTTTCAGGAAGCCTTCGGCATTCGCAATGGCTTGATCAATCTCCTCGGGCTCGATACCCGACTCCAGCATCTCAGGCTGTAGGGCGTCTCGATCTTCTAGTGTGATGACCAGGCCATCAAGGCTGCACCCGAAGCGGACATACCTTCGCGGCTGTCCTCCGCTGTCGGTGGGAAAGAAGTAAAAGGCGATCTCGTCGTCCGGCGCCGCAACGACGCGCTCTGGGACAAACCCGGCCTGCCCAAGACGAACCAGCACGCGCTCCGCTACGATGCGCGCGCCCTCAAATGCTTGAGGATTACCCTCGGCAGAACGAAGCTGGGACAGATCAGTATATGTCTTCTCGAATCGCCGATTCGCAGCAACCGCCGCGGGGGATTCTCTTGTCGGCTCAGCAAAGGTGAAGTCAAAGCACTTTTGCGCGGAGGAAGGAAACGTTTCATTCACAAGGAGAAACACGTTCCGCTGTTCTAGTGTTGACGCCCATGGCAATGCCGAAGGGGGTTCCCACACGTTGCTGAGCATGAGGTTATTGTGGATCAGGACGTTACGCTGCTCCCACCACTGATGTCGCCGTCCCAACGACGTAGCGTGAGTAGACAGGTCCCAGACGTTGCTCAGCACAACGTCATATTGGGCTAGAAGTACTACGGCCGTGTTGTGTGCTAGGAGATTGTGGTGTTCCCACCAATCATGGAGCTCGGGTGTGTTGGCGCGAACCCACTTGATCTCGCCGAAGTACTTCCACATCGACCGACGAACTTCCGGGACAAACGCCTCGGGGACCTCTGGTGTAGGCGTTGACGTTGCTGACACGAGCCCGGTACTCACTTGCCCCCCGGCTGCTTCTGCTGCATCTCGTCGGTACGCTTCCTCATCTCTTCTGTGCGCTGGCGGAGGAGTTGCTCGAATTGCTTAATGTTATTGTCGAACCACTCGCGAAAGGAGATCGCCGCTCGATAGTTGAAGACAACATCCACAACAAGCTCTCGAACAATGCCATCGCGGACAACTCGCTTCTCCAAGATTTCTTCGGCCGGCCCGTACTCCCCCACTTGGTGTTCGGTGATGGTCGGAATTGGTGATCGTTCAACGTAAAGAGCCAAGTGGAAGTCACCGTTCGGCGTGAGTCCACCAATCGCTCCATCCGCCGGAACCGTGTGGAACGCTGGACTCTTGAGGTAGTGAAACCGGACCGTCTTTGCGTCCTTCGGCGGCTGCGCCGAATCAGCCATGCACTCTCCCCGGGAGGCTGGTGGAGGCTATCACGGGGGGGGTACCCCCTACTACCCCCCTCCCCCCCCGGGGGGTACCTTAACGATCATACGGTCGTCAGGCTGCCGGAGTCTGTGTTGGCTCGTGAAAACGTGTCGCGATGAGTCCCACCCGTCATCTGACCACATGCCCACGCTGCCAGTACGCGGCGCTCGCTCGCGGGATTCCGTGGCCCCTGCTGGCGCTGACTCGTCCCCGAGTCGTCCCCGGCGCGCCGTAGCGACTGGTCGCCGCGAACGGCTATGGCCTTAAGTCTATGTATATCTGTTGATTAAGTGGTGCGCCCCGGGCGATTCGAACGCCCGACCTACAGATTCGTAGTCTGTTGCTCTATCCAGCTGAGCTAGGGGCGCACCGGAAGAAGACCATCATAGCCCGGCCCACACGCGCAGACAAGCAAACCCCGAGGCGCGCGGCCAGCGCGGCCAGGAGCGCCGCCTAGAAGAACGCGCTGAATGCCACCTTGCCCAGCACGTAGATCGCCCACACCCCGATGACACC
>Ga0070706_100002604_pt1 | contig 18077 bp, 16 predicted proteins | sample KBSK5501metaG_FD_65476 | JGI IMG/M metagenome (GOLD analysis project Ga0070706, IMG submission 65476) | Corn, switchgrass and miscanthus rhizosphere microbial communities from Kellogg Biological Station, Michigan, USA - KBS K5-50-1 metaG | ecosystem: Host-associated > Plants > Roots >... | reverse complement strand
GTTGTTACCAACCTGCATGTTATGCGCGGAGCCCAGAGAGGCGAGGTTAAGACACTCGACGGAAAAGGCAAAGTGTTTCCGGTTGCGGGATTGCTTGCCACGGACGAAGAGGGCGACCTCGCGCTGCTCAGCGTTGACATGCCGCCCGATCGGCCGCGCGCCAGCGAGTTGGCCCGCGTGCTGCCGGATGAAGGCGAACAGATCGTCGTGATAGGAAATCCTCTCAAACTGGAAGGCTCGGTAGCTGACGGTATCGTTTCCGCCGTGCGCGAAGTTCCAAACGTCGGCAAGATCATCCAGATCACGGCGCCGATTTCGCATGGCAACAGTGGCAGCCCGGTTTTCAATATGAAGGGCGAGGTAGTCGGTGTCGTTACCGTCAAGGTTACGAATGGACAAAATATAAACCTCGCAATTAGTGCCGGACGCGTAGCACAACTGCAGCCCGGCCAGTTGCGACCTATCGGACGCTCTCCGGCCAGAGAAAAGTCGAGCGATCTTGGTGAGTCGTCCTATCGGAATGGCCTTGATTCTCTTTGGCTGGGCAACTACGACAACGCCATCGGTTATTTCGAAACTGCGGCGAACAGAAATCCCAGACGCGCAGACGCCTGGGTGCAGGTTGGTTATTGCAAAGTTAAGCAGGGAAAAAGTGCAGAAGCTATTCGTGCCTATCAGCAGGCGCTCGAACTCAGACCTAACTCGGAAGAGATTCACAACAAGCTCGGCGACGCCTATTACTACGCCGGCAGAATGAGCGAAGCCATCGCATCCTACAAACGCGCGGCCGCTATCCGCCCTGACAATGCCGATGCACATTACAATCTCGCGGTCGCTTACTCGGAGAGCGGCAATGAAGAAATGGCGTCCAGCGAGGCAAGGATTCTACGCCTGCTTGACGCGAAGCTGTATGAGAAGTTTGTGAGCGAAACGCGCTAGAGGACAGAAGGCAGAAGGCAGAAGGCAGAAGGCTAAACGAAAAGAGCACTACGAAGTTTCATTTCTCGTAGTGCTCTTTCTGCGTTCTGCTTACTGCCTTCTGCTTACTGCCTTCTGCCTTCTGCCTTCTGCTCCCCTCCCTAGTTTCCCGTCGCCCCGACTCCGGTAAAGATTCTCGTGTCGATGCTCTTGGGATTACCCAACACCACGAAGCGAAGATTGCGCATGTATTTCTGCGCGACGCGTTGTACGTCGGCGGGCGTCACGGCGCGAAGGCGATCGATGTAATCAGCCGAGTTGCGCCAGCCGCCACCGATCAGTTCATACTGCGCCAGCTCGCCGGCCTGGGCCGCGTTGGTTTGCTGAGCGATGTAGTGCTTGGTGAGATACTGTTGCACCGTGCCCTTAATTTCATTCGGGTCAAGCGGTTCGTGCTGGAGCCGGGCAATCTCGTTGAGCATAACGCCCACCGCCTGATTTGCATCGACTGCGCTCACATAGATTCCGCCGACGTTTGCTCGTTGACTGCCCAAAAACGCGTCCGGAGCGTACGAGAGATTTCGCTGGACGCGCACTTCCGTAAAGACCCGAGTTTGCAGGATCGACGAAGCCACTCGCATTGCATAGATGTCCGGCGTCGTCATTGAGGGCGCGACGTAAGTTCCCATCACGTAGTTGGTCGGCAGGTCGCGCGTAGTGATGTCCACGGTGGGACTATCGAACGCCAGTGCCGGCGGAGACGACGCCTGGTAATTCCCGCGTGGCAGTTTGCCTAGTGAAGCCGCAACCCGCTCCCTGATCTGCTGCGGATCTACATCGCCAACTACAACCAGCAGCAGACGCGAGGTTTGCATTATCTGCTGGTGATAGCGCTTCACATCTTCCAACGTCAGTCGTCTGATTGATTCGGCGGTGCCTTCCGGATTGTTCACGTAAGGATGGCCGGCATAGATGGAGCGTGACTGAAGTTGTTGCAGATAAGAGTCAGGGGTGTCCTGATCATCGTTGCGCGCAACTACCAGCCGGTTCTTCACGCGCTCAAAATCGTCCGGCGCAAAGCTGGGATGAAGTGCCACGTCGGTGAACATTTGCCACGAACGATCGAAGTTACGCCGAGTCGTTCCCATTATCATTGCTGAATAATCGTAGTTGATGCCGTAGCTGATGCTGGTGCCCATACGCGAGGATTCGCTGCGCATTCGCTCGCGCGGAAAGTTTGCACTTGCCTCCGAAGCAAGATCGAGCATCAGAGCTTCAATCCCAGCATTCTTCTCGTTGATGTTTGTCGCCCCGCCGCGAAGAAAGAGTCCGACGACCGCGGTCTGGCTACCATCGCGGCGCTTGACCAGTACCTTGAGACCATTGACGTCAAACTCGGTAACCAGTTTCGCGGTGTCAGCCATAGCGGTGGCCGGCCGCGCGACGCGAACTGAAGTTGTCGCTGCAGAATCTCCAGGCGAGACCGCAGTCTGCGCCGCGATTGGCGATGAGGAGAACGCGGCCAGCAGGAATGCGAGGCAGAGCGCCCAGACTCGTGGTCCGCACGCCGGCCCCTTAATCCTCAAAAGAAAGCGCGTCAAAGTTGTCTCGTCAGTTGCCGGTAGTGGATCTTGCATTCTGTTTCTCATTGCCAATTAAGTCGTCTGCCGTCAGACCGGAAGTTTTTGCTGCGTCGTCGTTCATAAGCGCCAACCCCACGTGCGGTTTACCGAGAATGTAGCCGGTCAGGTAGCGGCTGATGTCGGCCCGCGAGGTGGCGCGCAGGCGCCCGAGATAACCACGGTAGTAGTCGAGCCCCGTCGAGGCCCACCAGAAACCAATGGTGTGCGTGTAGTCATCAACCTTCTCACGCGAATAAAGATCGTCGGCTTCGAGCAGCGCCTTCGCGCTCTCCAGCTGCTCGTCGGTAAAGTAGTCCGGGTCATTGAAGTGGGCGATCTCGTCGTAGATGGCGCGCGTCACCGCCTTTGCTTTATCCGGGGTTGTCTGCGCGATGAGATTGATCGGTCCAACGTTTCGCTGAGTGTAATAGCCGAAGCCAACATTGGCCGCCAGTCCGGTGTCCACCAACGCCCGTTGGAAGCGCGAGTTAGGCTGCCGCAAAATGAACGAAAAAACATCGGCGGCGTAGGTGGCGGCGTCGTCCTTGCCGATTGAGGGACCTTGCCAGCCAAGTTCGATGATCACATTCTGCACGGGCTGTTTGATGATCGCGCCTTCGCTCTTAGTCAACGGCGGATGCTCAACCAGCGGAAACTCCTTGAAAGGATCTATCGCGCGGCGCGGCCAGTCGCCGAAAAGCTCTTCAACCATCGCAAACGCCGCGGGCGCGCTGATGTCGCCGGTAACTATGATGGCTGAGTTGTTCGGCACGTAATACCGACCCTGAATAAGGCGCATCTGATCAGTCTTTGCGGAAGCGACCGTCTGTTTGTTGCCACCAGGATCTTTGCGACTGGGGTACTTGTAAAACAGCCGATTATTCATCTCAGAATCCAGGAAGCCGAAGGGGTTTGACTCGTGACGATCGAGTTCGCCGATGACAACCTCGCGCTCCTGCTCAAACTGTCGCTCATCGAAGAGCGGGTAGCGAACAGCGTCGCGCATGAAATGCATAGCTACCGGTAGGTTCGGCGTCGTGGTGGTGAAGTAGTACTCGACGATCTCCTGCTGCGTCTGGCCGTTATACATAATGCCGAGCTGATCGATGGTCTGCAGATAGTCTTCTTTATTCGTGGTGGCGCGATTCGCCTTGAAGAACATGTGCTCGTATAGATGTGATAATCCGTTGAGCTCAGGCGGCTCCGTGAACGAGCCGTTGCGCACCGCCAGCTCCACGGTGACGAGCGGTACCGAGTGATCTTCGAGCACCACCATCTCCAGCCCATTACCCAACGTTTTGTTGACAAAGGGCACAGCCTCCGCAAGCGGGATTGACTTTGCAGGGGCCGGAGCCGCCGCAGTCGATCGCGGTGCGGCGGTTGGATTTGTTCGCCTCTGACCCGGCGTAACTGCCGGGGTCACAAGCAAAGACCAAACTAGCAAGACCAGAAGTAAACTACGTTTCACAGAAGACTCCATGGAAAAATTCGACCTTGTTGACTGAATACGAGCCCTCGCTCCTTCTACCACGAGCACATTCGATGTCAGATTCTGAACCTAAGATGTCAACCTACTATTATTTCATTCTTGCCCGTTCAGCCGATAACGGCACCCTTCGAGGTTAGCGTGCCGAGGCCGAATTGACAAACGTAGTCGGTTTTCGTCGCAGAGCGACGTCCAGAACCCTGGGTCGCGTAAGCGACGGTTGACTTCAATCGTCGCTGACGCGACGCAAACCCCAAAAGACGCACCGATCCCGGCCCAGGAGGCCGGGCTAAACTCATGCCGACGCTACGCGTCGAAGACCTTCATTCGCTTTGACACTTCAGCCGGCATAAGACTCATCCTGCTCAATTCGCGACAAGACCCAATCAAACTCTCCGGAAGTTATTTTTCCGCCGCAGAATTCACAGACGCCGGCATTGTTAACCCGGAGCGGAGCGCCACAATTAGGACAATTCAGGTTGGCATTTGCGGGCATTGGCTTAGCCTTTCGGCTGCGAATAAAGGTCCAATACTCGCTCCACGATCTCAGCTTCGATTTTGAGCCGCTAACGACGTTACCGCGTTCGTCAACAGTGTAGTCGAAGCCTTGCGCCCCGATTCGCAAGGTGATCGAATTGTAAAACGCGTCTTCCTGAATCTTCACCGGTTGCAGCGCTGTGATCCGGCTCTGGTCAAGTGCGTTGCGAAGGTGCTGCCGCTTGTAAGCATCGATCCAATACTGATGCATCTGAAACAGGTTGTCAGTTTCATGCGGTCGTGCACGCTCCCAGTTAAGCGTTGACCAGGCGGTTTGTAGCTCGTCAAATATGAGCCGCGCGCGCGCCTGAAACTCGCCCCAGGAAAAGGTGGGATTGTTCTTTTCAAATTCAATCCGAATGTCTCTGAAGCCGGGTTGCACGACGCTGGGCAAGTCGGTGCCAACCTCCGGAACGTCCGAAGTAAGTAGCGGGCCTTTTGCCTCGGTGCTCAGTAGACCAATGCCGCGCACGTACCACTGAAACTCGCCGCTCTCAACCTTCGTGCCACAAAAAGCACAGGCGCCCACAGTGTCTTTCTGCAGAGGCGCACCACACTTCGGGCAATGCAACGCTGTCGCCTGGGATGGAGGCGGAGACAACACGTCACGCTTGCGTTCGAGGTGCCAGCGCTCGCGCACGTAATAACTCATTTCCGCCGGCCGGTCGCCATTCGCGCTCACTACCTCGGTGTAGTTAGTTTCAAAGAAAAGTGTGATGTTGACCGTGGGAGTTTCGAGGCCGCCCAGATCGGCGATGCGCATCCCGCCGATAATGATTCCCTTCACTTCTTTCAGACCTTTGGGATTGCGCTGAAGCAACGACTTGCGTGCCGCCTCGCTGAGATAAGGTGAAAACTGATCGAGCGCATTCGCACCGTGTCCGCGGGCGTCGTGCGCCTTGCCGTAAAGCGCGTAACAGAAATCAGTGAAAACAATCTCCGAGAAGTTGGGGTCAAACTTGCGCAACTGAGCAAATTCGCGAAAGAGTGTTTCCGGCCGCAACCCGGCGCTATCAAGGCCTAAGGGAAACGCCATTGCCGCTGTTGATGCGTCGACCGACGTCGACGAGAACGATTCGGAGGACCTGGAGCCTCGTCTCGCGAAACGATAGACCACGAAGACGACCACTATAATGTCTACTGGAACACCAACCGCCGGATACTCGACCGTAAGCCACACGAGCATCCTGACGATGCCGATGATCGCTCCACCGTCACCGCCGCCGCCGCTACTGCCACCACCGCCACTGTAAGATCCGCCGCCACCGACGCGGGCCAAGACTTCCAGAGGAATCACCAGCAAAACTGCGGCGGCCGCGACGAACAGCAGTAGCCAGTCAATTCCCCGGGCGCGGATTGCCGTGGGCCTTATAATTTCAGAAAGAAGCTTGGGAAAACGGTTCAACTTCATTTCAATTCGAAACGTGGAGCATCGGGAAGTTCATTGGGATTTTCGCCGGTTGCCGGCAGATGTTTTGCGAGCAAAGCTCCGAGGTTTTCCAGTCCCGTTTGCAGTGTGAGCGCATCGGCCTTGCGGCCTGCCTCGCGCAGTTCAAACTGTAGTTGATTCCACTCGAGCGCGTTCACGCCTTTTAAGACGCCGCGGTCTGCGATCAACTCGAGTCGCCGCTCGAGCACGGACAGATAGATGAGCACACCCATCTCGGCGTTGGTGTTGGCGATGCCGGCTTCATAAAACATTGCCGCGGCGCCGGTTCGAACCGCTGCGCTGCGAAATTTGTCAGTAGTCAGCAGCCGGCGAAGTGAATTGCTGCGTGAAGTAACCACGGATCCGATTACAAACAGGAGAGGGACGTCGACGGCAACCCAGTACTGATGGAAGTCGAACGGAGAGAACAGCAGAAATAGTAGACCGGCGAAGGCGACCAGTGCGCCGAAGAGGTAATCCGCCTGCCGGTAAGAGCCGGAGCGCGCACGAACCACCAGGACCAATTCGGCATCAGTCGTGGTCTCGATCTTCCTTACGCAGTCGGTGAGTGCGGCGCGCGCGGCGTCATCGAATTTTGCTCGCTTCATGTTTAGCGTGGCTGACCGGTGGCATTGGGAGTGGTGTCGGAAGCAACGTTGGGAATCCAGAAAACTTGCCCGTCCACTTCAACTGACTTCAGCCCATATTTGGGCAAATCTTTCTCTTTCAAACCGAGATAGGTGAAGTGTGGCAAGTCGCTGAGCACAGTTTGAAACCAGCCGTGGTTGGCCAGGATTTCGCGCACGCGCGCATTGTCAAACTCGTTTACATCAAAAGCGAGCATGGCAATGTGTTGGGACGTGCCGGGTGCTGCGATGGAGTAGAGGATCGACTTGGAAAGATCTTTGCTGAAGTAGATCCCGCTCTTTTCAAGTTCCAACACCTCGGCAATCTGACTGCGCAAGGGCAGGTTCTTCAAGTTGGCCACTTGTGCTTCGGTCAGTCTACCCTGAGCGAGCCAATAGTCCAGAGCCGGTTGGAAGCGCGTGTGCCATAAGTGCAAGCTGTCTTCAAAACTACGCCGGGCCGCTTCGGCCCCGTCCCGCGGCGTTATGTCTAGGTCTTCCTTTTGTGCATCCGCGCGTGCCTTCAGCAACTGCTTCATCGCCTCAGGTTGCAACACTACCTCATCGAAGCCAAACATTTCCGAGGTATAGCCCGCGCGTTCCTGAAAACTGGTTACTTCCTCTTCGCTGGTGAAGACACAAACTGGCGGTGGCATCACGTGTTTCGCTATAAATATCGCGCCGTAGTCTTCAAGTACGCGGCGCGACACGGGGTCGGCGGAAGGACAAATGCTCTCGATACTCGTTTTTCGTTTTTTGAGCGACTTGCGCAGGACCTCATAAAACAAAGCCGGCGAGTCGCCGTTGTTTACTTCGGTTGGTTTAGTCATCTCGCCGGAGGGTTTTCCTGTCGTTGCGCCGATTGTCGAACATAGTCTGCCGCGCGACAGCACCGTCGAAGTCGAGAACAGGAGAAAAATTACCAGGGCTGTCAAAAACTCAACACCGCGGCCACTTCTTAACAAGCTTTCACCGCCATCTTCCGCAATATCCGGTCAACAAAACCGGGGTGACTGAACGGATCATAGTAGTCGACACTTGCTACGGTCAACAAAGCACCAGACTGCGCCAGTCTGGGCTCACACTATATACTGTCTGCGATGTCGGGCTGCCGGCAACAAAGCGCACGTTAATGAGCTAATGAATTATCGCGATCTAATCAAGGAAATTGTGAGCACTTACCAACAACATGGTTGGGAATTGCAGCGCGTACTCCTGCGTCCCGAAACCAGCACTCAGCTAACTGCCCAGCTTGCTTCCGATTCTTTTTCCCTGGACGGCATGCAAGTGGAAGAGGCGTTGGTCGACGGATTGTGGTTTTCGCGCCCTTCGCATGAACAGCGCGAAGCCTGGGAATTAAGACTGCTGGCAGAAAATCCTTTTGCGCTGTTTGAGACGTTTGAAATTGATGAGACGGAAGAGCAGCGGGAAGAAGTGCGACGTGAGATGGAAGCGAGGCTTCGAGACTACTGTGAAAAGTGAAAGGTGAAAAGTGAAAGGTTAAGACGGAATGGTTACAGAACTTTTCACTTTTCACCCTTCACTTTTCACTTTTTATCCTCTGCCCATCTTGACCGGAATCTTTATTTGCTCGCCGTTGCGGATTATCGACAGATCAACTGTTGAGTATGGTTCCGCCCGCCTGACCCGTGCCCGGAACTCTTCGGCGGTGCGAATGGGGATCTCGCCAAACTTGATCACAATGTCACCCTGTTTGAATCCTGCGATATCTGCCGGCCGGTTCGGCGTGATTACGCCCAACTGAACGCCGAACATTTTCGTCCCGGGAATCTCAACCCGGTGAGCGTCGTCATCATCGTAACCAAATAGCCCGCGACCCTCAGGTCTGCTATCAAAAATCTCGCCCAGCCGATTCATTTCTTCTCTTGAGATCGTAGTGAGCTTCGTGTTCTTAGTCTCGCCATCGCGAATGTAAACAATGTCGACTGTCTTCCCAATCGGAGTGCGACGCATAAGCGCCGTCATCTCGTCGTCTGAACGGACGGGTTGGTTATCAACCGTAGTGATGATGTCGCCGCCAACCAGCCCGGCTTTGTCCGCCGGTCCGTCTGGGGTGTCGACGTTGGCGAAAGTTACTCCGATATTGCCATCAGCCGTTTCAAAATCATCAACTCCTGCGTAGGATTTCGGCGCGGCAACAGTCACCACACCGCCACGAGGAATTCGCGGCATCTGTTTGACGATGGCTGTAAGTCCAGCTGCGGCCATGAAGAAGATTAGCAGACCAATGAACATCCAGGACGTGCCGCTAATGCGACGGCGGCGTTTCCCGATTCCACCGCGTTGCGGGATTGAAAGCGGCGCACCCGCAAAACCGTAAGGGCCGGAATTTGGCAGGTTGTTCCGCGGTAGTGTTCCGGGAGGCGCATTTTGAAAGCGAACTGTCTCGGTGTACTCGGCGGAGCCTTCCCCAAGGCGAAACCCGCAGTTTCGACAAAATCGTAACCCTGCAGGCATAGGGGATCGGCAGTTTCCGCAGGTCGAAACGCCGGCTTCCATTTCGGGATTAATAGACATTTCACTTCTCGGGTAAACTAAGTCGACGAGACTTTTGGTACGCTGTCGCCAAAAGAATAGCAGATTTCTATACGCCGAACGGAGCATTCCGGTTGCATCTATGGTAATCCCCATGGTAAACGGACCTCTGCCTGGAAGGTGATTTCGGAGAGTAAACAGCCGGAGCCCACCGCTGTAGGTGCTTCCTTTGCGGTTGGCATGGCGCGTGCTCACTGAAACGTAGGCTTCGTCAGTTCCAAAATCCAGCACCGCCGTTAGACATCCGTCCTGGTTGGGTGCAATATCTTTTCAAGTTTAGTTGAGTTCAATGGCCAAGGGGCTATGAACTTTGGAGGCATAACGTGGAAGTTACCAAGGCACTTGCTGCTCTACAACCGCTCTACGGTAAGGATAATGTTGAGATTGTGACGGTGGATGGACAGCGTGTGCGGGGCGTCGTTCGCAGCATGAAAACCACTCAAGCCCTTACCACTCCCAGTGTAAAGATGGAATGCGCGAATGGTGAGATAGTAAAAATACCGTTTCCTTCAATCTCGGAAATCAAAGACCATAACGGCAAGCGTCAGTAAGCACGCGGCAGAACAGGAGAACCGTAGTTTTCTTTGCGTTTTTCCTGCCGCCTGACTGTTTTTTCTCGCCTGCATCGCTTATAGTACGCCGTTTTAGTTTTGGCCCCACGGGGCCGCTTTAGGAGAGTTTGGAGACTTGTCATTAACGATTGAAGATTTTGGTGGGCGACTCGCCAGCGTTTGGTCGGAACTCCGGCCAACTACGCGTGGCCTGGTTGAACGCGCCCTGCAAACGCCGAGCGGTTCGCCGGCGGTCCGCAAAGCAAACACCGCTAGCACTCCCTACGATGCGCGCGCAGACAATGAATTAAGCCGCCTGTTGGCAGCTCTTGACGAACGTGCTTTGGAAACCGACGCTTCGCTGGAAGCAGAAAAAGAAGTCCAGCTCCGCCATATGGCTGACACCTGTGCCGCGGTGTTACAGGAAAAGACGCGCTCCGCCGAAGTCTTTGCTCAGCTCGTGCGTCGGGCCGACAACCGGCGCGACTACGCGAGAATCGATATGCTCGCAGATGCATTGACAGGTTTCGCGCCCAGTGAGATTTGCGAATTGGCGCGCTCACAGGATGTAGTCGTTAGGGCGCTTGCTAATGAGACACTGGCGCAGTTTCCCACGTCGTCGCTAATTGCTTTGTTGGGTGATCCGGTCGACTCGGAAATAGCGCGCGACGCTTTACGCCGCCAGGCAATGGATTATGGTTCAGAAGAAGCACGACAGATTGTGAATGCACTGGCACAGGTTGATGCGTCTAGTGACGATTTCTGACCTCGTCTGAGAACTCTCTTCCAACTCAAAAGCAAAAGAAGATTTTCCATTTGTCATTTGACATTTCTCATTTGTCATTGAAAACCGTCGATCTCTTTTTAGTTGACGCAAATTGATGACTAAACGTTCAGAGCAAATGACAAATGATAAATGTCAAATGACAAATGGAAAATCTTCTTTTGCTTTGGGGGTAAGGATAAGGTCCGGAAGTCTAAGCGGCGGCTTGCGAGCCAATCTCATGTAAGCGCTGGACAACCTGATCAATCAGCCAATTCGGGGTTGACGCCCCGGCGGTTACGCCCACGCGCTTCGCATTCCCCAGGTCGGCCGGATTGATCTCTGCCGGTGTCTCAATCAAATAGCTTTTCGCGCACTGTTCCTGACAAACCGCCAGCAGCTTGACGCTGTTAGAGGAGTGGCGGCCGCCGATCACATAGAAAACGTCGACTTGTCCTGCCAGGCCGCGAGCGGCATCCTGGCGATCGCGAGTGGCTGAACAAATTGTATTAACTACTTGTGGTTCAGCATCCGATTTCGCGCGCACTGCTTCTGCTACTTCGAGAAAAGTCTGCAGCTTGATTGTCGTTTGGGAAACCACGAGCGGTGATCGCAGTTGCGGAAGCGCAGCAACTTCGCCGGCGTCGCGCACGACATAGGTATTGTTCGGTGCGTATCCGACTACGCCGATCATCTCAGGGTGATCCGGATTACCGGCTACCACAACATCCCGGCCGTCTTTGGCAGCGCGTTCGGCCAGATGTTGAACCCGGGTAACGAAGGGACAGGTGGCGTCAATAACTTGCGCGGCGCGTCCTTCAAGATCACGTTGAACCTGCGGCGTTACACCGTGCGCGCGAATTACCGCTATCGTGTCTGCGTCGGCCTCGCCTGGCTCGTCAATCGTCGAAACGCCGAGTTCGCCCAATCGCTCCATCTCCTGAGCGTTGTGAATCAACGGTCCGAGCGAGCGAATAGGACGTACACCTTCGTCGAGCGCATCTTCAACCATTTCGACGGCGCGTTCGACGCCAAAACAGAATCCGAATTCTTCAGCTAATAGAACTTCCATAACTTAGGTAACGCAATCTGTTAGATTGCGCCCTTATCAGCACGCAAGCTAACAGCTTGCGTTACAAATCAGACTATCGGTTCAGGCGCCCCTTCCGATTTGTCCTGATTACACCTTTGCTGCCATTCTTCGCGAACCCTGTCGCCACCGGCTACGCGCGCTTCAACCCACTCAATGTCTTTATCAATTAAAGACCGAATAGTGGTGAGAAACGATTTTTTCAGGTCGCCCAGGTTATGCGCTAAATCCTTCGGCAGTATCGCGTACGATACGTCACCGATATAACGAAGCGCATCGGACAGCTCGTCAACAATATTGCTTCCACAGTCGTTTTGCGACTCGGATTCCGCTGTTTCCTGCATGATTAATTCCTCCCAACGCCTTTAACCGCGGTGAATTCCTACGGCTTGAGTATCTTAGCATTAGTCAAATACGACCGCACGGCCCGAGCCGTTCCATCCAATGCGAATCTGTACAAAAATGAATCTGTTGCTCCACCGAAGCGTTAAAGACCTCAAGGCTGCTGAAGAGACGGCCGGCCAGCCAGCGCGCTGAGAGGCCAGCGAGACGACTCAGATTGGCAGCGTATGCAGCGCTTGTCTAATAGTTGTAATATTTTGGTTGCTTAGCGTGAAACAAGTGTCGGCGGAGTCCGCGAAGCGGACGAATGATAGTAGCCCAGCGATTAATCGCTGGGATCAAGTGTGGGATTTCACATCGGAGTCCGTGGAGCGGACAACTGGAATCCACCGTCCGCATAAGATCATGAAGACTCGCTGCAGAATCAGTCGTCCGCTTCGCGGACTCAAAACATTTCCTCGACTCTCCTCCCAGCAGTGAACTGCTGGGCTAATATCATTCATCCGCAACGCGGACTAAGTTCGGCTTCCTTGCTGTGCAAAGTTGTCAGCATCGCCAAAAGGAGTAGTTCTCATGTCTCTATTCCGCCTAAGTATTCTTACTTTACTGTTGGCACTCTGCTGCCAAACCTTCGCGCAAAGACCAGGGCCGCAGTTTCGTCGACCGCTCGCGTGCGAGCCGGTGGAACCGCGTACAAAACTTGAGGCCATCGAATGGCAGTATGAGAGAGTACTGATCAAGGGCTTCAGCCAGATCGCTACTTTCACTGTTCGTGACGTCGAGGTTCGGGTTGACGCGGTGGAGCTGAAAGACACCGCCTCTGCGACACGGGCCGTTGGGCTGGTTATTGCTCTGAGAGAAACGAGTGAGAATCCTCGCGAAAACAGATCGTTTGTTGACTACGACGAGATCGATCGCTTGCTGAAGGGGTTGACTGCGATCGGGCGCGTAAACGAATCGGTTACCAAGCTCGCCGGCTTCGAGGCTCGTTATCGCACCGTAGGTGACCTTGAGATTGTTGTCTTCCGCCAGAGCCGCAGCGGAATTGCAGCTTCCGTGACAAGCGGCATTTGTGATCGGGTTACCGCGCTGCTGACCCTCGATGACCTGGATAGACTGAAAGCACACATCGTCGAAGCAAAAACACGACTGGACGAGATCAAATGAGCGAGGTGCGCTCGGGTGAGCTATCTTCCTATGGCCTGGCTGGAGGCGCCGCTTGCTCGGTGTCGAGCGAATCAAAATTCAAGGCGGCGTTGAATAGCAGGAAGAAGCTGCCCTGCGTTTGATGTCGCCACATAGGATTAGTTGCAAACATCACGACGTGACCTCGGCCCACCGGCACGTCAATCACTGCCGGCGCGTTTGCCAGTTCGGAGCCACCGGCAAGCATGCCACTCACCAGCAGATTTTTCTCATCGGAAGCAAAGCGCAAGACCACGCGCGGTCTTTGCGCTGGCGGCACATAGAAGGCGCCGAGCTGTAGTCGCTGTTCTTCAGTGAGTTGCTCCTCGCCGCGATTCGCCGGCGAGGGCGAAGCTGTCGGCGAAGGCTGCGGCATTCCCTGCACGATATCCGGATCGGTTAACGAACCACGACCTGACGGTCGCCCTGCCGGCGCGCCGTCTCCCCCACCGAAAGTTATGGCGGCCACTTGAAACAGCGGTGCCTGATTGAAGTAAATGGGTAGCGTTTCTTCGTAGCCATAGGCGATCGGACTGTTCCGATCGCTAAACTTCGCGTTGTAAATCGACCCGCGCGCCTGCAGTTGGCGCGGCTCCTGAATGCTGACGCCGGTGGTGAGGCCGAAGTCGATGGGCAATCGAGCAGTGTTGGCTACAACAACAAATAGTCCGCCGTCCTGAACAAACTTTTGCAGGTTCAGCACACCGGTCAATCCCATGCCGCCGCGGATGTCGTCTGACTGATCGGGCGAGAGTCCCATGTTCGGAGTTATCTCTGACTGTTTCCACGGAATCGGATCGCCGCGCATGGGAATGCCATTGACGATGGCTTGGGCTGTTCCATTGAGCGGCGGAAAGATGATCACATCAAACTTGTCGCGCAGGTTCGCTGTGTTTCGTACCACCTGATCGGAAATGTAAGCGTAGGGAATCTGCAGTCGATCAAACTCGATGCGATACCAGCCATCGTTTTGGGTGTTTGTCCACGAGTGAAGGATTGCAATTCGGGGCACGCCAAGGCTGTGCGTCTTTACGTCCGGTAACTTGTCGACCGCCAACGCCGTCAGCCCCAGTTCACTGACGGCCGCCTCCAATTGCCTACGCACATCAGCTGGATTGCCTTCAGCTTTAATTAAAAACGATCCGGTATTGAACTGCTTGTCACCAATCTTGAACGACGCCTCAGCCGCACTCATCTTCACATCTTTGAGTCTGTAACGAAGCGTCGCCAGCGTGGTTTCAGTATTGTGATTGATTATGAAGCCGGCCGCGCCCGAGCCGTTGATGCTGCCACGCACGCGAGCGTCGGTGGTAAGAAGGCTCATTGGCTGTTTCAGGATGGCGGAGTCGGGGACGCGGACCGTCTTGATATTGCGCAGTGGTCCCAGCGTCCAGCCGGTATCGTCGTAAGGCCGGGGGTCGTTCACGTTGTAATACTGGGTGTCCAGCAGCATGTCTGCCATGCGCGAATACGGCTGATCCATCCGCACGACATATGAACCGGCAGCAAATTTTTGATCCTTAACGGCGATCTCCTGGTCTGCCTGACTCACTTCCACTCCCATCAAGCGGAGCAGATTAACGGTGTCGGCAACTTCAACCGGACGCGACTGACTCGCAGGAATGATGTAGGCGGCCGGCCCTTCGTTGGTGGCCTTCGCCACCGAGCGTTTGCTCTTAAGATAAAAGTTTTGCAGGAACCGGTCTTTGTTGTTCGCGACGAAGTTCATCGCCAGCAGTATCGCTGACTGCTGCAGGTTGACGTTGTTACGCAGCGACCACTTCACACGAGCCATCGGCGGATTGGGCCGGAACCAATCGCGCTGCGACTCCGCGCGCACCGTCCGATCGATCGTGTCGGCGCCGCCATTGCCAAAAGTTTCGTAAAAACGTCCGATGGCGTTATGACCGTTGGCCACATAAAACATATAGTTTGGCGCCCAACCATCGTAGAAACCATGCGTCCAAACACCGGGCACGCCGCGCTTCGTCATCTCTTCGATCTCGTGATACGCGAGCAACTGCCACTCATCTATCGTGATGGGATCGAGCCAGGCGTTGTAGGGGCCAGTGCCGGTTGAGGTGTAAAGAAACGGGACCGATTCATGCAGGTCGTGAAGGATCGCCGGATGGTATTCGAGAAAAGTCTTCATCTGATTGCGCGTCAAAGCCAGCGCCATTCCCAAACCATCGCGGTTGTTATCGTGAGCTACGTACTTGCCCCAGAAAACCAGGCCCGGCGCGTTTTTGCCGGGGTTCGCTTTGCGATAGTTGTAGGCGTCGACCATCATGTCGCGGCCATCAACTTCCAACACCGGCGTGATCAGAACGATTACATTCTTGCGGATGGCCTGAATGAAAGGACTCTCTTCAACTGCCAGCCGATAAGCCAGCTCCATTAACATCTCGGGCGAGCCTGTCTCCGGCGAGTGAATGGACCCCGAGGCCCAGTAAAAGACTTTGCCCTCGCCAATAAGGCTTTGCGCTTCCGTCTCCGAAATCCTGCGCGGGTCGGCCAGCTTCGCGGTGATGTCTTTGTAACGATCGAGCTTCGCGAGTGTCGCTTCGTCACCTACAGCCACGAGGATTTGTTCCTTTCCTTCCTCTGACTTTTCCGGCGCTGTAAACAGCCGCACTCGCTTGCTGGTTCGCGCCAGCTCGCGGTAGTAGCGATAGAGATCCTTCGAATAGGTGAGCTTGTTGGGCGTACCAACTATGTAGCCGAGCACTTTGTCCGGCGATGGCACTGTGTCAGACATTGGCAGGTGATCCACCAGCTCCGTCAGGAAAAACTTTTCGGTTGTGTATTCTTTGATTTTTTTTGAATAGTCGTTCTCGGCGGCAGCAGGCGCGGCGCTCTTGGCAGGCGTCTCGGCATTTGCATGCGACCTCGTTCGTTTTTCTGCGGCTGACATTTTCTGCGCAGAAGCGAACCGAATTGTGACAGGAAGACTGAGCAGCGCGACGACTATGAGCGGTAGGACAAAGAACACTCGCGGAGAAATACGACGTGCTGAATTCATATTCAACTCCAACCCGAATTTGGTCTTGAAAGCAACTGGCGTGTGGCCGCTATGTTACGAGGGCGGCCTTAGGTGAGTAAAGCGCTTGGCGGAATGAGTAGAATTAATTAGCCGCGGATTAACGCAGAGTCACGCGGGTCTGAACAAAAACAGTAACAATGTTTGTTCAGATCCGCGCGTCTCTGCTTTCATCCGCGGCTAATATTTCCGGATGGCCTGTCTAGAGTCCGGCTGAAACAGTCTCACTATCGGCCGCGACAGGACTGCTCTCGACGGCATCAAGATGAAACGCGAGTTTAGCGTCGTCCGGTGACAGCACGGGATGATAAGTTTTGCCGTAGTTTGAAACGATCTTTTTGACGTAGTTCTGAGTCTCGCTGTAAGGTGGCACGCCTTTGTACTTGTCGACAGCTCCCTCACCGGCGTTGTAGCCGGCGAGCGCCAGCGAAACATCGCCATCAAATCTCTTCAAGAGCCACTTAAGATATTTTGTGCCCGCTGCAACATTCGCGGCAGGATCAAAGGGATCCTTAAGACCAAAACGTTCTGCAGTCGCCGGCATCATTTGCATAAGTCCCTGGGCGCCGACTGGCGAAACAGCCTTCGAATTGTATTTCGATTCCTGTTTGATGACGGCGTGAATGAAGCGCGGGTCAACGCCGGATTTCTGCCCAGCACGATAGATGATCCAGTCAAGATCACAATCGCCGGACAAAGGAATGTCTGCGGGAATGGCCTCTACTTCTGCAGCGCTAACAACCGGTGCCATTACCGGGGTGAATGCGACATCGGTAAAGTTGAAGAATACGAAGAGCGAAATGATAAAGAACGGAATGGATTTCGCGGAACGCACATGTGGCGCAGTTCGAGGGATACGGGGAAACTTCATTTCTAATTCTCCATGTGAGCGATGGTCCAGAGACCACCAATTAATGCTTCTAACCTGGGAACGCGGGGGATATCGTCCGCATTTTGGTCCCTGGCTTTTTATCGCTGCGCATGGCCTACCGACTCTCAAAGAACTGAACGCCTTGAAACTCGCGACCGTCATTAAGACGATGTTTTTCTTGTGATAGTTGCTACGTTTTTGTTGCCTTAGACCGTCGATGTGACGTACTCAAACAAGGCAAACTTTTGTTGCAGAGGGGTACAGATGATCGTTCAACTTGAAGGAAATTCGCAGGAGATCTTCACTGAATCACGCGCGGCCGGCGACTTCGCCTGTTTGTGTATTCACACGGACCAGCTCGCCTTCCTTAATAAACAGCGGCACTCGCACAGAGATTCCTGTTTCCAGTGTTGCTACTTTAGTTGCACCGCCGGCGGCGGTGTCGCCGCGCAGTCCCAGTTCGGTCGAGGTAACAGCGAGCTCGACGTATTGCGGCAATTGCAGCGAAACCGGCGCGCCGTTGTACTTCAAGACCTGTAGCGACACGCCTTCCTTAAGATAGCCGCAATCCGCATCGATCGCTTCTTCGTCAAAAGTAAACTGTTCGTAACTCTTTTCATCCATGAAATGGAACCCATGGGCGTCGCTATAAAGGAAAGATGCGGGCGCCAGCTCGATGTCCGGCTCGGCAAACTTCTCACCCGATCGGAAACTCTTTTCCAGGACGGCGCCGGTCAGGAGCTGGCGCAGGCGCGTTCGCACCATCGTCGCGGCGCCGCGGGCCGTCGGGGACGCAAAGAAAACTTCCAGCACCACATACGGTTGACCGTCAACCGTGATCAGGAGTTTTCGTTTCAGTTCGTTGGCTGTAATCAGCGCCATGCAGTTGTTCCTCCACCAATAACAATAACTTCTTGAGACTTCGATTCAACTGGATAAAGAAAGAGCGGGGGCAAGCCCGCCTTCCTCACCTGAGAGACTGATACACTTGCTCGTTGGCTTCAAGCTTGAAAGCCTTTCAACTGGGAACCACAACTCACCTCAAATCAGCTCAAGGTCAG
>Ga0070706_100002603_pt1 | contig 18081 bp, 14 predicted proteins | sample KBSK5501metaG_FD_65476 | JGI IMG/M metagenome (GOLD analysis project Ga0070706, IMG submission 65476) | Corn, switchgrass and miscanthus rhizosphere microbial communities from Kellogg Biological Station, Michigan, USA - KBS K5-50-1 metaG | ecosystem: Host-associated > Plants > Roots >... | reverse complement strand
TCTCCGGGAGGCATGCTACCCGCGGAGACCTGCTCGTAGATTTGCTGCGCCCAATCATGGACGCTCTTGCAGTCCCCAAGATCCATATCGCCGCCCGTGAATCTTTTCATGTGTTCGATATCTGTTTCGGTGAACTGCTTCCTTATCTGATCCCACGTGACGTTTGTAGTACTCATATCGACCTCCTGATTTCTTTTGTGCTGCCGGAGCAAAAGCAAATACGCGATGCAGGAACTGATCCGCTCAGAGAGTTCACCGAGGCGTGCAGAAAAGCAAGGCTTGTGCTCAAGGAGCTATAGCGGCGACGATACACTCGAGCGACTACGACAGCATGAAATTGGTACATAGCGAAGCATTGTATCGTACTGATTAACGCCGGTTAGATGAAACAAACCAGAATCTACTATAGTTGAAAACGATCCATAGATAGTTGAAAGAAATGGCAAAATCGGAACAAGTCTTGCTCGTGCTACTCCTTGCATTATTAATCTGATGACCAATTATGGGCCAGTGCGATGGAAGGAGATCTAACCGATGTATTCACGAACGAAGTATCGCGGGCTTAGTATCATTGCGATCATCCTGAGTCTGGCGGTTTCGCCACTCGGAGTCGCCCAGCATAAATCGAAGCATAAATCGAAGAAAGAACCCCAACAATCGATTCCGCGGGGAACCCCAGTTCTCTGGCAAGAGCCATCAGATATAGCTACGCGCGATCTCTATTGGGGTCAGGGAGGAAAGGAGATGCAGCCCGACTTGCGAAGAGTCACCCTGATCAAAAAAGAACCGGGAGGCTATTCGACAAAGTACCGAGTTAAGGATGCCTCCGATCATGTGTGGGTAGCGAAATTGGGAAAGGAAGCCCAGTCCGAAACCGCAGCCACGCGCCTGATGTGGGCCGTCGGATATACCTCAGACATTGACTATCTCATTCCCAGCGTCCGCATTGAAGGACTCAAAAAGACCTATACGAATGTAAGATTCAGTGCGAGGCCAAAAGGAGTGAAGAGGTTAGATGGATGGAAGTGGGATGACAACCCATTTATCGGCAAACCGGAATTTAAGGGACTTAAAGTAATGATGGTCCTTCTAAACAACTTTGACATCAAGGATTCAAACAATAAAATCCTCGTCCTTCACAATGATCGTGGGGAGACGGAGCTGAAATACTTTGTCGCTGATCTTGGTGGTACCTTTGGGAAAGTGTACCGAATGCCGAAGATCTTCCGGGTTTTTATATTTAAGCCGGACCGCAACAATCCAAACGCCTATGCGAAGACACATATGATCGATAAGGTGAAAGATGGACGCATTCGCTTTCACTACTCGGCCAAGAGGAGCAACTTGTTCAAGGATATTACTGTTGAGGATGCTGAATGGATAGCGGGCCGGTTATCGCAACTCAGCGATCGGCAAATTGAGGACGCCTTCCGCGCTGCAAACTACACGTCTGAAGAAATTCGTAAGCTGACACAAGGATTGCACGAGCGGATTAAGGAGCTTGTCGAACTGCCAAAAGTATTGACAGAGGTGAGTATCGCTAACCGTTTCTTATCGGACATAGAAACAATTAACGTCAACATTCTAACAGGTACGGCTTTGTTGAACTTGAGACATGAATGATGATCAACTAACGTTTCGGGTCAACTACGTCCTCATCTTTCCCAGTAGCTCTTGATTCGATCAGCCAACATAGGAAAGGGAACGTATTCTGCCATTCGGCCACCACTGCGTAGCTCTTCAACCATCCGCATAGCGCCATCGGCGTTTCTGGTGTGAACCGTGATTGTGGCCGCACGCTGCAGTTCAGGGTTCGCACTTAACCATCGTGCCACCGCGTAACCAGTGCGTTCATCGTCAGTTGAGTCGGCGTGATAATGTTCCGGATGCAGGTCGTGATCGAGGAAGATAGCGTCGTAGGAATTTGCACTCAGGAATTCTTGCGCCTGGGCGACGTTTTCGGCGATATCCAGAAAGTCTCCTTTGAAACGACTCGTAAACCAACGATGGCGGCGCTCATCGTCCTCCAAAAGAAAAACACGAATCGGGTGGCGTTCCACCTTCGTGTTCGCCAGACCCAGTTTGTTTAGAAGCGAGTGCAGCAAGCGCATACGAGTTCTGCCAAGTTCGTGTGAATCGCCATGGAGAGACATTATCGCGTTAAGTAATCCAGAGTTTGGAGGTATTTTTGGATGCGGAAGGAATATACCATACGGGTTAAGTTCAGACACTCCTTCCGAAGATAGCGATGCAATATACGGCTCCTGACTCGAATTGTTATCGCAGATCACATATAACAGACCGAGGCAAAGCACTGTCAGTTACTTTCGAAAACTCGAATGCTATAATTTGCGCGCGATGAAGTTGACGACCTCGATATTGGAGCAGTTTTTTGGTGCCGCGTCCTTGCGGAATTCCTGATAATGCGAAAAAGAAAAATCTCGTAAATAATGTTTGATCATATAGAGGAATCAACCGCGAGCAAGAGCGAGCGGCGCAATACGGAGAAGACAGTTGTTTGTGAATACTGCTTTGGCACGGGCACCAAACTAGATCCGGAGAAAGGTGCCGTGGCCTGTCCCTGCCAAACACCAGATCGTTCTCGAAAACTGTCAGCCGCGGCTCGGATTCCGTTGAGATATATCAATTGCTCGCTCGATAATTTCAAGAGCGAACAGAATAGTTCGCAGAACATAGCGTTTCGTTACGCCTCTCGTCTCGTCCTCGATTATCCCGCGGTCGATCGGGGTTTAGTCTTTATGGGTGCGGCTGGAGTTGGCAAGACACATCTCGCCGTAGCAATCATCAAAGGCCTGCTCGCGAAGGGATTCGCTTGTTTCTTCACTGAGTTTGGATCTTTACTCAAGGAAATCCAGGGTTCTTATAACCCGATTTCCAAGTCGTCCGAGTTGCGCGTGTTGGCGCCGGTTTACCAGGCTGACGTCCTCGTTCTCGATGAGCTTGGTGCCACAATTCCTACTGATTGGGTGCGCGACACGATGTACCAAATCATCAACAAGCGCTACAACGATAAAAAGCTTACGATATTTACTACCAACTACCTTGACGAGCCGCGCATCGCGAAGACGGAGGAACCCGAATCAACCAGCCCCACCTTCAGTAGAAAAGTGAATGCTGAACGTATTCGCGAGATGACTACCCTCGAAGATCGCATCGGCACACGATTGCGCAGTCGTTTATACGAGATGTGTCACGAGGTCCTAATCGAAGGTGAAGATTATCGCAAACAACTGGACGAACGGCGGTTTGATTCAACTCGAATTTGAGGTGCGGGTCATATCGTTATGTGAAACGCTTTGACTTATCAGGTTTGAACTTGAGGGATTTAACCTAGTTTCGAATGCCCAAACGCACAGACATTCATAAAATTCTAATAATAGGCTCTGGTCCAATCATCATTGGACAGGCCTGCGAGTTTGACTATTCCGGCACGCAGGCTTGCAAGGCGTTGCGCCAGGAGGGCTACCAGGTTGTGCTGGTCAACTCCAATCCGGCAACGATCATGACGGATCCCGAAACTGCGGACATTACTTACATTGAGCCACTCACGGTTGAATCCGTAACCGAGATAATTCGTCGCGAACGACCCTGTGCGCTCTTGCCGACAGTGGGAGGCCAGACAGCGCTCAATCTGGCGATCGCGCTTGCCGATTCGGGTGTTCTAGAAGAGTGTGGCGTCGAAATGATCGGCGCGAAGCGGGAAGCCATTAAAGTTGCCGAAGACCGTCTACTGTTCAAGCAGGCGATGGATGAAGCCGGTTTACAAATGCCGCGGGGCGGTTTTGCGAGATCCTGGGAACAAGCAAGTGAAATTGTCATGCGCACAGGTTATCCCGCCATCATTAGACCGTCGTTCACGCTGGGAGGGACCGGCGGGGGAACTGCTTACAATCCTGAAGAGTTTGAAGAGATCATTCGCTCCGGGCTGGCCGCCTCGCCGATGCATGAAGTTTTGATCGAGGAATCGATTCTCGGTTGGAAGGAATTCGAACTGGAAGTGATGCGTGATCTGGCGGACAACGTCGTGATCATCTGCTCCATTGAGAACTTCGATCCGATGGGCGTCCACACGGGTGACTCGATCACCGTGGCCCCGGCGCAGACACTCACGGATCGTGAATATCAATTAATGCGCGACATGGCGATCCGCATAATTCGCAAAGTGGGAGTGGAAACTGGCGGAGCGAATATCCAGTTTGGGGTGAACCCGGAGAATGGAGAAATCCGGGTAATCGAGATGAATCCACGCGTATCTCGTTCCTCGGCTCTGGCTTCGAAGGCCACCGGCTTCCCGATCGCCAAGATCGCTGCCAAGCTTGCCGTGGGTTATACACTCGATGAGATCGCCAACGACATCACCAAGAAGACCCCTGCTTCCTTCGAACCAACAATCGATTACGTGGTAGCGAAGATTCCAAAGTGGGACTTTGAGAAATTTCGCGAAGCGGAAGATGTGTTAGGGACGCAAATGAAATCGGTTGGGGAAGTGATGGCGATTGGGCGTACTTTCAAGGAAGCACTCTTCAAGGGATTGCGCTCATTGGAAGCAGTGAAGCCGCTGCGGCTGGAAGACGTCACAGACGACGAACTACAACGCAAACTCGCTCGACCTAACTCACAGCGCTTCTCTTACATTACTTACGCCCTGCAGCACGGTGTGCCCATACAAGAAATCTACCGGCTTTCGCGTATTGATCCATGGTTTCTGGATCAATTGCAGCAGGTCATGGAAATTCAGCGGGCCGTTGAGGGTCTCAAGCTTGAAGAGATTCCACTCGACCTTTTTCGTGCTTTCAAGGAGGTCGCGCTCTCGGATCGACGCCTCGCATATTTGACCGAGCGCTTAGAAGACGAAGTGCGCTCATATCGTAAAGAACTAGGCTTGGTTCCCGTTTACAAACGCGTCGATACCTGCGGTGCTGAGTTTGAATCTTTCACGCCATATCTTTATTCGACTTATGAAACTGAAGACGAAGTAAACCCTACCGACCGCGCCAAAATCATGATCCTTGGCTCGGGTCCGAATCGGATTGGACAGGGAATTGAATTCGACTACTGTTGTTGCCACGCGTCGTTTGCACTGCACGAAGCCGGGTTTGAGACCATCATGGTCAATTGCAATCCGGAGACCGTCTCTACCGACTATGACACGTCTGATCGTCTCTATTTTGAACCCCTAACGTTCGAAGACGTGATGAACATCGTAGACGTAGAAAAGCCGGACGGTGTGATTGTGCAGTTTGGCGGGCAGACACCCTTGAATCTGGCGATGCGTTTGCAAAAGGCGGGTGTGAAAGTTATCGGAACCTCTCCTGATTCGATCGATCTCGCGGAGGATCGCAAGAGATTTGGTGCACTGCTGGAGGAACTCGGAATACCGCAACCCGAAAACGGCATGGCTGCCTCGGTGGATGAAGCGCGAGCAGTTGCCAGTCGAATTGGTTATCCCGTTCTGGTGCGTCCCAGTTATGTACTGGGTGGACGGGCCATGGCGATTGTTTACGACGAGGAAGGTCTTGAAAAATACGTGCGCACCGCAGTTGGATTTACTCCGGACCGGCCAGTGCTGATAGATAAGTTTCTCGAGCAGGCGGCGGAGTTTGATGTCGATGCCCTTGCCGACGAAACGGCTTGCGTGATTGCCGGTATTCAAGAGCACATCGAGGAAGCGGGCATTCACTCCGGCGATTCGTCGTGCGTCCTGCCGCCTGTGCGCATCGATCCTGAGCATCTGGAAACCATGCGCCATTACACCCGTAAACTGGCCCAGGCACTGACAGTGCGTGGCTTGATGAATATACAGTTCGCGATAAAGGATCATCGTGTGTATGTTCTGGAGGTGAATCCCCGTGCCTCGCGGACCGTGCCGTTTGTTTCCAAAGCGACGGGAGTACCCATCGCGCGCATCGCTGCACTCGTGATGGCGGGTCAAAAGCTTCAGGCGTTTGGGTTGCCGCAAGAGCTGACAGTGAAGCGTTTCTTTATCAAGTCGCCGGTTTTTCCCTTTGTGAAATTTCCCGGCGTCGATCCGATACTTAGCCCCGAGATGCATTCAACCGGTGAAGTGATGGGTATCGGCGAAACGTTTGGGGAGGCTTACGGCAAGGCGATGATGGGCGCGGGCTTGAGTTTGCCCGCGAGTGGCAAGGCCTTTCTCAGTGTCAATGATGCGGATAAAGGATCGGCTGTTTTGATTGCCCGCAAGCTGGCCCGCTTGGGTTTTGAAATCGTGGCCACGCTCGGAACCGCATCCCGGCTGCGCGAAGTCGGGTTAACCGTCGAAAATGTTTTTAAGGTAAACGAAGGTCGTCCCAACATAGTCGATCACATTAAGCGCGGAGAGATTTCGCTGGTTATCAACACGCCCCTCGGTCGTGTCTCCCATTTTGACGAGCAAGCCATCCGGCGCGCGGCCTTACAATACAACGTGCCTTGCGTGACAACCATGACTGGTGCGCAGGCTATTGTCGAAGCAATCGCGGCAAGCGCGTTAAATAAGACACCTACTGTTCACTCACTGCAGGAACTCCATGCGATGAGCGGCTCGATGGATGCAGTGTCGTCCGGGGTTTAGTGGCTTTGGAGATTAATAGCCGAGAAACTATTCAACGCATACTGGACGAGTGCCGCACAATTGCTGTGGTTGGTCTTTCATCAGACCCTTGGCGACCTTCGAACAATGTTTCGTCCTACATGCGTCGTCACGGGTACACAGTTATTCCGGTCAACCCCAATGAAACTGAAGTGTTTGGTGAAAGGGCCTATCCGAGTCTCGCTGAAGTGCCTGTCGACATAGATCTGGTAGACATCTTTCGACGATCGGAGGAAGCCGGCAAGGCCGTCGATCAAGCGATCGCTATTAACGCTAAGGCAGTGTGGCTGCAAGAGGGGGTAATCGATCAGGAAGCCGTCCAGCGTGCGAGTGAGGCAGGCTTGTTAGTTGTCATGGATCGATGTTGGCTGAAGGAACATGTGCGGAGGATGTAAGCGGAAAGCAGCAGGTCGACAGCTCAATGAGTGCGCAAATACGTGCCGTAGTCATAACAGTAAGCGATGCTTGCGCCCGCGGCGAGCGGAAAGACGAGTCAGGAGAAACGCTCGCACAACTCCTTGGGGAATTGGGAGCGGAGATCGTGGAGCGGAAGGTCCTCTCCGATGACTTGGAGCCCCTGGCGGATGCCCTGCGCCATTCTGCCGAACGGCGCGACGTAAATCTGATCATTACAACTGGAGGAACAGGTTTAGCACCGCGTGACAATACACCGGAAGCAACCCTGCAAGTGATAGAACGCGAAGCGCCGGGGCTCGCCGAAGCCATGCGGACCGAAACTCTTAAGCAAACGCCGATGGCTATGATCTCTCGAGGAGTTTGCGGCGTGCGCTTCGGCACGCTGATCATAAATCTTCCAGGCTCACCTAAGGGCGTGCGCGAAAGTTTTGCAGTCATCAAGCCCGTTCTCAATCACGCCATCGACCTGCTTTCAGGCAGAACCCGCCATGACGCGTTAGGCGAAAACGCTTCTCCGAGTTGACCTATTTAACCAGAATTTAATTTGGTGGTAAGCGACAGTTAGCATTTCGCGCTCATAGTCTGTCCCAGATACTTGATACTGGTACTCGCGTAAGCGACACAATGCCAGTTCGTGGATCAAGTCTTTGTTCAGGTCCTGATGGTGTTCAATTCAAGGGGGAAAGCCAGGGCCATCGGGATAAAGGGGTAGACGAGATCTGCACCGGTATTGAGTATTCCCACCAACAACACCCGGCGCATTCCGATTTGTATTACTTGACCGGAATGCGTTGCGGCACACAACGACAAAGCTTTCAGGCCCCGGCAGCCGCCTACTGCCGGGGCGCTTTTATGAGGGAAGACGAATACCTTTTGGTACTCGTTACCTGCGCTAGACCACTCAAGCTCTTCACTGGGACCGCGGCGGCTCGCCCGCTACGAGCACCGAAAGGTAAGACGAGCTCGGAAGGGCTCAACCTCAGACGCTCTGTTCGCGCTGCGCGCTCTTAGCGGGCGGGCCGCCCGCGGTCCCAGTGAAGAGCTTGAGTGGTCTAGCGCAGGTCATTACTAGAGATAACCAAGGCACAACTAGCGATAACCGAGGCACAACCATAAAATGAAACCTTTTCAAAACTGGAACCACTACCCGATGGCTCGAACGGTTTGGTTTACACACCAGAAGTAGTAAAGTCTCACACCTTATGCTCAGCTCAAAAAACCATGCAGGACGGAAAATCGTTTCCAGCCTTAGCCTCTCAGTGCTGGCTGTAATGCTGCTTGCAGGACTGTTCGCTTCATCGGCAAGAATGCGGCAGAACAATGAGCCGGCGTCCGAAGGAGCACCGATCACCCCAGCTGGTTCACTTATCATTGATTGGACCACGCGGCAGCCTGCTGTTGGTTCGCTAACTGTCGATTTTGTTCGCAGTCCCGACCATACCGGGCCGGAAGGGAAAGGACGTTATTTGGTTGCCGTGAACAGTGGCTACGGCATCCAGTTCAACGCCCGAGGTAATCGAGGCCAACAATCGCTCGCGGTTATTGACCTTAACGCCAATCCGAATCCCGTTGTGATTCAGAATGTCTACTTCCCCTCGCCCCAAAGCGTGAATGTAGGTGTTGTGTTTTCCCCGGTTGCGGAAGCCGACGGCTCCCATTTCCTCTACGTATCAGGCGGCTTCGAGAACAAGATCTGGATCTTCAGGTTTGTGGCGGGCAATACGAATCCGATCTCGCCAGCTTCGCCGGGTCCCGACACGGAAGTAAAAGCGCCCTTCATCGATGTCAACGCTTTCTCGAGGTCTGCACCGTCGCCGCGGTATAACGGAAGCCAGGCGCCCGTCTATCCTACGGGAATCGCAATCAGTCCCGACGGAGACACTCTATTCGTCGCAAACAATTTGGGAGACAGTCTCGGTATTATCAATCATGTACGCGGAAGGCGCCGACTGGAAAGAATCGACTTGCCGGGCGCAAAAAGCGCACCCAGCAGTGAAATTGAATCCTTCAGCTATCCCTATGGAGTTGTCGCTATCCCGGTAGGTCCCGCAGTAGGTCGCAACGATCCATACACTGGCCTACGCGGCTCGACTTCAAAGGTGTACGTTTCTCTCTGGAACCAGAACGCTATCGCTGTTCTTGATTTCGTCAACAACGCACGACGAGTTTCGTACATCTCGGTGGGTCACCATCCCACCGCAATGCTTTGGGACGGAACGCGCTCTCGTCTTTACGTAGTCAATTCAGATGCTGACAGTGTATCTATGATTGAGACTCGGTACGACCGCGAAGTCGAACGGATCAATGTACGTTTGGCGGAAGGCGAACTGATCGGCAACAGTCCCGAAGGTTTGGCATTGAACAACGACGGTACGCTTCTCTTTGTGGCAAATGCCCACAGCAACTCAGTCGCCGTCGTAGCACCGGCCCCACTCTCACTCGATAATTCGAGGACAAATGAACGACCCGCTTATGCTGCTCGACGGAATGATGATCGCAGCAAGGTAAAAGGTTTTATACCCACCGGGCAATATCCTGCGGCTGTTGCTTTCGCAGCAGGCCGACTCTTGATAGGTAACGGAAAAGGAACTGGCTTCGAAAATTCTTCGCTTGTTGTTAATAATTCCGGTCGTGCGCCGAATATTCCTAACGATAGGTTTCCAGCCGGCAGTGGGCGTGGCTCCGGGCAGGGAGGCGAGTATAGTGTCGCGCTCGTCGCCGGCAACATGAGTCTGGTGCCCATGCCAGGAGATCCGGAGCTGGCACGTTACACTCAACAGGTCATGCAGAACAACGGGTTGATTGCACCCGAAAGGAAACGGCTCTTTCCGGGCATGTCCCCGTTCAAGCACGTCATCTACATCATCAAGGAGAATCGCACGTACGATCAGGTTTTCGGCGATGTGGAACGCGCCGGAAACGGACAGCAAGCGGACGGCGACGCAAGCCTTGCGATTTTTGGCGCGGCCAATGCGGCTCAGCGCCCTAATGGACCACGACAAAACATCACACCCAACCATCGTGCTCTGGCGTTGCGCTTCGGTCTGTTTGATCGATTCTTTGTCAACTCGGAGGCCAGCCCCGATGGACACAACTGGTGCACGGCTGCGTTTTCAACTGACTACGTCGATAAGACTTATCGCTGGAATTACAGCAGGCGAGGACGCACTTACGACTACGAGGGATTCAATCGTCTGCCGGATTACGACCCGCTCAAGGATGTGCCTTCACTTTTTGGCCGGTCGGTAGTGGCGGAAGACGTGGTCGCGTTCATGCGCCGTTACATTCCGTATCTCAGCGGCGCGCGCGACGCCGCAGAACCGGAAAGCCTCTATTTATGGGACGCGGCTGCGCGAGCGGGTTTGTCCTATCGGAACTATGGGGAGTTTATCGCGACTCTTTCGCAGGATGACGTCAAGGCTATCAAAGCAAATCGACCGAAGCTCTACCCGGATTTATCAGAAAATGTCTCGGCTTTCGCAACGAAGAAATCACTGGAGGGCCATCACAGCACGACAGTTCGAAACTTTGATCTCAAAACTCCAGACGCATTAACAGTGGAGTCATATCGCGTGACAAAGGAGTCCGGCGGACGCCTGAATCCCGCGATTACCAACGCGAACTCTGAACTGAAGTTCCGTGGCGTTTCGCGAGTCGGCGCCTGGCTTGACGAGTTTCAGGCCTACGTTGCCGACCTGGAGGCGGGCAAACCGGATCGTCTCCCCAATCTCTCAATCGTGCGCTTCAGTAATGATCATACGTCTGGTATCAGCGCCGGCATGCCTACGCCACAGTTTTTTGTGGCCGATAACGACTACGCAGTGGGAAAACTTGTGGAGACAGTGTCGAACAGTCCTTACTGGAAAGATACGGCAATCTTCATTGTAGAAGACGACGCGCAGGATGGACCGGACCACGTGGATGCTCATCGCTCGGTGGCGTTGGTAGTTAGTGCTTACAACAAGCCGGGCATTCTGGTGCACGAATTTCATAGTACGGTTAGTTTGATTCGTACGATGGAACTCTTAATCGGTCTGGCACCGATGAATCAACTCGATGCTTCTGCGCGTCCCATGGATATCTTTCAGCCGCATCCCGATCTGCGTCCTTACAAAGCTGAGCTACCTGACGTTGCTCTCGATAACTTAATGACATCAACTGCACGGGACAGCGAGACTGCCTACTGGATGAAACGGACGATGGAACAGAACTTATCTCATGCGGACATGGCCGACCCGTTAACGCTCAATCGAATAATCTGGTACTCGGTTCGTGGTAACTTTCCAATGCCCGAGGTTGCGCGGCTTCCCGCCTTTGATGCGCTGAGACTAGGTATGCGTGAGGAAGCTGCCGAATCCGAGACAGTGGCCAGGAACGTGCGGGTACCCAGAGGCCGCCGCGACGATTAGCGAGCCGTGCAGCCATTCAATATTCAATCGACGACTCAATCCCAGATTACTGAGGTTGAGCGATTCAGTATGGGTGAGTGGCATTTAGACTTGCAGTGCGACAGGCGGAAATCCGCTGACCCAGCTCAGTCTCACAGGCAACTCAGTCACCACTACATTTAACGATGGATTCATCGCGCCATAAGACGTCTGTAACACCAGACGCTTAACCTGCCGGTCTCAAAGATCTGATTTTGATTCGTTCGGCTTTAGAGATACGGAGAAGTTCTGCGTCGTTACGATCACATCGCTTGGCAGAAAGGTGAGTCGCAATGGAGCTTAAAGAAAATGGCATCTACAGTCTTCCCGACGGCCGCGAGTTCGTTGTTCGAGCGGCGCGCCAGGGAGGATTCTTGCTTCATGACCTGCGCTTGGGTGTTGCCAGCGCTCCGCTCTATCTGGTTGATCGCTCCGGACAGTTTCTCTCATGGGGCAAGCGTACGCGCTGGAGCATCGACGATTTACTCGACACAGGACGGTCATCATTGCCAGTTAGTCAACGGTTGAGGATGTTGTAATTGCTGTGATGGAGACCAGGCTTTGAGAATAAAGACTCGGGTTGTTGCCTGAGACTAGCAAACGCGAGTCTGCATGGGTACAGAGGTACCAGAGGATTCTAACAGAATGGTTTGACGCAATCGTGCGCTGACTTCTTCCGCTTCCCAGTCGCTCCATTGTGCCAGTGCTTTGCCAACGTGCTTGGTGCGCAGCTTCAGAAAATGGTCGAGTAACCACACGGCAGTCGCGCGATTTTGAGAGTCCAGAGCCGGCCCTTGATGAGTTGCTGCGCGGCCAAAGCTCTTAATCCAAACGTCACAGTCGTGAAGTTTTCCCAGGGACGACTGCAGTTCAGCCACTTGTTTCGCAAAAGACGAAAGCGACGATCCCCAGCAATGGCCAAAAAGTTCGAGTGCGTAGCGAAGGTGTTTCGCTGAGATTCTCATTTCGTGCAGTGGTTTGACTTCCAGCGGATGGTAAAGACTTTCGCTGAATCTCCCTAAGTCTTCCAGGCGATTGGTAATGACAGCGCGGGCAACTTGTCGATAAGTCAGAGTTGCCCCTGCGGGCTTTTGCTTGGGTTCCTTTCGTCTTTGAGAAGAGGGTCCTTCAAGCGCCGCATTGAATTTGATTCTCAGCTTTTCCAGTGAATCTGGATTCAGTGGCAATAAAAGCTTCCCGCGGGCCTCTTCTCGCACCACCTGCCGAAACTCGACAAAGCGGACAATTCCTGGCGAAATTTCAGTTGGTGCTTTTGTTGCGATTTGTTCCAGGGTCATGATCTCAACGTCGTAATCACGCACACGTCCAAGCGCATTTGCGATAATTCTTATCTGTTCCTGGCAGCCGGAGATACGTCTTTTTGGAAGGTAAGGCATGAAATCTTTTAGCGCCCCGCGCAACCGACGCGACGCGACCCGCATATCGTGCACTCCCTCAGGCGTACTCCAGTCAAGCGCCCGGCTGCGCAGCTTACACATCTCTTCGAAACGCCAGCTAAGCACCAGGGCGATGCCTGCTTGGGCTGGTCCATCGCAATCTATGCCAGGGAGCTGCTTGGCCTTCGCCATGTGATGAAACTATTCCTTCCCGGCTTTTGTCCTGCGGATGCTGAATTCGAGTTTGCACTGAAACGCCTGCTCAAAGAGGTCGCGCTTTCGGTCGGCCTCTTGAAGCTCATTCTCACAATCCAAAGCGCTGTGTATCTGGATGTGCACGTTGTCTTCTTCCCTGGTGCATTTCAGATCGCTCACGCGACTATCATGGCTTCGATCAAATGCGTCGGCTACGCGAATGATAGCCCCGAGCCGGCCGACAGTTTCCCGGTCAGCGGTATTAAGCGCCGCGTATTCGACGTGACGTTCTTTCGGGAGGGAACCTCGATGATAGCGAGCTGTATTTGCAATGACGGCCCGTTCTGCTTCAGAGAAACCTGTCAATTCAGAATTTGCGATCAGGTAAAGCGCATGCTTGTGATGGGATTCGTGTGCAATGTGATAGCCAACATCGTGCAACAGGGCCGCCGCCGATAGCAGTGTACGTTGATGGCGGGTTAGATTTTCGCTTGCGGCAATGCTATCGAAAATCTTTTCAGCCAGGCGCGCGACCTGATGTGAGTGAGCTTCTTCGTAGCCGAAACGACGGCCGACCGCGTGGACACCGAGGAGTCGCTGATCGCCAAAATCCGGCAAGGGTGGACGCGACTCTGCTTCCAACTCGCGCAACCAATCGATGATCAATCCCTCGCGTAATGCCCAATCGCAAGTTCGCAACACATTGATGCCCAGCGCTCGCATTGCTCCTTCAAGTATTTGACCGCCGGCGACAATTATTTCGGAGCGTTGTGAGCTGATGCCGGGAAGACTGCGTCGTTCCGCGATTGACATACCAGCGACAGTGTTGTTTAGGTCCAGGAGTCCCCCGAGTACTATGTCAGCTTCGGCCGGCTGCGCCGCCTGGTTCTTGCGTTCCGCATCGCTGGTAGTCCGCAAGCGAAGTGCTTCGCCCAGGGCCAGGATTGTTCCTGAAGTACCGGTCGCCTGTTGCCATTTAGCACCACGTAGTTCACGAGCCGGCCGATCAAATGCCGCCTTCACTTCGCCTCTGAGACTCGACAGTTCTTTCGACTTGGGTGGATCGCAGATGATGTATCTCTCGGTCAGCGCTACAGCACCAAGTTTGACGGAAAAGAGGGATGTCGGAACACCATCCCGAGAGATGGAGATCTCTGTTGACCCACCGCCAATGTCGATGTTGATATTTGTGGCTCCGCGGACTGTACATCCCTGCGAAGCTGCGAGTCCGATCAGGCGTGCCTCCTCAATGCCGGATAAAACCTCGACACGGACACCCGTTTGGCGCTCGACCTCGGAAATGAATTCAGCGGAATTGTTGGCTTCACGAACAGAAGCTGTGGCAACGGCGATGATCGTTTCCGCACCTCGAGCTTCCGCGATGGAACGAAATCGCTTGATGCAAATAGTTGCGCGCTCTATTGCCGAAGGTGCCAGATGTCCATTGCGAAGTGTTTCATGGCCGAGTCTGACAGCGTCCTTTTCGCGCGCAAGGACGGCAAACGAATCGCTGGCCGCTGCATCAACGACCGCGAGTTTGATCGAATTGGATCCAATGTCTATTGCTGCAAGCTTCAAGTACCGGCCTTGTCGAATTTCTCTGGAAGCACAACTGCTTTAGTTTTCTGTGGCTCAGTGAGAGGTTTGGTTTTCGTAGCAGTTTGCGCAGTTGGATCATCCATAGCTGTTGCCTCATCGATCACTTTTGCCACTGAGCGGCGAAGATCAGCCGCCACACTGCGCACCGACCGCGACGCATTCATTACATGGAACCCATACTCAACACTCATTCGGTCAAACACCTTGAGCATTCTGCTTTGATATTCGATAAAGCTATCGTAAAAGTCTTCACCCAAAAACAGGTCCATACCTGATTCCCAATAATCGAATCCTCTTCCTGATGCGAGAACACGAGCAACAAGTTGCTGCGCTGATTGAATTCTGAGATAGAAGACTGCGTCTGGCACTATCGACATGCCATAGATAGAGCGAATCCATGCGGAATCTATTCCGCGCACTTCAGCACGCGCCATCGCCGAGTAGATATAACGGTCAGTCAGGACGATAAAGCCGGAACGCAGGGCCGGCAACATCTCGTTCTCGAGTCGATCAATGAAATCTGTGGCGTAAAAAAGCTGCATGGTCAAACGTCCGAGAGTGTGTCCCGTTTTTGCTTCTTTGATTCCTCTTCCGGCGAGGACCGAACGGGTCATGCCAGTATCCAGGACTGCGTGGCCGCGCGACTCGAGCCAGGTCCGCAACAGTGCAATATGGGTTGAGCGTCCTACTCCGTCGGTGCCTTCAACGACGATCAGCTTGCCAGAATATTCTTCGTGCTCTACGCCCGGGAGCGGCGTGCCGTAAAAAATGCGATCTCTAATGGGCCTTGAACCGCCTTTTCTTCAGATGTTGACTTATTATCTTCCGCATTTCGCGTTGTTGTTTTTCGATGGAGCGTGTGGCATCGACTACCGTTAAACCAAACTCCTCAACCATCCGATCGTATTCATCGAGAATCTTGCCCTGAAAAACAGTGAAGCTTTCCTCCGGTTCGTCGGACCAGCTCATATCCAGTCCAGCCTCGTAATATTTCAGATTAGGTCTTCCTGATACGATGCGATCGATCGCAACGTCGAGTGGCGCGCGGAAGAAAAAAGCCACGGTCGGCCTGACTGCGAATGTATAGACGTCTCGCACCCATTCACGGTCGCAACCACGCGCAACGTCACGAGCAAATGCCGTGTAGATGTAGCGATCGGCAAGAACGATTGCCCCTGCTTTAAGTGGCGGGATAATGTCTCGCTCGGTTCGGTCCGCAAAATCGGTAGCATGGAGAAGGGAAAAGGTGGCTGGAGTGAAAAGGTGTCGTTTCTTAGCGCGCTTCGTCGTATCCTTAACCAGAGGAGAAGAGTTCCATTCGGAAAAGAACACAGGATACCCCTCGGCTTTCAGCCACTGATAAAGCAACGCTAGTTGTGTCGATTTCCCGCTTCCATCAGTACCCTCAACGACGAAGAGGCGGCCAGGAAAGCGGTGATTCCCGTATGAGATCATTGCGTGCATCTTGAGCGTTCAGTGTTACAAATGGATGAACGCCGACTAAATGGGACCGAACCGAACACCGATGAAGATACTGCTCTTGTTAAGACATGCCAAGTCGAGTTGGAGGGACGAGGCTCTCAGCGACTTCGATCGACCACTGAACGAACGGGGAAAGAAAGCAGCCCACGCGATAGGACGATACATTAGAAAACATAAGATGATACCGGATCTTGTGTTGAGTTCGCCGGCCGTCAGGGCGCGCGAGACTACCGGCATCATAACGACAACAGCAAAACTGACTGCGGAGATTCGGTATGACCAGCGTATCTACGAAGCAGATCCGCCTCGTTTGGTCCAAGTGCTCTCCCAGATTGAAAATAATTTTTGTTCAGTCCTCCTGGTAGGACATAACCCTGGAATAGAAGAACTTATTAGTCTACTGACCGGTTCTTCGCAACATATGCCGACGGCGGCACTTGCGAAAATTCGCCTTGAAGGAGCAGATGATTGGAGTGAGATTTCCCAGGCGAAGGCGATCTTGGAGCTGACGATTAAGCCGAAGGAGATTACTGAGTGAGGTATGGCTCGTCTTTCGTGTCTCAGCGATCACTGGCAAACTGATTCTTGCCAGGTTGCAACGATCGGAGATGATCGTCCAGAATTCGATAGAAACATTTCAAGCATACCCCATGAGAGTCCTCTTCCTTATCCTTCCTTATTTTTGCACCACACCAGATGCAGAGGACGCAAAACCGGCTTTTCGATTCTTGTAGTTGGTCTTTCATACCTCGATCCTTTCAGAAAAACTTTACCCTCTAGTGCATAACCTGCCGGAGTTACTGGAAAGTGACCGGGTCCTTAAATGAATCTTAAGAGGTGAGTGGGCGGGCTTTGATGTCCGATATGGTTTAGCTTGTCGTGTGGTTTCTGAGGAGTCTTCTTCCGCGAGTAAGCGACAAGCTAATAAAGCATATCGGACATCAAAGCCCGTGCGTGTTGAAACGATTCTGGACCACCTTTCAAGTCCATCAGCGCGGCGATCTCCTGAAAGAACGTAACGAATGTCGCGAGCTTGCCAGATGTCGTTCAGACAAGCTTCAGATTAAAGCGATCAACCAAAAATTCCGTGCTCGGCTAGTTAACATTCTGGTAACATGATGGCAACAGCACCGTAACATCGGTGCCGCCTGAACCGACGAACGCACACCTTGTCGCCGGTCCAATCTGGGAGGACGTTATTTTGTTACCCAGACTTCGAGGAACACACTTCTCATTATTTCTCAGGGCAGGATGGCTCGTCAGTATTCTTCTACTTACTCTCGCAATAGAGACGAGGGCTGAAAGACGACGGGGCAGTGTTGTATGTCGTGATGAGGTCTCCAGCGAGCACCGCGATGCCCTCGCCGCCAAGCTTCAGAAGATTACCGGATGGTCAGATCTCACGTTTGATCAGAATGGAACATTGCGTGTGGGAAACAAAGACGTTGTTGGTGGTTCCAAAGCAGCGAGGGAGTTGGTTACAAAAGCGATAGAGGGCCCCAATGTCATCGTACTAGAAGAGGCTAGTAAGCGTTCTGACGTAGTTTTCTGTCGGGTTGTTCCTGGCAGATGGAAGCATCACTCATCGGGAAGTCCACCTGTTTACGTCGTGCTTATCGATTTTGCCGACTTCGAATATGTCATTGGGGACGATCGCGCCCGCAGCGCTTTTGATGTTGGGTGGGCAATACTTCACGAGTTGGACCACATCGTCAACGACTCGGGTGATCCCGCTTCTGCTGGCGAAACTGGGGAGTGTGAAGCTCACATCAACCGGATGCGGCGCGAATGCAATCTTCCAGAACGAACCGACTACTTTTACACTTACTTTCCGCTTACAGGCGACAATACCTTCATAGCCAGGTACGTCCGTCTGGCGTTTGTCGAAGAAGATCCAGTGCTAAACAAGAAAAGGCACTACTGGCTGCTTTGGGATGCCGGCCTGGTTGGT
>Ga0070706_100002600_pt1 | contig 18093 bp, 17 predicted proteins | sample KBSK5501metaG_FD_65476 | JGI IMG/M metagenome (GOLD analysis project Ga0070706, IMG submission 65476) | Corn, switchgrass and miscanthus rhizosphere microbial communities from Kellogg Biological Station, Michigan, USA - KBS K5-50-1 metaG | ecosystem: Host-associated > Plants > Roots >... | reverse complement strand
TTTGTCGAAGCTGCTGGCTGACTTGCTCGGTTTTCTTCGAAACCTGCTTGTGTACCAGATCGATCCACCGAGTTTGCACGAAGAGATCAGCGAGCACGCGCACCAGGCCCTCGATGAGTTTGCACCGCTGGTCTCTCCCGAGAAACTGTTGCGATTGATCGAACAAATCTCGGAGATCGAAACGTCGATCCGGTGGGCATCAAACAAAAAACTGCATTTGGAGATCGCCCTGATTCGTGGGATCCAGACACTCGGCGAGATTGGTTTAGAATCGGTGATTGACGCTCTGGAAGAGCTCCGGGGAAGTGGCTCTAGTTCGTCGAGCGCTCGCGTTTCGAACGATCGAACTCCACCAGCCCAAAAATCGCCGCGAATGGCAGCCGATTCGCCGCCGGGCGTTGAGATCCGGCGCCAAGCTCCCGAGCCGAATGATCCCGCTGGCAAGAGTTCCGATCTGACAACCGCTACGCGCCCAGAGAGCTTGGCTGGATCCGAACCTGGCACCTCAAACAGTCCTTCGATAACAAAAACAGAAATGGAGGAGCTCTCGGAAGTCGAGTCTGCTTCGTTGGAGTCGTCTTGGATACGGATTCTTCAAGAGGTAAGCAGTCGCAGGCCGCTGGTCTTGTCCTGGATTGAAAATGCCAGCCCGCTGACGTTTGAAAGTGGAACTCTGACAGTCGGTTTCCCAAAGGATCAGGCTATTGCGATCGAATCGTTGTCTCGCTCTGGGACAAAGACATTTCTGGAGGCGATCTGCGGCGAGGTTCTTGGCCAGGCTTGCAAACTTCAGTTCGAGCTCAAAGAAGGGCTGACGCCTATCACGAGACCGGCTGCGCCGAAACCGGACGATCCTATGGAAGATTTCAAAAATGATCCGCTGATCCAAAAAGCCCTGGAATTATTTAAGGCAGAAATCCAGGCTGAAGCGTAATCTCCACTTTTCAAGAAAGACGATGAACATCCAGAAGATGATGAAACAGGCCGCGAAAATGCAGGAGCAATTGACTGCAACACTCGCGGAGAAAACGGTCGATGTGAGTGTTGGCGGCGAAAAGGTCAAAGTCACTGCCAACGGCCTGGGCGATATTCTGTCTATCAAGATCGCCAAAGAAGTCGTGGATCCCGAAGATGTCGAGATGCTCGAAGATTTAATCCTGAGCGGGGTTAAGCAAGCCTCTGAAAAGGGAAAGAGCTTGGCTCAAGGAGAGATGGGAAAACTTACCTCCGGACTCGGACTGCCGCCTGGAATGCTGTAGGACCGGTTCCAAGAGACGGCTCGCTGGATGCAGTTCGTTCGTTTTGCCGCCCTGAGAACGCGTTCGAAAAATGCACGGTCGCCACGATTTACAACATAAAATCCGATTCGCGGAACGATCGGAGATCGGCGCCCTGGCTCGGCTTTGGTACGATGGCTGGCAGGGCGCTCACGCACATATCCTGCCTGTAGAACTCGCGCGCCTGCGCACGCTGGAAAGCTTTGAAGAAAGGTTGCAGGCTCGGCTCGCAGATGTGCGCGCCATTGGACCAGTGGGCACGCCGCTCGGATTCTGCATGCTAAAAGGAGACGAGCTCTATCAGCTCTACGTCTCGAACCAGGCGCGCGGCACGGGGGTTGCCAAAATGCTGATCGCCGGACCTGTCGTTATCCAGGTAGAAACCTTGAACGGGCCGTTCCCATTGGAGGTCTGTCGCTACGAGAAACGTCTTGAGAGCGCCGGCTAGCGTCGCGCGCCCGCGGCGCGTGGTTGGCGGTTTTCGGTTTTCAGTTTTCGGTTTTCGGTTCGATGGGACTGGTAGGGTTCGCCCAGCACTAGTTTAAGCTTCCAAGATGTTCTGCCCCAGCATGCACCGACTTCAGACTGGTGCTGGGCGACCTGGACCCCAGCGATCGCCAGGTCGTCAGGCAGGGGTAGGGCGGAGCTTGCTGAGCCGTGCCGTGCGCTGGGTTGTCGAGCTGGAAGCGCAACCCACGGTCAAGCTAGGAAGCTTGGATGCTGAACAGCCCAAGAGTCACTCGCAGATAATCCTCCAGGATTGACCGTGGATTGATCTTCCAGATCGATGCACTAGAGCGGAGGGGGCTTTTTTTCGCTTGAATCAATGACTCGACAGGCTAGCTTTCTCGCCCATTGATACTCCTGAGTAGCTCAGTGGTAGAGCGGTCGGCTGTTAACCGATTGGTCGTAGGTTCGAATCCTACCTCAGGAGCCACTCAACGGCGATCCGGCCTTCAGCCCGCACGGCACGGCTCAGCAAGCTTCGCTCAACCACCGACTGGCCCTGGCGATCGATGGATCCAGGTCGCGCAAGCCGCGCGAACCCTACCCACGATGGCCGTCCTATCGAACCGAAAACCGAAAACTGAAAACTGATAACCGGCAACCGCGCGCCAAAGGCGCGCTGCCTAGTCCGTTTTCTTCCCAAACATCCGCCCTACCAACGTGTCCACCGAGATCCAGCCCGGACCCGCAAAAAACAGAACCAAAGCCATGACGAAGAACGGGAAGGGAGCGGCTTTGACGAACTGATCCGGGTCACTGAAAATCTGGAGGACCGCAGCTCGATCTCCGGTGAGATAGGCGACAGTCATGACGATCAAGACAAGCAGCGCCGTTGGGCGCGTTGCGAGTCCAATGATGAGAAGAATGCTTCCGAAAGTCTCAACGCCGCATACAATCCGGGCATTAAGACTAGGCAAAGGAATGCCGAGACTACCAAAGTATTCGACGACTTTCGGAATATTCGTCATCTTACCCAGCCCGATTTGAAGGAGCTGCCAGAAAAAGTATAATCTTACTATTAGAAGCAGCGGTGAACGGAGCAGGTCCGCTACGGAAATAAGCGCTGCGTAAGCTCGCCGACAAATTTGCGTTAGAGAGTTCATGATCGACGACAAAACCAACCGAGCGCGGCCCAAGTATTGAACCATTCTTTGATCTCTGCCGCCCAATCGATCCTTTTACGGCCACTGAGCGCGATCGATTTCTCACACGCATCCTCCACCGTGGCGCCCTGACCAATCGCTGACAGAATCTGGAACGCTTCCGGCTCGAGCCGTTTGTAAAAGAGACTGTTGTCGTGACGATGTACGGCTAGCCAGACTTTTTTGCGTTTCGGCATCCGAACCGGTTTTCTGCGGGTCGCAATTTTCGGTGCTGAATCCATGGCGTTGCTGGCTTCGGACCGTAAGACGTCGGAGTCTCGTTTGGTAACAGCGATCAGAAAGTCATCGACTGCGTAATCGAGATCGAGCAACGACAAATAAGGTTGCAAAGCCAATCGGAGTTTGGCTGGCGACACACCGAGAATATCGTCCGGTGTGATTGCCGGCTTTGATGGTCCATCAAACGCGACGACCTGCGCCCACTCAAAGCGTGCCATATTAACCGCCAGTTCCTGTCTCGGCGCGCTCCACTCCGGTTCATCACGAAGGAACTGCTCGAGGCGGTGACCGAGATCACGCAAAGTGTAAGAGTCCGAAGGATACCTTGTCAGGTAGGCAGTCGCCAGCTTAGTGAACTTGCGTTCGCCTACGATCGCCCGCACACCGGGATAATCGTCGTACATGCAATCGAGCACTCGGAACCAGTATTGGCGATTGTAGATCTCAAGCCGCTCAAACGAGGACAATCGATCATTCGGTTTGATGAATTCAGCCGCCACTTCCTGCATGCGACGCCCGTCGGTCCACTCCCGTTGCATCCGCCACCGCTTTGTCAGCGGCCGAAAAAGCGCCGAACTCATCGTTCGCTGCATCTCTCGCAGCGCTTTTTCCGAGTCGATTTTAGACGGCGGCTGCCGCAAGCTGTTGGTCGCGGAATTTGTTCGCTTTGAGCGCTTCATTGTGCACTTCGTCGAAAGAAGGAATACGATCGTCCCATTCCAAAAGCGTCGCCGTCTTTCCGACTAGCTTGATGGCGTGCGCGTACATTTTCCAAACAGGGTCAAGCACCGGATGATCGTGGGTATCGAGAATGTATTTTTCGAATTTGGAATGACCGGCAATGTGGATCTGACCAACCCGGTGGTGAGGAATGTTGTTTAAATAATCGTAAGGATTGAATCTATGGTTCTGCGACGAAACATAGATGTTATTGACGTCGAGCAGAATTCCGCAGTCCGCGAGTTCGGCGACCTCGCTTAAGAACTCCCATTCCTCCATCTCAGATGCATGAAACTCCGCGTAGCTGCTAACATTTTCGACGCAGATCGGTACTTCGAGAACATCGCGCGCCGCTCGAATTTTTTCAGCGGTATGCCGGGCGACGGCAAACGTATAGGGCATCGGCAAAAGGTCGTGGGTGTACCGTCCATCGACGCTGCCCCAGCAAAGGTGATCCGACAGCCAAGGCGTGTTTGTTCGCTTCACCAGTCTCTTCAATCGCCGGAGGTGCTCGCGATTAAGTTTGTCGGCCGATCCAAAATAGATGGCAACGCCGTGCTGCACAACGCGGTACTGCTCCAGAATCGCGTCCAGCACCTCGAGTGGGCGACCGCCGTCCACCATGAAGTTTTCCGAAATGATTTCAAACCAGTCGACCACCGGTTTTTTTGCGAGGATATGCCGATAGTGTGGAACACGGAGCCCGATGCCGATGCCGTATTCCGTGAATCCATTAAAGGAATTTGCTGGCATGTTTCTAACAGGTTGAACGGACCATCAGATAAAGGGGTACGGCAGCGGACGATTTTCGGCAGGCCCAGGACCTGAGTCTGGCCGTGTCGTCCGCTGTACCCGCTTAATCCGCTCGATTAGTTACTGTTTGCTTCCGTCGGTTGCGCAACCGCCCTTGCCTTTACAGGAATTTTTGCCCTTGCAGCCGTTGTCACTTGTCTTGCAGCCACCTTGTCCCTTACACGAATTCTGCCCTTTGCACCCGTGCTTGCCTTTGTCGGCTTCGGCGAGGGTCTGGAGAGAGACACCTGCTTTTGCGGCCGTACTCGCTGCATAGGCGCGAACCGCGAAGGAACCCGTTAATAGTCCGGCAACCGCCGCACCAGCAATTACTGCTTTCGATGGTTTGATCATGTTATGGATTTGAGTTTTGGTCGCCTCCGCGACTGCACTGATAACGTTTGGAGGGAGACGATTAAAAAATCCTACCTCCAAACCATGCACGCGTCAGCACTATTAGAGGTAGGATACAAAAATTGTTCTTTTATTCCCGAGAAAGCCGAAGGATCACCCATTGGAAAGTCACGATAAATCGTGACCCTACCGGCGGATTGCAAATCGGGACCAAAATCAACTTTCTTTTGCCCCAACTAATACCGGCCAGATCTGGCCGATGGCGCGCTCATTGATTTTCCGGATCTGGCCTGCAGGTAGCTCTGGTTGAGGCGGATGATCGAAACGCCCAGCAAGTTTCTGGAAACGGGAACCGTATTCTTGCGACGAGAAAGCCCCGCAGAGATCGCCTCCGATCACGGCGCAATGTTTTCGCAAGCATTGAATGGCCCATAAGACATCCTCGATCGCAAACAGTCCGCTCTCCCAGTTTGTTACCGCGTCGGTCGACACGAGGCAGTCAAGATCAACAGTTATATAGACCGGAAGTGAAATGCTCGTGGCAAATTGTTGGAAAGAATCGCGCCACCCGGGGGAAGAAATTGGTTGAAGCCATTCCGGATAGTCAGTCTTGGGCTCCTGCCACGGCCTTACGATTAACCGCCCTGACTTGCACGCGCTGCGATTTCCAAGAAGACGCCAGGGCAAGCGGCACTCGAAACTCCCGCAGCCCCAAACGGCGACTTGTCGCACCATACTATTCTCCAACGCTCGATTAACCCAGGCTCCGCAAGACCAATGCGGCGGGCGAATATCCCAATCCGGATGGTTATCGAACGACACGACGACAAACGGTTCTCTGATTTGCCGCAGGAAAATCGCGGTTAAGTGATGAAAGTCGCCCGAGCTCGAGAGCGTGAAAGAGCGGAAATATTTCCCGAATTCGGACTCAAATTTTGAGACGATTCGCCGGGTCGTAATAAAGCGAAGCGACCTCCCGATCTGTCGCGCATCAATCCGATCCAAAAGAATCGATGGAATCGATTCTGAGTTATCTAAAACAAACCAGACAGCGTTCTGCTGGTGGTCGATCACCATAGCTCGTTTCGGTTCGCGAATTTCTGAATAGTCCGATCGTATCGAGTCGGCTCCAGAAGTGGAAGGACCAGCCTGAAGATTGGATTTAGCCAGCCCTGCGGAGAGCGCACATAGAGATCCAAGGGCTCGAGATCCATGCGGAAATGATATTTCGGATCATAGTTCAATGGGGCGCTGTGGTAGATACGCACACCATTCTTGAGCGCCCAAATCACTGTGTCACGCCACGTCATAAAATAGAGGTGATAATCAAGCGCAACCGAGTAATCGAGGCCGATATAGTTGTCCTTGAGCACGCCGTCATGGACCACACACGATGCGAAGGCCACAATCTTTCCCCCTTTGCGCCAAATCAGGAATTTCGCGCGGTCAGGTAGTCGCTTTCCCAATTCGCAAAGATACGACTTTGTTAGTTCCTCAAACTTGAATTCCGACCGGCTCAATGTCTGACGATAAAGAGGATAGAGGTCGTCGACATACTGAGAGATGTCTGTTTCAACACTCAATTCGATTGGGTCGCCGCTTTCCGATTTTCTAAACTTCCTACGAAGATTTTTGCGCATGGCGTGACTCAACCGCGTTCTCAGATACTCTTCGAAATCGGAGAAAGTTAGTTCAAGCCGGGTAGCTGGCATGCTCGGAATTCGCGTAAAACCAGCGGTCCGAAGGTCGTCCAGGAACTCACGGTAACAGCGCGGCATGTCTTTGAAGACAATCAGCATCGTCTTCAATTTTCTGGCGATGGGCGGCAACGCTTCTTTGAGCGCCCCAGCCACCCATGCGACACTGCTGGTGGTCTGATCGAACGCAATATCCCCCTCCCCAGCGGAACAACCCACCATTAACATCTTCAGTTTGAGGAACGACGGAAAGTGCCGGCGGATTTTTTCGACCAGGTTTCGCACAAATGCCGGTGTACCTGTAATCAGGTCCTGCTGGACAACCAGAAATGGTTGAACCGCTCGAGCCACTCCCTGTCCATCTCGTAAAATCAAATAACGGTGCGCAAACTGGTCCCCTAACGTCTCTCGGACCAGATCATAGTAGCGATGGTCCGCAGCATAGCGCCCAAACGACGTCTTCCACGCAAGCCGATCGGCCTCCGGAACAGTCTCATGGACTGATGCCGAGCCAAACGAAGTGGCTTGGGTAAGAAGGGGCTGGTCAATCATAGGGAGCGATCCTCGCCGAAATCCGAGACAGCGCAAACTGAAGTTGCAACATTGAGGGAAAGCTGATTAATCCCCTACATCACATGGCCCGTGCTCGTTGGTATCCGATTGTATTCGTACTGCTAAGCGCTTTCTCAGTAACAGCAGCAGAGGTTCTCTTAAAGATTGGTGCGACCGCTGCGCTAACCAGCCCTGAGGAGTTCTTAGTGGCTCTATTGAACCTCTGGGTCGCCTCGGGGATAATCGCGTATGTGGCAGGATTGGTGCTTTGGTTGATCGCGCTGCCGCATATGGATCTCCATCTGGCCTACGGGCTGAGCGCGGTCGTACACCTGTTCGTGCCATTATCTTGCTGGCTGATCCTGCACGAAGCCATCCCCACAGGAAGAATGGCCGGCATGGGCCTCATTCTAATCGGTTCGATCATTCTCGGATTTTCACACGAATAGATAACCATGGTGCACCTTTCAGTTTTTCTTTTGATAGCGCTTTCGCAAATCGTGCTGGCGGCTGGACAAGTCTGCATGAAGAAAGGTTCGGGTTCTCCCTCTCTGCCAAAGGCGCGAAAACGTTACCGATTCGGATGGTTCAGCGCGGGCATCGCGGCCATGACGGGCTGGTTTCTTCTCTGGGTATTTCTGATGACCAAGCTGCCGCTGAATCGTTTGTTTGCATTCGAAGGTCTGAGCCCAATTTTAGTGACAGCAGCATCCGCTCTATTTTTGAAAGAGGAGATCGCGACCCGAGCGTGGATAGCATCTGGACTGATCGGGATCGGTATTGGACTGGTGGCGTCCTATTGAGGTAGGACGCGGGGGACGTATTGCAGCGATAACAGATTTTGTAGCGTTATTTTCTATGGTTGTCGCTCGCTCCTACTAAAATTCTGACCGCACAAATAACTCAGTATAATTTTGGTTTTCGATACTGGGCATAGAAATTAAATGATGTTCATAAATTTCCGTATTTTTGTTGCATCCGTCGGAACCATGGGCTAGCCTCGCGCTGCATTAACCGAAAAAGGAGAGAGATCAGATCTTCGTTAATTCAGATCAGATTTTCCATTTGTTAGCACTTTTCTGTTCCTGACGCTGATCAGGGTACTGGCCTTTCCGTTACACAACTAAGGAGAGTTCGACGCTTAAAGGTCGGCCAACCGAAGCTCCTTTTTTAGCGGAGCGCATTCCGTAACACCGGTGCGGCACAGCGGGAAAAGTGTTCGAACGAATCAGAACACGACAATCATGAATAGCTCACGGAAGAAAAATTTATTCAAACGCATCAGACTTTTCCTGCCGGCAACGCTTTTATGCGGAATCCCGTTCCTTGCCGCAGTATCGTCGCAAGCCGCTCAAAGCGTCACTCTCGCTTGGAATCCCTCAAGCGGTCCAAACCTCGCCGGCTATCGCGTGCATGAGGGTACCGTAAGCGGGAATTATACCCAGACCATTGACGCGGGAAACCACACCACCGCCACGATCTCAAACTTAACTGCAGGGGTGACTTATCATTTTGTGGTGAGCGCATACAACACCGCCGGTGTGGAAAGCGCCCACTCCAATGACGTCACCTTCACAGCCCCGACCCCATCTCTTAATTTTGTTCCTAGCCGAGACCTCGTTTGGCGGAATAAGGCCACGGGACAGGTCGCGCTCTGGTGGATGAATGGAACTCAGATCGCACAGAACACTGTCATCGGTTCGGCAGGCTTAAACTGGCGGATTATCGGTGCCGGCAATTTCACTGGAAACCCTGGTATTCTTTGGGTGAATTCAAACACCGGACAACTCAGTGTTTGGACTATGAGCGGCAGTGTTGTCCCCGCCATAGCGAATATCTCCGTTGGCGGAACCGGCGTCACTGGAACGGTGCAAGCCATCGGCAATTTCCACGGGAACAGCACATCCGATCTGATCGTTCACGATTCTCAGACAGGAGGCACATGGATGGCAACGAATCAAGGCAACCTGAAATTTTCTTTGAGCTTTCTTGGCTCGGTTAACCCGAGCTGGAAAATCGTCGGTGTTGCAGACTTGGCTGGAACCGGAACCCCTCAATTGATCTGGCAAAATGCTTCTACGAGACAGCTATCACCATGGTTCTTCAGCAATGGTTCGCTTGTCGCAAGTCATATCATTAGCACAATACAAGCGCCGGGTTGGAAAATAATGGGATTCGGAGCGGTCAATGGACACGGTAAAGATGACATCGTTTGGCAAAACACGAGCAGCGGAGCTGTCACTATCTGGGAAACAAATGGACAAACTGTGACCAGCACGGAAAACCCAGGAGATCCGGGCTCTCCTGGCGCACCCTGGCAGCTGAATAGGATCGCTTATCTGAACAGCAGCGGCGCGGGCCAGATTATTTGGAGGAACACTGCTAACGGAAGCGTTTGGACCTGGAACGTAACAGGCAATTCTTTTAGTACCGTAAATATAGGCACAGCGTCCACCCAGTGGGTCATTCAGCCAACCCAGCCGGTCAATCAGTAGGCGTGGTTAGCCGAACACAGAAAACCAGGATCGCACCTTCGACCCAGCAGACTACGGACTAGCGCCCGGCATTCGCCTCGACCTCAACCGGACGACTCTTTTCTGGCAACGTCGGGTCCATGAATCCCAGCGCGTGCGGCGGCGTGATTACGCGCGTTCCCTGCTTCCGTTGTTCTTGACGGATCTGCTGGTGTAGCCCGTGCATCTTGGTCCAGTGAAGCTTGGGCCGGAAATGATGCTCTGCATGGTACCCGTTATTGAACCAGGTGAGGTTGTACAGCTTGTGATACGAACTGACTCCCCAGGCTATCGGTTTGTCCGGGTTCCCTCCATAGTGAAGAAAATATCCGTTCAGATAGGACAGACAGTGACCGAAGTAATAGAAGGGCAGGAAGAATAGGATGAATTTCCAATTCAATATCCCAAGAAGCGCAAAAAATGCCATGAAAGCGAATATTTCAAACACGCCCCACTTCGCTTCGACGCTGTTCTTTCTTTTGATTTCTGCGTAGATCGCTTTCGGATCTTCTCGGAAATAGCTGAGAAATATATAGCTCCAGGGATTCTCCGCTTCCCCTTCATCTCCATGCCGATAAATTGAGAGCCAATCGACGGTTTCACCTGTTTCGTCCGGCTTATCGCTGTTCCCCATGTGATGCCGATGGTGAACATATTTGTAGAAGGTTTGCGAAAAGCCGACAGTCAGCGATTCAAGAATGCTGAAAAGGCGATTCAATACCGAAGATTCGAAGAACGGGTTATGCAGAAAATTGTGCGAGATCCCGTTGATATTCCAAGAGATGCTGATGGAATAGATCAGCCCCATGCAGATCAGCAGCCACCAGGGCGCAATAGGGAAAACGGCAAAAATAGTTAATACGTAGGCGAAATGCACGACGCCGCAGATAACGGGCACAGCGTCCCATTTTGAATATGCCAACACCTTCATACGGACCGACTCTATAGCCCATAATCGGGCGTGTCGCTACCCGAAGTTTCGATCGACACTTCGGGTAGCGGTCCATCAGGACAACCCCCCGAAATTGACATTCTCCGGCTTCGCCGTTTTCGGATAACCGGCATCGGTGACTGCGGCTTCGTATGTTATCGTCGAACCCCGAGATTGTTTTATCACCCACAGCTAGAACGAGCGGACCTTCCGGTTTCTCTTGCTGAACCTCGAACGGGACACCGCGCTTAATCAGGAACTGGCGCGCTTTGTAGCTCGGCAGCTTGTCAGCAGATGGCTTATAGAGCGTAAACGCGTCGGAGATGGTCGCCCCCATCTTTTCACCGAATCCGTGAAACTCGTTGGTGTACAGGACGACTGGTGCTTTGTCTTTCGCTGCCTCTAACGCCGGGTTGGCAAAATAGGTTAACCCTCTAAAGAGCGGCATGTTCCGGCGCCGAACGTTGCCAAACTTGCCAGATCATCCCGCGACGTCGTTCTCCGGGGGAAAGAAAAGGCCACCAAAAAAGGCGGCCAGAATTCCGTATAAATAGAAATCATACCACTCAAACACTGTTCCGAGCGACGAAGCAAAACTAACGAGCCGATGCTTGGCTCTAAGTTCATCGCTTGGCAGAGCCGACGCCGGCGTTGCTATAGAAGACATACTTGCTGTGGGGGATGAGAATTGAGGGTGACGGGATCGGAAAGGCACGCAAACGCGCTCAGCCGATCCGCCTCGGCCTGAATATACGGATGGTCGTTTTCAGTTTCTTGTGGTGAGGCCGTAAGGATCTATCTGGGGTTCGTGAATGCAAACCGCGACGACTTCGGTAAAAAACTTCTTCAAGCAAACAACCGAAGCTAGTTTAGTCTGTACGTTATGAGCGGAAGGGGCTCTCGAAGAACGACGGAGAGCGATCTCCTTAGTCGTCGCCGCCTTACACTGAACGCGATGTTCGCTCCAGAATCTGTTGCGGTTATTGGCGCGACCGAACGCCCTGGGAGTGTGGGGCGCGCGCTGCTGGAGAATCTTAAATCCTACCGAGCACCGGTCTATCCAGTAAACCGGAAGCAGCACCGAGTGCTCGGCGAGCCGGCCTTTCCTGCAATAGGAGCAATTCCAGATCAAGTGGAGTTAGCAATTATCGCGACTCCAGCCGTGACAGTGCCGGATGTAGTAGAAGAGTGTGCTGTGGCTGGCGTAACAGGTGCGATTGTTATCTCAGCCGGATTTAGGGAGTGCGGGCCTGCAGGTGCGAAGCGAGAAGAAGCCACAGCGGCTCGACGGGGTCAGATGCGAATCCTCGGCCCGAATTGCCTTGGAGTAATGATCCCGAGGCTCAGTCTGAATGCGACTTTCGCACCACTCCTGTCAAAGGACGGTCATCTTGCCTTTATCAGTCAGAGCGGTGCCCTCTGTAGCTCCGTCCTAGATTGGAGCGTTCGAGAACAGATCGGGTTCAGCGGCTTTTTCTCGGTAGGCTCGATGGTTGATGTCAATTGGGGAGACCTCATTTACCACCTGGCAGACGATTGGCATACAGCAAGCATCCTTATTTACATGGAGTCAGTAGGGGACGCCTGCTCCTTCCTTTCAGCGGCGCGCGAAGTTGCTCAGAGCAAGCCCATTATCGTTCTTAAGGTAGGACGTACAACACTTGGAGCGAAAGCTGTCATGTCTCACACGGGTGCGCCGGCCGGAAGTGATGAAGTTTTCGACGCAGCCTTTCGAAGAGCCGGTGTTTTACGGGTTAACACCTTAGACGAACTTTTTGGCATGGCTGAGGTGCTGGGCAAGAAGCCGCGCCCGGGCGGATCACGACTCGCAATCGTTACCAACGGCGGGGGACCTGGAGCTTTGGCAGCCGACGCTCTAATCGAAGGCAACGGGACCCTGGCAGACCTTTCCGATGAAACCATTCAGACTTTAGACAATTTCTTGCCGCCTTTTTGGAGCCGATCAAATCCGGTAGATCTGGTTGGTGATGCGAAGGCCGACCAGTACGCAGCGGCTGTTGAAGCGCTGATCAAGGATCCAAATAACGATGCACTCCTAATCATACTAACTCCCCAAGCTACGGCCGAGCCCACGGCTACGGCTGAGCGGTTGAAATCGCTGATGTTGACGCGTCAGAAACCAATCTTTGCCTGCTGGATGGGTGGAAATGCAGTTGCAGAAGCTGAGTCCTTCTTGAACGCTTCAGGTGTCCCAACCTTCGCTCATCCGGATGCCGCGGCGCGGGCCTTCTGTTTAATGGCGCAGTACAGCAGCAACCTTCGTGCGCTCTATGAAACGCCGGTGCTTCTCAGCGGATCGCCTAAGGAAATCCGCCGAGACCGAGTCGAGACTATTCTCAGGGGAGTCCGTCAGGCCGGGCGCACGCTGCTTACGGAAGCCGAAGCTAAAGAGATCCTTTCGAGCTACGGCATTCCGGTGGTCGAAACCTCCATCGCCAAACAAGAAGAAGCTGTCGAATTGATCCTTAGAAAAAGAATTGATCCGAATTTTGGACCGATCATTCTTTTCGGGGCCGGCGGAGAGTTAGTCGAGATTTCGTCGGACCGCGCGATCGGTTTGCCGCCCCTGAACGCAACGCTGGCCAAACGCTTGATGGAGCGAACTCGAATCTACGCGGCACTGAAGGGCGACATTAGCAGACCACAAGCCGATCTCGAGGCGCTCGAAAAACTCTTAATCAGTTTTAGTCAACTTGTAGTCGAGCAACCCCTGATTAAGGAAATCGACGTTAATCCACTCTTAGCCTCCCCGAGACCTAGAGGGGCGATTGCCCTCAATGCTCGCATGATCCTGTTTGAACCTGATTGGCCAACCGCCGCCCTGCCGAAGTTAGTGATCCGACCTTATCCTGCGCAATATGTGCGTAGCTGGAAGCTGGCCGATGGAATCAGGGTCACTATTCGCCCGATCCGGCCTGAAGATGAACCTCTGATGATCACTTTCCATAAGTCTCTTTCAGAAGAGACTGTTCATTTGCGCTACTTCGGTTTCCCAGGGGTCGAAGCCCTGGCTGCCCATGAGCGTTTGGTCCAGATTTGTTTCAGCGACTACGATCGCGAAATTGCCCTTATAGTAGAACCAATCCAAGCGGAAGAGGACCAACGACAGATTATCGCTGTGGCTCGCTTGATCAAAGCCTATGGCGCCAATGAGGCTGAAGTCGCCATTGTGATTTCTGATGACTGGCAAGGTAAAGGTCTTGGCACGAAACTTCTTGGTGATTTAATCGCGATCGGCCGCCTGGAGGGCCTTGAGCGGATCGTCGGCTATATTCTTCCAGAAAACTATGTAATGCAGCACATCTGCCGTAAACTGGGTTTCACTCTTCGGTATGACCGTTTTGAAGAGGCTATGGAGGCGCGGATCGAACTGCGAAGGCACTGCTAATTCCTGGCTCCCGAGCAGTTTTTACAGCGATGTGGGCCAACGCCGATGATTGGGCGCGTTCTAGTCTAACGCGCCGACAACGACCTTCAGTCGGTACTTGACCTGTGGCTGCAATTCTCATATTCGAATCTTAGTGTCCTTCCCGGTACTACCTGCTTCTTTTTGGGTATCACCCACTGCGGACCTGTCGGCCCTCGTCGTTTGGGCAATTACAACTATCCCCCCACTACATTATGTCAGCATCTACAAACAGGGTTCTTGCTCTTTCCCGCGATGAGCTTAATGCTCAATATCGACGGGCGACCCTAGTATCACCGGTGCGCACCATTATAGAACGGTGCGATTTTTGTTCGGATGGATCGTTAGCCAAGTCTTCGGAGGTTCGATCATGAGCAGCGAAAGCACGGTAGCACCGCCGGCACAATCTGTTGCCGATCCCGCGCCACTCGGCCTTGCTGGATTCGCCCTGACCACGTTCGTTCTCTCGCTTGTGAACGCTGGCTGGTTACCAAAACCTGGGGAACCTGTCGTTCTGGGTCTAGCCTTCGGCTACGGCGGGTTGGCTCAGTTCTGTGCAGGTATGTGGGAGTTTAAGCGAAACAACACCTTTGGTGCGACGGCATTCACATCGTACGGTGCGTTCTGGATCGCGTTCGCGCTCCTGGTCACGTTCAACGTTGCCGGCATTCCAGCCGAGGCGCGGCCTGCAGCTGTGGGAACATTCTTGCTCGCGTGGGGGATTTTCACGGCGTATATGACAATTGCGGCAACGACCTTGAGTCGACCGGTGCTAGTGGTCTTTATATTATTGACCATTACATTCTTCGTGCTTGCCATCGGGGCCTATACCTCGCAGGCAGGCTTGACGGTGCTGGGGGGATACCTTGGGCTGCTCACGGCGATCGCAGCCTGGTACGCATCAGCAATCACGGTCATCGCATCGACCCGAAAGCGGTAAGATGAGCCTTTAACGGAGTATCCCATGCCAGACGTAACACATGAAACAGGGATGGCGAACGCCAACGCCGATGTCAGCGAGGCGCAAATTGCGGTCCATTGGAAGGAGGAAGAATATTACTATCCCACCGCCAAATTCATCGGTCAGGCGAACCTAACCGATCCTGCGATCGACGAGAGATTCAGCAGCGATAAATTCCCTGAGTGTTTCAAAGAATATGCCGACATGCTGAGCTGGGATCATTACTGGCATACCACCCTGGATACCAGCAACGCGCCGTTCTGGAAGTGGTTCGTGGGCGGAAAGCTCAACTCTTGTTACAACTGCGTTGACCGGCATCTGCCCAAATACGGGAATAAAGCGGCGCTGCTCTTCGCACCTGAACCCGAGGATGAGGGATACCAAGCGATTACCTATCAGGAGCTTTGGGCGCGGGTCAACGAAGTTGCGGCGATGCTGCGTGATTTCGCCGGTCTCAAGACCGGCGATCGCGTGACCTTGCACCTTCCGATGGTTCCAGAACTGCCCATTACCATGCTGGCGTGTGCCCGGCTAGGCGTCATTCATTCGGAGGTGTTCGGGGGATTCAGCGGCGAGGCGTGCGGAATCAGAGTAGCGGATTCCCAAAGCCGGGTGCTGATCACGATGGACGGCTATTACCGGAGTGGGAAACTGATCGACCACAAGAAGAACGCGGATATAGCAGCCGCTGTCGCCGAGCAGAACGGGCAGAAGATCGACAAGATTCTCGTGTGGCGACGCCTTCGCGACCGAAGCGCCACCTCAACCCCGATGGTCGACGGTCGCGACTACGACCTTCGGGAGGTCATGAAGGGATTCGCTGGCCGCAAGATTGCCCCGGTGTCGATGCCTGCGGAAGCACCGCTGTTCCTGATGTACACCAGCGGAACGACCGGACGACCGAAGGGATGCCAGCATAGTACTGGCGGATACCTGGCCTATGTGGCGGGAACCTCGAAGTACATCCAGGATATTCATCCTGAGGACGTTTACTGGTGCATGGCGGATATCGGCTGGATCACCGGACATTCGTATATCGTGTACGGCCCTCTGGCCATCGCCGCTACCAGCGTGATCTACGAGGGGGTTCCCATCTATCCCGACGCCGGGCGCGCGTGGCGGATCGCCGAGCGGCTTAACGTCAACATCTTCCATACCTCACCCACGGCCATCCGGATGCTGCGCAAGGCCGGCCCGGAAGAGCCGAGCAAGTACAATTACCATTTCAAGCACATGACCACTGTGGGCGAGCCGATCGAGCCGGACGTGTGGCGTTGGTATTACAATGTGGTTGGCAAGCGGGAGGCCGTGATCGTAGATACCTGGTGGCAAACGGAAAATGGGGGTTTCCTTTGCAGTACCAAGCCGGCGCTGAATCCCATGAAGCCTGGTAGCACAGGACCTGCGGTGCCGGGGATGTATCCAGTGATTTTGGACGAAGACGGGAACGAAGTTCCGGCCGGGTCCGGACGAGCCGGAAACATTTGTATCCGCAACCCGTGGCCGGGAATTTTCCAAACAATCTGGGGAGACCCCGAGCGGTACTTGCAAACGTACTACCGCAAATATTGCAAAGACCCGAACAGCAAGGACTGGCGCGATTGGCCATACTTCTGTAACGACGGCGCGATGCAGGCTGCCGACGGCTACTACCGGATCCTGGGCCGCGTCGACGACGTGATCAACGTGGCCGGCCACCGTCTCGGAACCAAGGAACTTGAATCCGCCTGCCTCACCGTCGATGAGGTCGCGGAAGCCGCTGTGGTGCCGGTGGTGGATGAGGTGCGCGGGCGGGTACCCGAGATTTACATCGCGCTCAAGCCAGGCCTCACGCCGAGTAAGGCCATTGAAGACAAGATCGTTCGCGTGATCGAGACTGTGATCGGCAAAATCGCGCGGCCAAAGGGTGTTCGCATCGTTCCAGACATGCCCAAGACGCGCTCTGGCAAAATCATGCGCCGGGTGCTTGCCTCCATCTCCAACACTATGGATATCGGCGACGTTACGACACTTGCCAACCCCGAGATCGTCGAACAAATCCGCATTATGGTCCAGGGCGAGGCGAAGGTAGCAACCAAGGCAGGCCCCGAGGATATCAAGAGCTTCGGCCAAGAATGACCACCGCGGACCACCGCGGCGCACTGCCGCCCAGTCTACGAATTAATTGGAAACGACAGCAGTTATCCCTTTAGGTCCCGAATTGAGCCGTGGAACCGAATCCTTATTCGGAAGTAAGGAAGTCGACAATCGTACCGATTTTCCCTAAAAGGTATTCTCGCTATGACCACCGACGAAGTTTTGGATGCGTTGGGCCGGTATACAGAGGACACCAAGGAGAGTGATCGTCAAACGGCGACGAAAGTGGGTATCAGCCGCTCAATCTTATGGGATTGGCTGCGTGGTAAGACTCAGCCAGAAAAATCTGCGCTCGCCAGGCTCGCGGGTTTTTTGAGATGCGTCGGGTATTTGTAGATGCGCTCACAATCCGGTATTGCCGGCGCAGACGTTCTCACGATACCTCGCTCATTGGGATAACCACACGATGAGGCGACCCCTTAAAGCGTCTAGAAAAAAGAGACGCCAGGCGAGTTCTTTTTAGTTGGTGTATCCATGCCATTTGTTGCTCGATTGCCGAGGGCACTGAGGGGAACTAGTTAGGACCTGCGGGTGGTTTGCTTAAGTTTGCAAGTCCATAGCGCTTTATTTTGTACTGCAACGTTCGGCGGCTGATGCCCAATTTCTGGGCTGCTTGAGCTCGGTTCGACGTGACGTTGATAAGGGTCTGCCGGATGAGTTCCACCTCTACTTGAGCTAGGGACATCCCGGGACGGACAGAGAAATTCGAGCGTATCAAAAATTTTGTGTGTGGGTCACAACCTGAGATAAGAGATGGAAGTGACCAAAAAGAAGGAGCAAGAAGCACAAGGCCAAGAAGGCAAGAAGCCGGAGATTGATCCGGCGATTATTGAGCAACTGATGA
>Ga0070706_100002599_pt1 | contig 18095 bp, 14 predicted proteins | sample KBSK5501metaG_FD_65476 | JGI IMG/M metagenome (GOLD analysis project Ga0070706, IMG submission 65476) | Corn, switchgrass and miscanthus rhizosphere microbial communities from Kellogg Biological Station, Michigan, USA - KBS K5-50-1 metaG | ecosystem: Host-associated > Plants > Roots >... | reverse complement strand
TCTGGGGCTCAATCATTTCCCTCCCCCTCTGGGGGAGGGCAGGGTGGGGGCTCTCCAGTAATCCGCAGCGGGGTCACCGCCATCTGGCCGCACTCCGGTGATCTCTTCCGCGAGCGGCTCTATGCTGCCATCTCGGTCTTCAACGGCTACGGCGAGATGACGAGCCGCAGCGTGATCGACGAATGGGGCCTGCTCGGCTCGCCGATCGTGGTCACGGATACGGTTCACATCGGGCTCGCCTACGATTCCGTCGTTCGCTACATGACGGAGCGCGACCCGGACATCGCCGACAAGGATGTCGTCATCCCGGTCGTTGCCGAGACGGACGATAGCTTCCTGAGCGATGGCCGTGCCTTCGGCATCGCGCGCGAGGACGTCTACGCGGCTCTCGATGCCGCGAAGGACGGGCCGGTCAAAGAGGGGTGCGTTGGCGCCGGTACCGGCACGCAGTTCTTCGACTTCAAAGGCGGCATCGGGACTGCGTCCCGCATCGTTGAGCTATCCGGCCAGCCGTTTACCATCGGCATACTGCTCCAGACGAACTATGGAAGCCGCCACCAGCTTCTTATCGCTGGCGCACCCGTGGGTCGGCAGATCACCGACCTCATGCCCAAACGGCACCAGGAGGGATCGTGCATCGCCGTGCTGGCGACCGACCTTCCACTGCATCCGGGCCAGCTCCGTCGACTTGCGCGCCGCGTCGACATCGGGCTGGGACGGACCGGCTCAATCGGCAACGATGGAAGCGGCGAGATATTCATTGCCTTCTCAACCGCCAACCGCATCCCCCGATCGACACAACGGCCAGCCCATCCTATTAATGTGCTGGTGGAGGGCCAATTCTGGACCGAGGGATCGCCTTTCGACCAGATCTTCGACGCCGTGGTCGAGGCGGCCCAGGAAGCTGCGTTTAACGCGATGGTTGCGGCAGACACCGTCGAGGGGCGTGATGGCAACACGCTCTATGGCTTCCCGCTTGATCGCGGCCTTGCTCACCTAACGAAGCGTTAGCCGATGGACGTCGAGCGTATCCTGGCTGCAACCGAAGACATCATCACGCCGGTGGCCGTGGTCGACGAGGAGGTCGTCGAGCGCAACCTCGCGCGGATGGCCAAGCTCGCCGCCGACCACAAGGTCAAGCTGAGGCCTCACGCGAAGACACACAAGAGCATCTATATGGCGCAGCGCCAGATGGCTCACGGCGCTGTCGGTCTGACATGCGCAACTTTCACCGAGGCCGAAGTCTTCGCCGACGCTGGCGTTGATGACCTGCTGATCGCCCATCCGCCAGTCGGGCGCCCAAAGCTCGAACGGCTCTCGGCGCTCGCCAACCGGGTCAAGCGGCTTGCCGTGTCGCTCGACGACGTCGGCATCGCTAAATCGTTACCAGCGGCCGTCGACGTGCTGTGGGAGGTCGACCCAGGTCAACACCGGATCGGGACGGCGCCAGGCGAGCCGACGATAAAGGCCGTCCAAGAACTCGTCCGGGCAATTGGCGCCGAGCGGTTCCGCGGACTCATCACTCACGGCGGCCACGTCTACGCCGCCACCAGCCAGAAGGAACGTCAGCTGGCAGCGGACCAGGAAACCGACAGTATTTCGACGACCGCCGACATGTCGCGCAAGGCTGGCATCGAGGTTCGAGAGCTGAGCGTTGGGTCGACTCCGACGGCCGGACTGGCGCTGCGCGGCGGAATCACCGAGATACGGCCAGGCACCTATATCTATGGCGACGCCAACCAGGTCGCCTTGGGCAGCCAGGCGCTCGAGGATTGCGCCCTCGCGGTGGTCGCGACCGTGGTAGCTACGCCCGCGCCCGATCGTGCGGTCGCCGACGCCGGATCAAAAGCACTATCTGCCGACCTCCGAGTAGCCGAATTGAGCGGCCACGGGTTGGTGCTCGATCACCCGGATCTGAGGGTGGCGCGTCTCAGTGAGGAGCACGCAGTCATCACGGCAAACGAACGAACCCGTCTCAGTATCGGTGACCGCATCTTGATCGTCCCGGCGCACGCCTGCACCACCGTGAACCTGCATCCAGCCCTCGTCGTGACTTCGGCTGACGGTAGCGATGCGTGGCTTTCGGTCGACGCCCGCGGTTGGCAGCTCCCTAGCTATCACCGCGTGGTACCGTCTAAGCCCTAGCACCGAATAACGGAGGGAGTTCCTGGGACGCTCACGTCGGCGGCGCAGCCCATTCGGATATCGGCGCGGAAAGCGCAAGCGCTCAAGCTGGTCTGCCCTAGCGCATACCCTCGCTAGTGAGGCGCAACATGCTCAGCGTGCACGAAAGAGTGAGCTTCAACGCCTGGCTCAGGCACGGGCAAAGGCTGAACAGGCGCAACGCCGCGAAGATTACCGCGAGGGACGTGCGCAGAAGGCAGATGCCCTCAACGTTCAACTCTCCAAAATCGTTGACGCATTAGAGAGCGTCCTGGCGAACGCTGTTAGGAAGCAAGTCAGCTTGGACTTCAGCGCTCTGAAGGAAGAGCTGATTTTGCCGATCTTCGAGTCCCAAGGACTTGATCAAGCCATTCCGGTTCCAAACCGTGAATCCTTCCTTCCGAGCGAACCAAATGCGCTTAACCGACTGCTGTTTCCGAAAGGTACGCGAAGCTATCGAAGGCGTGTGATGGCGGGCGAAGCCGCATACGCTGCGGCAGTGGCAAAGCACTTAGCCGCGGAACGTAGTCGCCTCTCAGACTTAAGCGCCGTTAAGAGTGAGTATGACCGTACGTGCCAGGCCGAAACACGACGCATCGCGACACAACACGAAGCGATTGACAGCCTCCGACAGGGCTATCTGGTCGCGGACGGTACTGCGGCCGCGACAATTTTTGGACTACTTCTCCAAGCGGACTCGTCCAAACACGGCCTAAGTAGCAGCTTCGTGGTGTCGCCCTCAGGCAGGAAGGGAGAGCTAAACGTTACACAACGAGTCCCGGGGCCGGAGGTCATTCCTATTGTCGCGGGATACCGCTACATAAAGACCCGTGACTCCATTGAGGCAATAGCTCGGCCACAGCCACACGTGAATCGACTCCACCGCTCGCTTGTAGCTCAGCTCGCACTACGCACCATGTGGGTCATGTTTGCTGCCGATGAAGCCGACGTGCTAACAGGTGTCTGGTTAACCTACTATGGGGATGATCAGCCTGGGGCCGATGGTGACGAGCCGCCTCAAAAGTTTTGGTCAACAAAGAGCGCCCTTAACGACGTAATCCAATTGGCACTAGACGATCCTGAGGCAGCCATTCAGGCCCTCATGCGGCATGAGGCTCTTCGCGTCCACCTTACCGAGCAGGTGTTTCGACAACATGGGTTACCGCTCCACCGGGAAATCCTCGCCGACATGTGCCTTGCGAAATACCCCGATACCTTCGAGTCGAGGCGATCTGTTATTCAGATTATCGAGGCGTACCCGGACCTTTTTCAACCCGTCGGGGCCGGGGTAGTCCAGCTGACTCGTGGCTGAAGCAACATACAAGAAACACTAACGGGCTCTTCGACGCTGGCTAACTTCGCTAAGCCTGAGGATCCGGTGCTGGCGTACGGTATAGCCCTGCTACGGCTGGCGAGGACAAAGGAAAACGAGCGACGCCGTCCTGCAAAGCTCCGTCTAACACAACAGTAAATGCTTGCATCACCTTTCTAGGAGTCAGGTGTGTCCCAACGTCCTTCACGAGGAGATCTATCCCTTGCTTAACCCCCGCGGAGGTGAACGCGTTGCGTCCCTCACCATCAATCGAACTCGCCTTCAGTAGATCCAAGATGAAAGTATTGGCATCCTCGCGGGTTAGCGCCGGGAGAGCGTATTCGCGTTCAACGCACGTTTGTACCTCCGGCGTCACTAGAAAGCGGATGTTCTCGCGAACCCCGAAAGAGTAGCTAAGAACGATGGCCAATCCAGTGGGACAGGAGTTGTACAGGGTGCGAATTCCTGAGTTGATATCGGCGATTCGACGCCGGCTCACCTGGCCGATACGCTGAAATTCGTCGAGCATAAGCACAACTCGAGCGATGTCTCCGGGCTCGAGCATAATGCGGCAAATTGTGGACAGTGTCTTGACCGCCTGCTGGGCGGTGCGTATTGGGGTGAGGTAGTCGATCTGAGCTAGCTCACGTGCATAAAGACGCTCAGCCCGCATCCACTTACGAGCAGCTTCCGCCTGTACGTCCGAACCCTCCTGCGCCAGCATCCACATGGCGCGCGGCGTATCGCGGTCTCCTTTGAGAATCGGAGCGGCCAGCCATTGATCGCGGTACTTTTGACGAAATGCAAAGATCGCACGAGTAAGGGCGTCCTCTGAAATTGCGAAAACGATTTGCTGATAAACTTCCTTGAAGTCCGCGGCAGCCTCCGGCAGCTCCGCGTAGACTGCAACAGAAGGCGGTACAGTCGACGCAGCAATCCCTTCGATGTAGCGGAGGGCGTGTGTCTTACCGGCGCCAAAATCAGCCCAGAGCAAATAGATACCAGAGGTCGGTTTGTTACGCCAAGACGCGACAAGTTCTTCCAACTGCGCTCTAAACTGCCTACGGTCTGCCCAAACCGAGGTGGGTCCTATCGGTGGAACAACGCCAAACGGATAGGACGTTAGACCTGCATCAGCAAGGGCAAGCATTTATTTCGCCAACCGAAACGTCTCGGGCCTACGAAATCGATCCGAAACGATATGTGCTCGTGGTGGGTTCTGTAATGCCGATTGCCTCAAAGCTTCCTGGCAGGCCGAGACTTCGACATAGGACCAGGGATCGGACTTCCAGGCAGCAGCATTGGCAAACATAGCGCACTCGACGATGGGCGCATATCCGCTCATGCTCTTAAACAGGTCAAAGGCCTGTTCGAGGTGGGCAATGACTTCGCTTGGCTCAACAAGCGGTCTTACGTCTCGATTGTAGATTTTGGCGAAAGCTGAAAAGTAGCCTGAGGTGATCCCGTCCGAGCCGCGGCGGGTGAGCTCCGCAAGCCATGCATACCCGTCGCCACGCTCGTAGACGTAACGTCCCGGCTGCGGCTTTCGTAACGCAGCGACGTCAGTCAAGAACTCAAGCCGTGGAAGCAAAATGTCTTCGAAGTTACGGTAGAGAGTTTGAATGGAAACGTGGCCGCTACCCTGGTCTTTGTCCTTTCGCACCCGTTCCCTCAGTTCGCGTGCGGACTTGAGTCGCTTGGCGAGCCACTCTCGATCGGCCCGGTTGGCAGCGGTAACGCCGATTGCACGCTCCACCGCAATCAGCAGCTCCTCGGCTTGAATCGCCAAATCCGAGAACGAAACCTGGCTTACAGGGATGCGCCCAAGCAGCTCCCGTTGAAATACAAAGTCGCAGCGAAGAATTTGGAAATAGGCCGCCATAGAATATGAGGCTTCTGGCACAAAGGGGTTTCGCCCGTTGCCTCCCGGCGCCTGAAGGACTCCACTTAGTTCTGCAATTCTCACGAGACAGTCCCCATAAGAGCTGATCGTCAATGTCCGGTCATTGAGCAGGCCTAGCTCTTGGCAAGCGCGTACTGTCCGCGCAAAACTCTGTTCCCTCTCGCCGCCTGTCGATGAAGGCAATTGTGGATCCGAAAGGAACCAGTCTTGTGCTTCAAGGAACGGCTCTCCTCGGGTTATCCGGTTGCGGATGCCGTCCATCGTCGCCGGTCCTTTGTCGGCATACTTGCGCACTAGCGCTCGCTCCGAAATGTAAGCGAGTACCCGGTCGGCATCACTTTCGAGCACGGGTTGGGTTTTCTGCATTCCTGACGCGTACGCGGCGGCGAGCCTTTCCGCGGTAATCGGACGCACTTTCGGAGCCTTAGCAACACAATTGACCAACGAGACGAGCCGCTGTAGGTTCTTGTGCAGTTCTTTAAGGAAATATGGCCAACGAGTCATTCGGCGACGTCCGACCGAAACCCGGTGCCCCCGTGTGGAGTGACCCTCGGTCGAACCTCGATTGCGAATACGCGATCATATTCGGTATTGGTGACAAGGGCTTTTCCCATTTCTAAGCTTCGAAGCCAATCCATCAGCTCAAGCGTCCCTCCGCCAAGCTTGACCTCCATCGGTTCCGCAGACTTTAGGTTCTCGCGCATACGGGTCATATCCTGGGCGACCGTTAACTTATGGCATATCACCGTGTCGGCCTGTGCAAGGATCCGCTGGTCTACCGCGGAAGGTTGCTGAGAGGTGAGCGCGAAGGATAAGCCAAAATTGCGTCCCTCCCTAACAAATTGAAGGACCGCCTCGCTGGACTTCACCTCCCGCGAAGACGGCAGGATGTTCTGAGCCTCGTCAATTAGTACCCATGATGGCGGTATTGTCAGCGCGAGGAAATGCCTCAGCCGGTCTCGCTCAGCTTGTGAAAGCCTTGTATTCAGTGCAAGTTGCTTCTCAGCATCCGCGGCACCTGCCCGCTCGCGGTGAATTCGTTTAAGCAGGACTGACGCCAAAACCGTTCGTAGCGAGTTCGGAATGTCGCCCAACTCAACCACCGATAGACGGCCAGCGACAAGTAGGTCTCGCAGTGGAGTAGGTGCAGTTGAATTGAAGACGGGAAGCATCGCCACCGCGCGCAGCCTCTGTCTAGCTCCTCTACGAGTTGCCTCCGCATAGTATTCCTCGATCTCCGAGTCGCTTTCGAGAATGCCCAACATATCGTCGAATGAAAAGTTGGGCCGCACTGAAACAGCCTTCTCACGTGCCTCCGCCAGGAGTTGACCCATCAGATCCTGAGCATCGACCTCGAGTAGGCTAGCAATGTCCTCCGCTGACAGCTCACTCGGCGCAATCGAGAAATCGATGTAGCTATCCGGCGAGTGGGGATTTCTAAAGCCGGCTGGTATCCAGACGCGGACATCCAACTGCGGCACCTCGATCGACCACGCGTCAACGCGGCGTAGTTCACGGGGAAACCGTTCTCGGTCCGCAGCGCTGAGAAATGGGTTTGCCAGCGACCAGAATACATTCAGGGTATCGAGCAGCAGCGCGCCTTTTCTTCGAGAACACCGCCCAAGACTTGTACGAGGCTCGACAGTACATATCCCCTCGGCCATGACGCCTAGCGTGTAAGACTTACCGGAGCCCCGCTTCCCAAATATTGCTACGACGCTTTCGGCAGTGACGTCCATGAAGAGATCGCGCAATGGGCCCTGCTCATTTAGTCTTCCCATGAGGATTAGGTCTTGAGGTTCCTCTTCAATCGAGCCGAAGACGATCGGCCGGGTGGGACTTCCGGCGGCGGGGGGGGAAACCAGATACTTAGGCATCTGGCCTCATACTTCCGTGAATTCGGCCGGCACTACTTCGTTAACGAGTGGAGCGTCGAGCACGCGAGTGTCCCTGCGCAGCGCTTCTAAAGCACAAGACGTTAAGGCCCTCAGAATCGTACGGGGAATTGCATTCTCAGGGGCCGCCCCCGAATGTTCAACGAATGTCTCCAGGCCCGAATCAGTGAATGGATAGTGGCTAAGCGACCCTTTTGGATTTCCTGCCCTTATCGCCTCTTCCGCACATCCTTTATCGATGAAGGCCTTGAGCAGATCCACCAAGAACTCCTTAACCTGAACAGGCTGTAGAGGCTCGAGCAGCCGCTGGCCTCCTTTCCCAAGCCTGGTCGTTATGTCGCCCTCCAGCATGAAAGTGGGGGCTTCGTCGTGCAGCGTTGTGTAAAACGTAAGAATCCAACCGACGGATTGATTGTCATTCTGGTCAGCCAGTCGCTTGAACGCATCATGCCACGACCGCTGAGCATCTCCATTGCTGACGCTGTGAAGCCCTTCTGACTCGTCAATCAGAAAAAGGAGATTCTTTCCGGTCCGCTTGAAGAGCTCACCGATTCTGACAAGTAAGTCGACAAGGTCGCCTGTCTCCGTAACCAGGGATGTGACCCCCAGCTGCATTTGTTCGCCGGCCGAGAGCTTGTCGCCGGTCAACCAGCGCCAGGCTAGATTCTTGTTTGCCGGGCCGGTCGGGAGTAGCTGCATCACCCTGTAAAGATTCGGATCCTCGAATAGCTCTCGGAAACGTGCTTCACGGTCTCCGCCAGGCGCGAGGCTGTAGTCGATATACGCCTTTTCAAGTGCGTCGATGCCTACGGCATCGAGCAACCTCTTATGCAAAGACTGATATCGCGTCTTGCTTTCGGCTTCTATCTGAACAACGTAGGCGGCGATCTCGGGCGATTGCTTGCTTTGATCGAAATGGTGTTTAAGGTGATACAGCAGGTGTGTTTTGCCCGTGCCGTAGCTCCCGAACAAGTAGATTCGGGGAACATATCCAGCCATGTAACCGGTCTCGATCTCTCGAATAATCTGTCGGTTTTGATCTGAACCGAAGTAGAGCTTCGCGTCTTCAAAAGATTGCTTGGGGTTGATCTGGAAATTCACGCGGTTTAAGCACAGCTGCTGTTGCAGGGTCTTCACTTAGCACCTCGCCTTTTTATCCGTGTTCCAATCGCGAGCAGTTCGGTCCCGAGCGACTGCAGATCCCGGACGAAACCCTCGGCCGCTCCCGAACCCCTTACAAGCACGCCGACCTCAAAGTTCGCGAACGATTGAGCCGTACTATTTGCTGACGCCACAAGCGTGAAGGGGATTGGTGCAACGTCGCAAACAAAGAATTTGGCGTGAAGTTCTGGCAGATACGAAATTTCAACCGTCTTCAGGCGGCTTAGCTCCGCGAGTGCCTGTTTATGGCCCACCAGCTCTGGTGGCCTCGTAATGATGGTTGTTCGGACGGCACGGCGAGCGACGTAGCGAACGAAAGCGGCCAGGGAGCTTTTCGGGCCACGCCAGGGCGTAATCCAAGGAGTGATCATAGTGACTTCACTCGGGTGACTAGCTTGGCCGAGATTTATCAACCGTCCAAAGAACGCATCTATGACGTTCTTCCGAATCAGCCAAACATTTTTCGACTGGTCAGGCCGGGAGGTCGCCGCCTCCGAAAGCACACCATAAAGTCGATCAAACAGTTCCTCTGGTAGCCCCAGATCGATCAGTTCGTATAGGTCGTCCGGAGTCTTTGCAGCGATTATTCGCGATACCGTTCCCCAGCTCGGCCCCTCCTCATTGACCGGCTCCGCTCGCGACTGGCCGGCCGAAAATGTCGATTCTACGAGTTCTTCCAGACGTCCCGGCAGTTTTGGAATGCGCGGGGGTTTACTCGACGGTTCATGCTGAGGGGTCGCGATTCGTCCCGCATAAACACCCTGACGGTGTTGCACGGAATATGCGTGAATCCATCCATCACCTGCCGTAAAGAGAATCCTGTAGGGTGCAACCTCGCGGCGCCACACACCGGGCACTCCTTCCAGTTGCTTCGACCGATGGACAGGGTCCTGCTGCATCTCAGACAGGGCTCGGATTATCCGCTTTTGGGCATCACGAGGCAGGTCGACTAATTCCTCGTGGAAACGTTTTTCCGTGCTCAGACTTAACGGCCGTGTCCCCGTCAACCGCTACCTCGTGGTTCCTTATAGACGAACACGCCAGGGTCAAGCTCAGCCACGTACTCGGAGGATTTGAGCGCCTCGCGAACGACATGGCCGGAAGCGATGAGGAGTGGATTCCGCGCAGCCAGAATCAGAGCAACCATTTCGGAATGTAAGGGCACGCCGTTAATTTTTAGAACATCAACTGCATCAACGCGAATCTCGCTTGCGCGATCGGCAGTTACTTGCCTCTTCCTTAGTAATTGCACCACCTTCAGCTCGAGCGCTTTTCGGTCCTTCAAATAGCGTTCAACCGTCGCACGGTCGAGCGCGGAGGCGTTTGCAAGGCCTTCGCGATTATTCGTCTCGACAGCCAGGAGGTTAGCAAGCTTCATCGCTAAGGCAGGAAAGTTTCGGCCAGTTAGTCGGCCGAGCATACGCATGGTGGGTAAGATCCAATAGAGAAGCGCCAGCTCCTCCTCGGTCCAACCGCGCTTTCGGGTCACGTCGCCCGATTAACCAATACCCGCATACTGTCCGCACGAGCGGCCGACCGGGCCCGGAAAGGTTGCTCCCCCACTTCTGCATTCTCCAGGTAAGCGTGCCTACACACGTGAAGGTTAACGGTGGCAAATACCACGGTCAATACGCCCTCGAGTGATTTCCTCGAGACCCTGTTCCACAAGTTGTTCGGCCCGCGAAATTCCCTGTGGATAATCGCTTGAGTCAGGCGAGCTAGTCACTCAAAATCCAACCGACCTGTACTGCCAACCAGCAAGCGTAATCGGCGAGACCAGTCGCGCCCTCCCCCTGGAACTACCTGCTAAAGTATTCCCGGTGGCGATCGAACATATGTTCGTAGTGGATAGATGGGTGCTGTAGCCTCGAGCCGTCCTCCTGAGCTCGACTTTGTCGGGTATCGCGGGATTACTCTTCATCCGTATCCAGCAACCATGCCATATCCGGTTGCTGAGGAGCTTGTCCGACGCTGGAGCCGGCCAGGTGATCTGGTGCTCGATCCATTTATGGGGTCAGGCACAACGATTCGTGCAGCTGCGTCAAATGGCCGAAGCGCCTTGGGCATCGATCTAAATCCGCTGGCTAGCCTTATAGCCCGCGTTGGCCTGAATACTACTGATGCCGGAAGTGATGTCGCCATTTACAACGCCGCGCGTATCTCGGTGGTCGAAGCCATAAGCGACACCGTGCTTTATCCGGCGGACCGCTGGCGCGACCGGATTGATACCTGGTTCCTACCCGAAGCACAATATGGCCTTGCCAGACTTGCCGCTGCGATTAAGCACGTCAGCCCAAAAGGTCATATTCTCGACTTCATACTTCTTGCCTTCAGCCGTACGGTGCGTCGAAGCTCCCTCGCAAGGCCGGGTGAACTCAAGTTATGGCGGCGCAGGTTTGCTTCTTCACCCGAAGACCCCGTCGACATCTTCTTTCGCGAAGCTGCACATCTCCACTGGTCTTTGGTTGCGCTGCATGCACACAGCCCAATAAATCCGGATGTGAGGGTGTCGATCGTGACGGCGGACGCTGAGAATGCGCTTGATGCTGTACCGTCGGCTGACCTCGTCTTGACGTCACCCCCGTATGGTGACGCATGGACAACGGTTGCATATGGCAATTTCTCACTCCTAAATCGGATTTGGTTGTCTTCAGTCGATGAGACGTTCGCTGAATTGAGCCCCGCAACTGAGGACGCACGGGCGCTCGGGGGTTCGTCGCGCTTTCGAGCAGAGGATTTCGACGTCGATCTCCTGGAGATTTCAGCAGCTCTAAGCCGAGCTCATACGCTAGTGACCGAGCGAAGCAGTGAACGGGCCAGGCAGTTGCTGCTCTTTTGCCAGGACATGTTTTCACTGCTGCGTAAGCTTGTTAGGACCGCCTCGCCAGACGGGCGCATCGTCCTTGTACTCGGCCCACGAAGGGTTTCAGGAACGTGGGTTGATACTGGGTGGATTCTCGGCGAAATGCTCGATCACCTTGGTTGTCACCGGGAAGATAGACAGAAACGACGGATCACAGGTAAGAGGCTGCCTTCACGAACGTTGCAAGGCCCCGCCGGACTAGCGAATACTATTAATGAGGAGACTATCGACATCTTCAAAGTCACGTCTCGGGTCGTGCCGACCCCATCGCCCCATCGTTTCCTCGAGATATCGCCCAAAGGCCGCAATTAGGGTTTTCACCGACGAATCTCCCAAATTCCTCGTGGTGAGCTCTTCGCTCCGCGAAGGACCCGTTTACCCCGCAACACCGTAGCCGCCCATCTGATGTCATATTGCCAAGTGAAGAGGAGACCGCCCCTCTCTAATTGAGCTCGATGGTGTTCCCAAATGTGCTGTGAGACCACCCGAATGGATGCGCTCCCACCGTGGGCGCGCAGTGCCTCAATTACGAATTGCTGCAGCGCTTCTTTTTGCCGGGCGACAGCCTGAGTCACGCGGTCAGCCGTCTACGAGACCGTACACCGCGCCGTCGGAGCTAAAATCCTCCGGATTCGCGCGCACGAGGCCCAAGACAGACTCCGCGCTGCGAAACATGCCCGGATGCTTCTGCATCACGATGGAAGCGAGAACTTCCCAATGCAAAGGGACTCCATGATCCGCGAGCGTTTGCTTAAGATCAGCCAGTCTTGCTTGCCGCCTCGTCCAGGCCAATTCCTTTTGCTCGCCCTGCCACTGTAGGAAGTAGGCATACTCGGCATCCTCGGCGATTGGGCAAATAGGCGAATCCCAGTAAGGGCAATCATCGCACCGCCCCTCAGCTCCGGCCAAGCAGTCGCGGCTGCTATCATCCGTCGGCCAGCTTAACCCAAAGTTACTGGACCGCCACACCTTCAATTAACTGTCTAGTCTCTCGATTTGTCAATGGAGATCGAGGTCCTCGGCGGAGTTGTTCGCCTCAGATCTCGGAGGCGACTTCGACCAAGCGGCAGAGAGCGCTGGCCAAGCGCATCTGGCCCGGCGTCCGACATCGGGCTTTCAGGAGCTCCGGGCTGCAGACAAGGAGCACGAGGCCTTGAGCGCGTGACGCGGCGACGTTTAGCCGGTTGAGGCTGAATAGAAAATCCATGCCTCGAGGCGCGTCGTCCACCGAGGAGGTCGCCATCGAATAGATAACGATGGGCGCTTCTTGGCCCTGGAACTTGTCGACGGTGCCCACTCGAGCTTTGTCCGGCAAGGTTTCGACTAGGCGCCGGACCTGGGCGTTATAGGGCGCTACAACGACAATGTCATCAATACCAATAGGCCGCGCCTGGCCCTCGCGATCGGTCCAGGGTAGGCCCAGAAGAGCTCGGAACGCGTGGTTAACTCGATCGGCTTCTTCAGGCGAAAGCGTTCGGTTGCCGGAATGTTCAATTGCAATATAGCGGAGACCAACTCCACCGCTACCATTGCTAGTCGCAAGGTCCTGGCGCTTCGTTGACGCGTCGGGTTCGAGCTTGCCATCGTAGAAGACCTCCGAAATGAAGGCGCAGACGGACGGATGCAGCCGGTAGGTGGTCTCGAGGAATAGCCCGTAGTCGCTCGGCATCGTCGGCTCGTCCTGGATGACGTGATCCAGCACCGAAAGGTTGACACCCGGCGGGTGAATCCCATGGCTGGGCTGGCTTAGCTGGTTCGGGTCCCCCAGAAAAATTAAGTTGCGCGTCACGCCGGCCATCGCAAGGACATTCGCCAGCGCCATCTGGCCGGCTTCATCCACGACCAGGTAATCGAGCTTCGCAGGAAACGTCGGCCGGGCAAACAGCCATGAGGTTCCCGCGACAACGTCGACCTCGCCGTTGCTCAGCACCATCTCGACGGTTGAGGCGCTGCCGGTGCGCTGGACCTCCTTCGAGTCGCAGCGATCCCGCTCGTCGGCCTTCTGCAGGGCTCGGACCGGCTGACTGCGGCGACGCGCTTCCTCCATTACCGTGTCGAGGAGGTGACCGATGACCTTATGGCCGTTGGCAGTAATCCCGACTCGCTTGCCGGCCTTGACCAACTCGAGGATGATCTCGGCACCGATCGTCGTCTTGCCAGATCCGGGTGGGCCCTGGATAGCGAGATAGGTGCCATCGAGCCGAGGCGCAAGCAACACCGCGATGTCTGTCGCCCGCTCGCCCGCTTGAACGAGCGGTGCTCCTTCGATCACACCCTCGATGCGCGGCGGCTCCAGGCAAAGTAGATCGCGTGCGGCCCGAAACTGCCCAGCACCAGCAAAGCCATGTTCGACCACGTGCTGGCCAAGCCGGAGAAGCGCGTCGCGCTGATCGTTGGTCGGGATCGGACTTGCCGGGATCAGCGACGTCGGGTGCGGCACCTCCGAGTGGGTGCTGCGGCTGAGTTCGATCCAACCGGCGATGCCGTCAATATCGATGACCGTTCCCGCCTGCTCCAGGCGCCGCGGGTCGTGGGGCTTGTCGCCAATCGCGACCTTATATTCCTGGGTCGGGTCGAAGTAGTAGCGGAAGATGTTCGACTGCTTCTCCTGGCGAACCTCGCCGCGGAACTCGAGGCCACCGATAGACTCGGGATCCGCCATCAGCTGCTCGTCCGTGAGCGTGCCCTTGCGGTAGTACTCCCACCATTCGGACTTTGCCTCCCGCCGGTGCCAGTTGAGGCTGTGCCCCAGCAGGTAGCGCGCCTGCTGCTCTGGTGACCGCTTTTCTTCGTCCTCGGGCACGCCGGCCAGCAGCTTGTCGAGGACGACGGCAGTTCGCTGATCGATATCGCGGAGGTTCTCGCTGGGCTCCGCCTTCTCGGGTCCAGGCCGGGGGATCTCGCCATACTTCGCGATCGCTTCCAATCGGCGGGCTTCCAGCCAGTCACGCAGCTGCGCTGTCGATAGGCAATCGTCGGCGTTGTAGGCGAGGATCTCGTCGAGCTTGCGCTGGTCCCGGGCGTCGAGCCACTCCTCGTAGGCAACGATGCTGGCCGCGGCGTCCACGATCTCGGTGGTGCGTTTGCCGCGGTAGAGGGACTCCAACTCTTTGAGGGAATACGACTCGGTCCCGACCTGGACGGACTGCCTGACCACCCGGTAGAGGTCGACCAGGACGCGCCCGCGCAGCAATCGGTCGACCTCCTGCTCGCGCGTCGCGTAGGTGCTCGCCAGCCACTTGAGGGCGTTGGGTTCGTAAGCCGCGTAGTGATAGATGTGCACGTCGGGATGGCGATTGAGCCGCTCGATCAGGAAGTCCATGACCTCCTCGAAGGCGCGCTTTTCCGCCTGAGGGTCGTGCGCCCAGAAGGCATGATGTTGCGGCCTCCCGGCCCCCACCCTGCCCTCCCCCAGAGGGGGAGGGGACTCGAATTCGGTGATGCCGAAGAGGTACTCGAGGCCGTCGTCGCCGACGAACGGATCGCCCTCCATGTCGAAGAACAGATCGGCCGGCGTCGGCTCCGGCAGCGCCTGAAACCCGAGATGCTCGCCCAGCGGAGCCAGTACCTCGTAGGTCAGCTCGCCAGCCTCTTTCCGCTGGATTTGCAGCTTAGCCTGCTGGCGCAGGCGGGCGAACGCCTCCTTGTTGATCCCCTGGACTGGGTCCGCCGGGCTAACGGCCAGCGCCGCCATCGTCGAGATACCGGCCAACTGCAGGCGTCGGGTCTGATCGCGCCGCATCCCGGCGACGAGGCAAAGGTGGTCATCCTGCCGCCGGCGCAGTTCGCAGACGTCGATCCAACGGCAGATCCGGCAATGGTCGACGGGATCGGGATAGGTCTGAACGCCCCCACCCTGCCCTCCCCCAGAGGGGGAGGGTGCGAGGAACACCGTCTCCTCGAAGCGGCGCTTGACGCTCCGGTAGTACGCGCCGTAGTCCTTGAAGCGGAGCTCCTCCTCTGTGTTGTCGCCGAGAACCAGGGTGAGATGCTCCGGCTCAACCCTCTGGACGGCGGCCAGCTGCTCGCAGTAGACGCAGCACTGCAGGACCGCCGCCGCCTTCGCCTTCCGCGCCAGCTTGGCGTCGGCGACCTCGTAGCTGTAGTCACCGAGCTTGCTCGGGCGGTCAACCCGGATAAGGAAGTCGGGATGGCAACGCCAGCGGCCGTCGAAGAAGGTGCCCTGATAGATGATGTCGGCACCATCCTGCATGGCGGCAACCGTCTGGGCGTGGGCCTTCTCCAGGTTGGCGATCGTACCGTCCGGAAATGGGAACTCGGCGATCTTCATGCCCGGCACCCTGAATCCCGCCAGATACCGGCTCTCGTGCTCCAAACCCCGACGGCTGAGCATGTCCAGCATCGGGTCGTCACGCTCGGGCCGCGCGATCTCGCCCCGCGCGGCAGCCAGCTCCTGCTGGGTCAGGTGCTCACACTCGAGAAAGCCCGTCAAATCGGACGGGCTAACGATGAGCCGGCCTTCAAGAAATTGCATCTTGCCCTTCTACTCCAGGGTCACTTTAGAGCGGGGCTGCGACAGCTGTCTGTCGCACTCAGGAGTAGTCTGAGCTGGCGCCCGAAGATAAACAATTTAGGGTCCTGCTGATGGCCAAGTTCTACAACGTCGACTTGATTTGGAGCGATAGACACAAGGGGAAAGCACGCGCCGTTGGGAACAATGCTGCCTGGCTGTGCAGCTGTGGAGAGGTCCTTCTCGGACCTACTCTATGGGACATCGAGCCTTGTCCAAACTGTGGAAAGGAGTTCAGGGTTCTGCCAGTGGCTGGCGTCGGAACAAAAGTAGACCAAGTCCACGAACTCTAAGAACAGGACCGGCTAAGCCTTCTCGTCAAAGGCGAGCGTGGTGGCGCGGCGACACACCTGAGCTAATCAGGCGCTCTTACGGAGCGGGTCGAGACTTCTGAGATCGACCCTCCGATGGGCCTCCGCATCGTCTGGTCGAGATCGGCCGGTATGGAGACGCCGTATAGGACAAGAAACTCGTATCGGTTGGCGAGATCGTCGCTGTCATCTTTCCAAGCCGAGCCTGTCTCCGACTTCGTCACCAGGGGATTGTCCAAACAAAGTTGCGACAGCTGTCTGTCGCAGCGATCTCCACACGCGCGGGAGGGATGGAGGAGGCTAGGCAGCCCGACGGATCGGGCGACCTGCCGACCGGCCGTGGGCTGAGACGTCGACCCGATCGATGCAATTCTGGTGGCCCTTAGTACCCTTAGGGACCGGGTGCCAGACTCCGCGTAAGACCTCCACCTTCGTCAGCTCGGCCACGCGAAGACAGCGCCAATTCTCCGGCGAACCCGTACGGCTGAGGGGCTCCTCGCTCGTTCCATCAAACTGATAGCCGAGGACATGCGGATCGCCAGCCTTCGTTCCGAGCAGGAAAGGACTGAAGATACGCAAATGGCCCTTGTACCAAGCGCTCAAGCTGTTCTGCTCGATAACCGCTTCCCGGATCAGATCGTATTTGCGACCGTATCGAGCCCCCGGCAGGCTTTTCGCGCCTCGATGTGCCGCACGGCCTAACCAAACACTATCGGCCGCCAGCTGTGGGAGGATGCCGCTGGCCGTCAGCCCCATGTCATCGACAATCTCGAGGAGACGTTTGCCAAGATCGCTCAGGGCAACGCGGTAGGGTGCCCAGCGATCATGAGAGGCCGGCCCAAGGCTCGCAACCATTTCGAAGTTTGGTCGCCCCCGCCATGTACCGTTCCGGGCCCACCTATGAAAAATCCGAGAGGGAACCACGAAAACCGGATCTCGGAATTTCAGCTGGCTCAGGTCATAAACGGCCAGGAAGTACCAGAGCCGAGGGTCATTTTGGATTCTGTCCTTGGGGAGTGTGAAGCGGATCTCCAAATAGTCCTGCTTGTTGGTCCGGGTAATCTTTACGGTCCTAAACGCCACCTTGACCTGAATGCCGATCCCTGGAGTTCGTTTCATGTGCCTACGGACCTCGGCATCACGCCCCTCGTTGTCCGCAGCCGGCGTGTACACCTCGACCTGGCCGTTGCCCGTCACAAGAGCAGCCTCCAGAAATGCGAATTGACCAACGGCGCCCTTCTGTGCAGACGACAGCGGCATAGGGGTGTAACTTGGCGATCTCGGGTTCATTTCGCGGCCGATTGATCTACCCTCGACTACCGCTCTCAACTTGGGCTGCTGAGCTCAACGCTGGCACGTTTGTCTTGAAGGGCCGCATAGCGACGAACATCTGATGCCTTGAATCGGCCCGAGGGCGACGCGACGGCAACCTCGCAGAAGACGTGCGGGTAGCGCCAGAGTGCGGTGTACCTTTGGAGTCGGCCGCCATCGAGCGTACCTCTGAAATAATGGCTCTCCTCGCCGAGCAGAGGACCATCGAATTCCTCATTGCCGGTTTCTCTCAAGGCCTGCATCGCCCCGAGCAGGTAATCGGGCGGGGCGTCGTCGCTGTTGGCGACGGCCGCGTGGCTAATGATCACAGGCCCGGGCGACTCAGGCCGGAAAACGGCCCTGTAGCTGCTGGTCGAGCTCTCGCTCGGGTTCGGAAGTGGCCCGCATGAGGATTGCACCGGAAAGAGGTCATCGGGAACGTCCCAGGGACCAAGCACCATCTCTGCGGCCGGCATCGTTGGACCCTGCGAACCCGCCCGCTTGTCGAGCGCCATCCGGATGCGCTTCGGCACCGCACCACTCAGGCCGTCCTCATCGGTCGCGTAAAGCTCCCACTCACCGACGGTCGGCACTTCCGATCGGGATCGTTTCATTGGCGCCATCCAGGACTCGAAACGGCCCTTT
>Ga0070706_100002598_pt1 | contig 18102 bp, 19 predicted proteins | sample KBSK5501metaG_FD_65476 | JGI IMG/M metagenome (GOLD analysis project Ga0070706, IMG submission 65476) | Corn, switchgrass and miscanthus rhizosphere microbial communities from Kellogg Biological Station, Michigan, USA - KBS K5-50-1 metaG | ecosystem: Host-associated > Plants > Roots >... | reverse complement strand
TGATCTCCGACGACGTGCGTCGCGAGATCGCTGATGTTGACGCCGTTGGCAGCGAGCGTCTCCGAGACGCGCAAAACGATGCCGGGCTTGTCCGCGCCGTACACGCTGACGACGTAGGGGGATCCGCCGGCGTGCCCCGGCTCGGCCTCGGCGACAGGTCGAACCGTCGTGATCAGATCGAGCGCGCCGGCAGGCTCGGCGAGCGCCTTTTCCAACGCGGAAGCGTCGGTGCCTTGGGGAAGGGCCACGATGAGCACCATCGCGAAATGGCCGCCGAGGATCGCCATGCGAGAGTCCTCGATGTTGCCGCCGAAGTCGAAGAGCACTCGGCTGACGGCCGCGACGATCCCGGGCCGGTCGAGACCAACTGCCGTCACTGCTACATGCATGCGCCGAACGCTACGGGCTCGCCTGCGAAGCGTCAAAGAACAAATCATGGACTGCTTTGGCCGGGCCTCGTATGCTCCAGCACGGAACACCCGAGAGGAGGGATGACCGCATGGCTGCGACTGTCGAGTTCGCGCGCGCGTCGATCATCCCCTCGGGACTCCCGGCCGCCGGCTAACAGAGCCGACCGCCGTATAGCCGCCCGACGGGCGGCTTTTTTCGATCTCCGCGCGCCTCACATCCGAAGGAGGGATGCGTCATGTCCATCGTTCGTGCATCCGGTGCTTTTCGTGGAGGTCGAGATGGATCCAGAGGCAGACAGAGAGGTTCGTGAAGAAGACCCGCTATCGGCCCTCGAAGCGACCGGCGTCATCGTCGACGTCGTCGGAGCGTTGCAGAGTGGGAAGGAGGCGACCGTGTACGTGTGCCGCGCCGACCGAAAGAAGGCCGGCGCCGATCTCGTCGCTGCCAAGCTGTACCACCGCCGCGAGCGTCGGGACTTCCGAAACGCCGTCGTCTACGACGACGGGCGGCAGTTCCTCGAGGAGCGCGTTGCGCGCGCGGTGCGGAACAAGACGGAGTTCGGCCGCGAAGCCGAGTTCGGGCGATGGATCGGCCGCGAGTGGGAGCGACTGAACCAGCTGCATCAGGCCGGCGTCGCGGTGCCGCGACCGATCGCGGTGTCGGACGGCGTGATCGTGATGCAGTATGTGGGCGATCTCGAGAGTCCTGCACCGCAGCTTAAGGACGTCTCGCTGTCTCCCGCTCAGGCTGCCGCGGCGTTCCGATGGCTGATCTACGACGTCGAGCTGATGCTCGGGGCCAACGTGGTTCACTGCGACCTTTCCCAGTACAACATCCTGTGGTGGAAGGATCGCGCGACGATCATCGACCTGCCGCAAGCCGTCGACCCACGGTTCAATCGCAGCGCGCGCATGCTGCTCGAGCGTGACATCGCGAACGTCTGCAAGTACTTCGCGCGCGCAGGCGTGGCGTGTCATCCGGGCCGCCTGGCGGGTGACCTGTGGCGGCGCTTCATGCGCGCGGAGCTGTAGCGTGACGCCGTGCGGAAAAGCATGGTGGCAATGTTGCTCGTGTTGTGCGCGTGTGCGCGTGCGCAGGGAGCCACTGTGACAATCGGCCGGAACGTCTTTCAGGTGCAGATCGCCGCGACCGAGGTACTTCGCGAGCACGGCTTGATGGGTGTGCGAACCCTCGCACCCGATCGGGGAATGTTCTTCCTGTGGGCCGATGTCGCGGCCCGGCAGTTCTACATGAAGGACACGCTGATCCCGCTGGACCTCATCTCGATCCGCGCCCGCAAGGTGGTCGGGGTTGCGACCATGGTCCCGTGCAGCAAGGATCCGTGCCCGATCACGACGACCCCGCCGGCCGACGCTGCGCTAGAAGTTCCGGCCGGAGCGGCGAAGCGCGCCGGCATCGCTGCCGGCGCGCTCGTCGAGCTCTCGGCGTTATGAGACGAACCCTTCCTTCACCAGCCAGGCGTGCGCGACGTCCTTGGAGTCCTTCTTGTCGACGAGAACCGACTTGTTCAGCTGAAGAACCTCATCCGTCGTTAACTTCGCGCTGATCGAGTTGATCAAAGTCCTGAAGGCGTCGCCGTAGGCTGTGGCGATGTCCTGACGGACGATCGGCACGACGTTGTCCGCGCCTTGAAGTCCCTTGTCGTCGTCGAGACGCACGAACCCGTTTACGAGGAACGAAACATCCGTAGTGAACAGGAGACCGACGTCGATCTTGCCGTTCTTGAGAGCGGCTACCGTGAGCGATCCTCCGACATCCAAAGCCTTGAAGCTCTTGAAGTGGAGGCCATAAGTCGTCTCGAGACCTTTCTCACAAAGGGGTCTGGTCGGACACTCGGGCGGTCCGCCAAGCACGAGTTTGTTCGCCACGGGTGCCAAATCGCTGATCTTGGTCAAGTGATACCTGTCAGCGGTGGCTTTGGTGACTGCGAACTCGTTCTTATCCTGTGCGGGCGCAGGGTCGAAGGCGGTCAGCCCTTTGGCACTTAGCAAAGGCGCGATTGCCGATACATCTTTCTGGACATCCGCGCTGCCAGTCCCCTTCAGGAACTCCAGCATCGAGTTCAGGTAGTCGGGAACGAAGCTGAGCGTTCCGCTTTCGAGCGCGGGCTCGTAGATCTCACGAGCACCTACGTTCTCCTTCTGGACGACCTTGTATCCCTTTGCCTCTAGGGCCTGCGCGTAGATGTCCGCAAGCGTGATCGACTCCGCAAAGTTGGCAGATCCCACGGTGATGGTTGGCTTGTTCGCTGTTGGCGATTTCGTCTTGCTCGAGCAAGCCGCTCCGATGAGTGCCATCAATGTGAGCAGAACCGCAAAGCGACTCCAGTTACGGCTGATCCGCATCTCGTTTCCCCCTCTATCTAATCCAGATGTGTGAGCAACAGCGATCTGACCCGCGCCTCCCTCGCGGGAATCAGCCAACCACAGTACTGGGCTTCGAAACCCCCTCCAATTGGATGTCAGGTCGCCTTATACCCGGCGTGAAGGAACTGCGCTTTCCTCCTGGAGTAAGTCGGCGTTCCAACAGACCGAACCCGAGCTCTGCTGCGATCGAGAACAGCGCGACAAGGATGGCCCCGCCAGCGACTTGCGCGTAATCCTGAACCGCGAGCCCGTCGATGATGAAGCGTCCAAGCCCACCCCAGGCAACGAGCGCGCCAAGAGGAGCGGTCGCGATGACCTGCACAGCAGAGGTGCGTACGCCGGCGATTATCAGCGGCGCGGCGAGAGGGAGCTCGACGTCGCGCAGGATTCTCCTCGGCCTCATCCCCATACCACGCGCCGACTCGATAACGTCCTGCCGCACGCCATGGATGGCGGTCACGGTGTTCGTGAACATCGGCGGCATGGCGAGGACGAATAGGGCCAGCCAGATGGGCCAGAAGCCGATCCCGAAATTCAAGCTGATGACTGCGATGGCAAGGATCGCGAAGGAAGGAAGTGCGCGGCCGACATTAACCACTGTGGTGGCTGCGAACGCTCCCCGACGAAGGTGTCCGAACAGGAGGCCGAGAGGGACGGCGACGATGGCGGCAGCCCCCACAGCGAGTACGGAAAGCTGCAAGTGCTCCCAAAGGCGGTTCGGGATCCCGCCGGTCCCGTGCCAATGGGCCGAGGTGGTGAACCAGTGAAACAGATTGCTGAAGAACATCAGGCTGTGGCCGCCTTCCGTCTGGCCCAGGGAGTGAGCGCGCGAGTCCCAAGCACGAAGGCCGCGTCAGTCAGCGCAGCAAGCAAGATCGAAAGCACAGAACCCACGACGACTTTCGTCGGGAAGAAGCCCTGGAGCCCTTCGAGGATCAGCCGACCCAGGCCGCCGTACGTGATGAGCGATGTGATGGTGACGAGACCGATCGTCGTAACGGTTGCTATGCGAAGACCGGCGACGATCGTCGGCATTGCGATCGGCAGCTCGATCTGCAAAAGCATTCGGGTCGGTCTGTATCCCATTGCGACGGCAGCCTCTCGCACCTCAGCCGGGACGCTGTCGAGGCCGGCGACGATGTTTCGGATGAGGATGAGCAGCGTGTAACTGACGAGTCCGATCTCTGCCGAAAGGATCGTGTACCCGGTGAGGGGGACGAGGAATCCGAACAATGCAATGCTCGGAATCGTGTACATGATTCCCGTCAGCCACGTGACGGGGGCGTAGACGCGTCGATGCCGAACCGAAAGGATGGCTAGCGACATTGATATCGCGAAGCCGATCCCAACGGCTATCCCGGTCAAAATGATGTGTTGCAATAAGAGGCTGAAGATCACGCCTCCGTGCGCTGTCACCCAGCTCCACTGGATAAGCGGTTGCCCAAGGGTGTCGGCGAACAGTGTCATCGCGCAACCGCCGCGCGTATCTGCTCGAGCGTCGTCATCCCGAGGTAGCGATCCCCTTCACACACGACGGCGACTTGCGTTCGAGACGTGATGATCTCATCGAGTGCTTCTCGGAGCGTATTCGTCGGCGAGAGCTTGACTTTGAACCACTGAACTCGTGTCTCAAGCGGCTCGTTTTTCCCAAGGTCCGACGCCCACACCCAGCCGAGCAGGTTGCCATTGTCGACCACGCCAACCCAGTCGGTCCCATGCTTGTCCATGACCGACCGCGTCTCCGTCTCATTTGCTTGCAGATTCACGATCGGACCCGGGTCAAGCGCGATCTCGGCGAGGGTTATCAATGCGAGTCTTTTTAGGCCGCGTTCTCCCCCGATGAACCGGTTCACGAAATCACTCGCCGGTTCACGCAATATCTCTTCAGGTTTTCCGAACTGCTCCAAGACGCCACCGACGTTTAGTAATGCCATCTTGTCGCCGAGCTTGATCGCCTCGTCTATGTCATGGGTCACGAGGACGACGGTCTTGCGAAGGCGCTCTTGCAAGCTGAGCAGCTCGTCTTGCAATCGGTTTCGAACGATTGGGTCAACGGCCCCGAACGGTTCGTCCATCAGGAGAACGGGAGGATCAGCTGCCAGCGCGCGCGCGACTCCGACGCGCTGCTGTTGTCCGCCCGATAGCTCCGCGGGATATCGATCGGCCATCGCTGGGTCGAGTCCGACAAGCTCCACGAGTTCGTCTACCCGTTGATTGATTCGCGGGCGCTCCCATCCGAGCAAGCCTGGCACCGTGGCGATGTTCTGCCGAACGGTTCGGTGCGGGAAGAGGCCGACTTGTTGAATGACATACCCGATGCCCAGACGGAGGATGTACGGCTCCGTCTCAAGCGCGTCCTTGCCGTCGACCTCGATCCACCCGGACGTCGGCTCGATAAGCCTGTTTATCAGCTTGAGAGTTGTTGTCTTCCCGCACCCTGACGGCCCCACGAGGGTCACAATCTCACCTCGCAGGAATTCGAGGGAAAGATCTCCGATTGCCGGGGCCGTTGCGCCCGGGAACGTCTTCGAGACGTGGTCGAGCCTAATCATGACCCGGTCTCCTGATGGGTCCGCGGGCGCGAGCAGGGCCGGGCTGGTTGGGCTCATATCCCCCTGGGGGCTGGCGGTGGGGAACCCTATTCCCCAAAGGGGTCAAACGGCCAACCTCCAGGAAAACTTCCGGACCTCGGGAATCAGGGGGCTGGCTAGGTGCGTTATGCAATCTTGCCAACACTAGACTCAAGATTTTATAGTGAGGCAAATTCAAGCCACGGCCGGATCACCGGCCTGAAGTCGGAGGGAAGACAAATGGCCAAGGTCGTAGGCATCGACCTCGGAACGACAAACTCGGTGGTGGCCGTCCTCGAAGGCGGCGAGCCCACCGTCATCGCCAACTCGGAGGGTGCTCGGACGACCCCTTCGGTCGTCGCGTTCTCCAAGAACGGCGAGATCCTCGTCGGAGAGGTAGCCAAGCGCCAGGCGATCACGAACCCGGATCGAACGGTCCGCTCGATCAAACGGCACATGGGCAAGAACTGGTCCATCGACATCGATGGAAAGAAGTGGGTCCCACAAGAGATCAGCTCTCAGATCCTCGGGAAGCTGAAGCGGGACGCAGAGTCGTACCTCGGCGACTCGGTCACGCAGGCGGTCATCACCGTCCCTGCGTACTTCGGAGACGCCGAGCGTCAAGCGACGAAGGAAGCAGGAGAGATCGCAGGCCTCGAAGTGCTGCGCATCATCAACGAGCCGACGGCGGCCGCGCTGGCATACGGGCTCGACAAGAAAGACAAGGAGCAGACCGTCCTCGTCTTCGACCTCGGTGGCGGGACGTTCGACGTGTCCCTGCTCGAGATCGGTGAGGGCGTCTTCGACGTGAAGTCGACGCACGGCGACACGCAGCTCGGCGGTGACGACTGGGATCAGCGCGTCATCGACTGGCTCGTGTCGCAGTTCAAGAACAAGCACGGTGTCGACCTTGCGAACGATCGCATGGCGCTCCAGCGCCTGAAGGAAGCGGCCGAGAAAGCCAAGATCGAGCTGTCGCAGACGACGGAAGCGACGATCAACCTCCCGTTCATCACGGCGACCGCAGAAGGCCCGCTGCACCTCGAGGAGAAGTTGAGCCGTCCCGAGTTCGAGCGTATGACGGCCGATCTGGTCGATCGGTGCCGCAGCCCGTTCGAGATGGCGATCAAAGACGCGGGCATCGAGCTTTCGAAGATCGATCACATCATCCTTGTCGGCGGCTCGACGCGTATGCCGATGATCCAGGACCTGGTCCGCAAGCTCAGCGGTGGCAAGGAGCCGCACAAGGGCGTTAACCCCGACGAGGTTGTCGCGGTCGGCGCCGCGATCCAAGCCGGCGTGCTGAAGGGCGAAGTGAAGGACGTTCTTCTGCTCGACGTGACGCCGCTCACGCTCGGTATCGAGACGATGGGTGGCATCTTCACGAAGCTCATCGAGCGCAACACGACCATCCCCACCCGCAAGAGCGAGATCTTCTCGACGGCGTCGGACAATCAGACGTCGGTGGAGGTCCACGTTCTCCAAGGTGAGGGAGAGATGGCGAACTCGCACGCGGTGCGGTCGCTCGGGAAGTTCCAGCTGATGGGCATCCCGTCGGCGCCGCGCGGCATGCCGCAGATCGAAGTCACGTTCGACATCGATGCCAACGGCATCGTGAACGTGTCGGCGAAGGACCTTGCAACCGGTAAGCAGCAGGCGATGACGATCACCGGCGGCTCAGCGCTGCCGCGTGAGGACGTCGACCGGATGGTCCGTGAAGCGGAGCAATTCGCCAATGAGGACCGCACGCGCCGTGAAGAAGCGGAGGCCCGCAACATGGCGGACAACCTCGCGTACCAGGCCGAGAAGCTGATCAGTGAAAACGGCGACAAGATCCAGCAGTCCGACAAGGAGGAGCTGGAGAAGCAGATCGCCGCGGTCAAGGAAGCACTCGGCGGGCAGGACATGGCCGCCGTGAAGAACTCGGCGGAGTCGCTCAGCCAAACCGTGCAGCGGGTCGGAACGGCGATCCACCAAGCGGCGCAGAACCAGCAGCAGGCTGCTGGAGGCGGCGCCGGCTCGGGACCGTCCGGTGGCCAGTCGGGCACACCGGGCGGTGACGACGTCGTCGATGCAGAGATCGTGGACGAGGGTGATCAGTCGTGAGCGACGACAAGCCGTTCGACACCAAACCAACGAACCCCGAGGTCCGCGTCGTAGACAAGCGCAAGCTCGATCCAGACCAGGTGCCAGGAGAGGAAGCGCCGGCGGCGGAAACGCCGCCGGCCCAGACTCCATCGACAGAAACTCCATCGACAGAAACTCCATCGACAGAGGATGGGCAAGCGCGCGCCCTGAACGAGACGCGCGCGCAAGCCGCCTCGTACCTCGAAGACCTGCAGCGGCTGAAGGCCGAATTCGAGAACTACCGCAAGCGCATGGTGAAAGAGCAAACCGCGATGATCGAACGCGCATCTGCGGCGGTCGTCGAGAGGCTGCTCCCGATCCTGGACAACTTCGAGCTTGCCTTGATGGCTGCCGACCGCACCAAGGACTACGAGTCGATGGTCCGCGGTGTTGAGATGGTCTACGGCGAGCTGCTCGAAGTATTGAAGCGTGAAGGGCTGGAGCGCATCGACTCGCTGCACAAGCCGTTCGACCCCGAGCTGCACGAAGCGGTGATGCATGCAGAGGGCGAGGGTGACGAGATCGTCGTGCTCGACGAGATGCGCCCCGGTTACAAGCTCGGTGGACGGGTCATCCGTCCCGCGATGGTGAAGGTGGGTCAGAAGCAGCAGTGAACGGGTCTCGGGCGTGGTTCGACAAAGACTTCTACAAGGTGCTCGGCGTTGGCGAGAATGCGTCTGCCGACGAGATCAAGCGCGCCTACAAGAAGCTTGCTCGCCAATTCCACCCCGATAAGAACCCGGGGAACAAAGAGGCCGAGGAGAAGATGAAAGACATCTCCGAGGCACACGACGTACTCTCAGATGGGAAGAAGCGCGAAGAATACGACGAGGTCAGACGCATGTCTCGGTCCGGGTACGGACCCGGCGGCGGCGGCTGGCAGCAGAACGTTCGATTCGAAGAGGGCATCCCGTTCGACTTGGGCGACCTCTTCGGTGGGATGTTCGGTGGCGCGCGCCGCGGCGGCGGTCAAGCGCGGCGAGGAGCAGACCTCGAGACGTCGGTGCGGCTCTCCTTCGAAGATGCTGCGCGCGGTGTAACGGTTCCGGTTCGCGTGAAGCGCGACGCACCGTGTAGCGCGTGCGGTGGCTCGGGCGACCGCTCCGGCTGGGCGCATCCATGCCCGACGTGCGGCGGAACCGGTACGACGACGGAAAGCCAGGGGATGTTCTCGTTCGCGCGCGCGTGCCCGACGTGCGGCGGAAGCGGACGCCAGATCCAAGACCCGTGCCCGGTGTGCCGCGGCTCGGGGATCGAGCACCGGACGGAAACCGTGAAAGTGAAGATCCCCGCGGGGATCCGCGACGGCGCGCGCATCCGCGTGCGAAACCGAGGCGGAGCCGTCACCGGCGGTCAGACCGGCGACCTGTACGTCGTCGTTGCCGTCGAGCGGCATCCCGTGTTCGGGCGTGCGGAGTCCGACCTTACCGTCGACGTGCCGGTGTCGTATTCGGAGGCGGTGCTCGGCACGAAAGTGTCGGTTCCGACGCTGGAAGAGCCGGTGACCGTGAAGATCCCGGCCGGGACCGAGTCGGGGAAGACGTTTCGTGTCCGAGGCCGAGGGATCCCCCGGCCGAAAGGCGGGCGCGGCGATCTGCTCGCGACCGTACGCGTACACGTTCCAAAGAAGATCTCGAAGGAAGAGCGTGAGCTGATCGAAAAGCTAGCGCAGATGGACGGCGAGGCCGCGGCGGAGCGCGCGCGCTCGCAAGCCTAGGAGGAGCGATGGACCGGCGGAAGAAGGCGACGACCCCGAAGACGGCTCCCCGCGTGACCGACGATCGGGACCGCGCGCTCTACGTGATCTCGGTTGCAGCGGAGCTTTCCGGTGTTCACCCGCAAACGTTGCGGATGTACGAGCGGAAAGGCTTGCTGCAGCCGAAGCGCACCGAGGGCCGCGCCCGCCGCTATTCGGACCGGGACATCGAGCACGTACGGCTGATCCAAGAGCTGACGCAGGATCGAGGAGTCAATCTCGCCGGCGTCGAGATGGTCATCGAGCTCACGCAGCTAATGGAACAGATGCGGGAACGGCTGGAGCAGGTTCGCGCCGAGGCCGAAGAGATGCGCCGACGTGTCAACGCCGCACGCGAGCAAACGGCACTCGTTCGGATGCGAGACCTACGAGCACCATTTGGAGAGAGATGACGTGGACCTCGAGAAGCTAACCCTTAAATCACAAGAAGCCGTCGCCACCGCGCAGCAAGTCGCGGGCCAACGCTCGCATCAGTCCGTCGAGCCGGAACACCTGCTGTACGCGCTGCTCTCGGATCCCGACGGGGTCGTCTTCCCCGTCGTGCAGAAGCTCGGCATCACGCCGGGCATGCTCCGCGACCGTGTCGGCGCGCTGCTCGACCGATTGCCGAAGGTTTACTCCACCGAGGAGACCCGATTCGGTTCGCCCGCGCTCGTTCGTGTTTTTGAGCGCGCGCACGAAGAGGCGCGCGCGCTGACCGATGAGTACGTCTCGACCGAGCACTTGCTGCTCGCATTAACGGACGTTTCGGGACCGGTCGCCTCGCTATTGAAGGAAAACGGGATCACCCGCGACGCCGTTCTGCGGGTGCTGGTTGAGATCCGTGGAACGCAGCGTGTGACGAATCAGTCGCCGGAGAGCACGTACCAAGCGCTGGAGAAGTACGGGCGCGACCTCACCGAGCTCGCCCGGAAAGGGAAGCTCGATCCGGTCATCGGACGCGACGACGAAGTGCGTCGTGTGATCCAAGTCCTGTCGCGGCGCACCAAGAACAACCCGGTTCTCATCGGAGAGCCCGGTGTCGGTAAAACGGCGATCGTCGAAGGCCTTGCGCAGCGGATCGTCGCCGGCGATGTGCCGGAGGGGCTGAAGAACAAGCGCGTCGTGGCGCTCGACCTCGGGTCGCTGATCGCGGGAACGCGCTTCCGCGGCGAATTCGAAGAACGGCTGAAGGCCGTTCTCCAAGAGATCACCGAATCCGAAGGCGAGATCGTCACGTTCGTCGACGAGCTTCACACGGTGGTGGGCGCCGGTGCGGCCGAAGGGGCCATGGACGCCGGCAACATGATCAAACCGATGCTCGCGCGCGGAGAGCTGCGCCTGGTCGGTGCGACGACGCTGGACGAGTATCGCAAGCACATCGAGAAGGATGCCGCGCTCGAGCGGCGTTTCCAGCCGATCCTCGTCGGCGAGCCGAGCGTCGAAGACACGATCGCGATCCTGCGCGGGTTGAAGGAGCGGTACGAGGTCCATCACGGTGTTCGGATCACCGACGCCGCGCTGGTCGCCGCCGCGCTTCTCTCGCATCGGTACGTCACCGGACGCTTCCTGCCCGACAAAGCGATCGACTTGGTCGACGAGGCCGCGAGCCGCTTGCGCATCGAGATCGACTCGATGCCGACCGAGCTCGACGAAGTTGATCGGGAGATCAAACGGATGGAGATCGAGCGCGCCGCGCTCAAGAAAGAGACCGACCCCGCGTCGAAGGAGCGCCTCGCGAAACTGGAGTCGGATCTTGCCGAGCTGCAGGAGCGGTCGTCCGCCATGAAGGCCCACTGGCTGCAAGAGAAGACCGCGGTCACGCGCATCCGTGAGTTGAAGGAGCGCATCGAGGACACGAGGTTGCAGGCCGAGATGGCCGAACGCGAAGGGAACCTCGATCGCGCGGCGGAGCTGCGCTACGGAACGCTCGTCGCCCTGGAGAAGAGCCTCGAGGAGGCGACCCGCGCGTGGGACGCGCTCCAGTCCGAGCAGCGTTACCTGAAAGAAGAGGTCGACGAAGAAGACGTCGCCGAAGTCGTCAGCAAGTGGACCGGGATCCAAGTGTCGAAGCTGATGGAAGGCGAGGTCGCGAAGCTCGTACACATGGAGGAAAACCTTCACGGCCGAGTCGTTGGGCAGGACGACGCGATCGAAGCGGTTTCGAACGCGATCAGACGCGCGCGCAGCGGCCTGTCGGACCCCAACCGACCGATCGGATCGTTCATCTTCCTGGGGCCGACCGGCGTCGGGAAGACGGAGCTCGCGCGCGCGCTTGCGGAGTTCCTCTTCGACGATGAGCGCGCGCTCGTCAGGATCGACATGAGCGAGTATCAGGAGCGGCACACCGTGTCGAGGCTGATCGGCGCGCCGCCTGGGTACGTCGGCTACGACGAAGGCGGCCAGCTGACCGAGATCGTGCGGCGGCGTCCCTACAGCGTCCTGCTCCTGGACGAGATCGAGAAGGCGCACCCGGATGTGTTCAACGTCCTGTTGCAGCTGCTCGACGAAGGGCGGCTGACCGACGGACAAGGCCGGACCGTCGACTTCCGTAACACCGTGGTGATCATGACGTCGAACCTCGGCAGTCACATCATCATGGAGACGGGGTTGTCGGATGAGATGATCCGCGCGCGCGTGATGGAGGAGATGCGGCAACACTTCCGGCCTGAGTTCCTCAACCGCGTCGACGAGATCTTGATCTTCCACCGGCTGACGCAGGATCATCTGCGCGCGATCGTCGACATCCAGCTCCGCGGGTTGCAGAAGCGACTTGGCGATCGGAACATCGCGCTCGTGTTGACCGACAAGGCAAGGGAATTCCTGGCAGAGCGCGGGTTCGATCCCGCATACGGTGCACGTCCGCTGAAGCGCTTGATCCAGAAAGAGATCCAGGATCACCTCGCCCTTCGGCTGCTCCAGGGTGAATTCGCCGATGGAGACCGCATCGAGGCCGATGCGGGAGAGGGTGGACTGGTTTTCAAGAAGCTCGACGCGTAGGACCTTCGTCGTGGGCGATTCGCATGGGTAAAGACGGTGCCGATGCGCATGGTGCCCGGCTCCCAACAGGATGAGGATGGGGCATCCACGTAGCCAAGGAGAGCCCGATGTTCAGCCGCGAAAACGAAACCGTCAAAGTTGCTCGCTGTCCAAGCTGCAACCACGTGATCGGAAGCGAGAAGGTTTGCTCCTGCGGCAAGGCGACGCCGAACATGAGCTTTGCAGAGCGCACCGAGTACGAAGTTCAGCAGTGGAAGGCGTACAAAGCCCGCGCGGTCGCTTCCGTCTAGGGGGGGCGTAGCGATTAGCCCGCGCGCCCGACCAGGGTCACCTGGCAGGTGCGGGGGCGCGCGCGATCGAGCTCGACGAAGAAGATCCGCTGCCAGCGGCCGAGGGCCAGCTTCCCGTTCCGCACGGGGAGCAACACCGAATGCGATGAGAGGAACGCCGCGCGCACGTGCGCGTATCCGTTCGGCGCTTCGAACTCCTCAGCGTGGGGCGCGTCGTTGTGTGCGTACTCGTGCCCTTGTGGCGCGATCGCGTCGAGCGCGCGCCGGAAGTCTTCCAGGAATCCAGGCTCCGCCTCGTTGACGATGATTGCGCACGTCGTGTGGGGAGCTGAAACGAGCGCAAGACCTTCGACGATGCCGGCGTCGGTAACGATCGAACCGATGCGATCAGTGACGTCGATCAACTCACTCGTTGCGGTCGTGGCGATGGGGATGTCTGCCGATGCCGTCTGCACTTCTCCGGTGGTTGCGAGGGTGGCGATCAAACCAACCTCGAGCTCTTGGTGCATGGTGCTCCTCCGTCTTTGGGCCCGGGCCTCAAACTGTATGTGGCGGCGAGGTCGAGGGCCAATGCCCGAACGGACCTATACCCGCGCCGCCGCAACTTAGCGCCGTCGCAGGTCGCGTTCTGCGTCCGCGAACGCCTCCAACAGGTACAAGACGTCTCCAACGCGGGCGTTCAGCTGCTCGAAAGTTAATTCCACGTCCTGTTGCCGAAGGACTTCCGCCTGGTCTCGCGCCTGACCGATGCCATCTGAGCACTTCGTCCATTCGTGAGCGACGCGGTCGTCTCGCCACGCCGGCATAGCCGTATCCAGCGTCCGAAGCGCAGCCAGAAAGGCGTCCAGAGCCTCGGTCAGCGGTACGCCCGGGCTCCTCGAGGTTGGGACGGCTGCGATGAGCGCGCGCTGGGCTTCATCGACCAGCCCGGCGGCCACGGAGAAAGCGCGGCGGATCTCCTCAGGGAGCGGATCTTTCGGGCGCCGTCGGAACATGAGCTGGGCACATTATCCGAGTTGGTCGGTCCCGCTTGCCGCCTCTACCCTGCAGCGCATGACCGACGATTTCCTCGAGCTGGCAGTAACCGCTGCGCGCGCGGCGGGCGCGCTGCTGCGCGACCGGTTCCACGCGCCGCGCACCGGCGTCGAGTCGAAGGGTTCGCCGACCGACATGGTGACCGATGCGGATCGCGCGGCCGAGGCAGTGATCAAGGAAGGTATCCGCTCGGAGCGTCCGGACGATTCGATCCTCGGCGAAGAGACCGGTGAGGCATTCGGGTCGAGCGGCCTCCGATGGGTCGTCGATCCGCTCGACGGTACGACCAATTTCCTGTTTCGCATCCCTCACTGGGCGGTAAGCATCGCGTGCGAGGACGCCGAGGGCGCGTTCGTCGGTGTGGTGTACGACCCGCTTCGCGACGAGCTGTTTTCGGCGAAGCGGGGAAGCGGAGCCACGCTGAACGGAAATCCGATCGCGGTGAGCGATGCCTCCGATCTCTCGCGCGCCCTTGTGGGAACCGGGTTCTCATACCGCGCGGAGGAGCGCGCGGCGGGTGCCGCATTGCTTCCGACGATCCTCCCGCGCGTTCGTGACATCCGTCGTGCCGGTGCGGCGTCACTGGACATCGCGTGGGTGGCGGTTGGTCGGTTCGACGGATTCTATGAATCGGGTCTCGCGCCGTGGGACGCTGCGGCCGGCACGTTGATCGTCCTTGAAGCGGGCGGCCGGACCGACGTGATGCCGGCCCTCGGACCCAGCGGAACGGGGCTCATCACGGCAGGCCCCGGGATCTTCGACGACCTGCGTGACCTCATCGACCGCGCGCTCGGCGAAGCCAACGGCGAGTCGCATCGCGCGCGCGCCGCCCGATAGCATCGCGTCGTGGAAGAGCTCTCGGATAAGACGAAGCAGCTGGCCTACACGGACAAGCTCGGCATCGTGATGGAAGAAGCGACGCCCGAGCGCGTGGTCGCGTCGATGCCCGTCGAAGGGAACACGCAGCCCGACGGGTTCCTGCACGGTGGTGCAACGACGTCGCTCGTCGAGACGCTCGCGTCGATCGGCGCAGCGTTGGTCGCCGGCTGGCCGGACCGCGTCGTGATGGGCCAGCAGCAAACCTGCAACTTCATCTCGACCGCCACGAGCGGCCACGTCCGCGGGGTCGCAACGCCGGTGCATACCGGCAGGACGACCCACGTCTGGGATGTGGACGTCACCTCCGTCGAGACGGGGAAACGCATCGCTGCCGGCCGGGTAACGATGGCTGTGCGCGACCGGCGCGATTCAGGCGCCACAAGTGCGCAGGGGTAGGCTAAGACGCACGACCGCACGAACGGCCACGCAAGGAGGAACTCATGACCTGGCTGAGCGAGATGGGCCTGCCCTCGGGCAAGCGCTCGAGGCTGCACCGGATCTTCTACGGCTCGAACGGGCCCGCCAACGGCACCGGCGTCTTCCTTCCGGTCGACCAGGGCCTCGAGCACGGTCCTCGCGACTTCCTCGACAACCCCGACGCCGCGGACACACGCTACCTCTTCAAGCTTGCGAAGGAAGGAAACTTCAGCGCGATCGTTCTGCAGGTCGGCCAGGTCTCGAAGTTCGCATGGGAGTTCGCCGGCGAGGTTCCGCTCATCGTGAAGGTCAACGGTAAAACGGAGATTCCTCCGGACGACGAGGCGTTCAGTCCTGTGCAGTGCTCGATCGAGGAAGCGGCTCGGCTCGGCGCGGACGCGATCGGATACACGATGTACACCGGATCACCGCGGCAGGACGACGACTTCATCCAGTTCCACGACGTGCGCGAGGCTGCGGAAGCGCTCGGCCTTCCGGTGATCGTCTGGGCGTACCCGCGCGGCTCCGCGGTCGAGCAGAAGGGTGGCAAAGAGTCGCTCTATCAAGTGTCGTACGCCGCGCGCATCGCCGCCGAGCTCGGCGCCGACATCGCGAAGATCAACTTCCCGAAGGCCGGCCCGTCAAAAGGGGCGCCGAAGCCGTACGACACGCTCGACCTCTCGGGCATCGACGCCGCGCGCCACGCGATCCAGTACGCGCCGCGCACGCCGATCCTGATCTCGGGCGGTTCGAAGGAAGGCGACGATGCGATCCTCGAGAAGGCGCGCATGAGTTTCGAAGCCGGCGCGAAGGGCTTGATCTTCGGACGCAACATGTTCCAGCGGCCGCTCGCGGAAGCGGTCGCATTGTGCGAGCGGCTTCACGAGCTCGCAGCGAAGTATCCGTCGTAGGCTTCGATCGACCTCAAGACGCCTGTTTTTCAGCAACCCGAGTGCCAGGCGGGATTGAGCGACGGCAGCAGAGCAGGCACGCGCCACGCGCCGGCTCCGGCCCACACAACCGTGTCGAGCGTTTGCATCGAGTGGCTGCTCTCATCGGGGGTGTCGAGCAGCACCGCGCGGATGTGCGCGCGCATGTCACGGTCTCCTAAGAGCCCGCCGTGGAAAGCGGTCACGACCGTCACGCCGGTTCTCTTTCCGTCTTCGCGTGAGGCGACGGCGTCCGCGAGCGGCAGGAACTCGATCCGTGTCACGGGCGAAAGCAAGCACTCGACGCCGAACGAGGACGGCTTGTCCACGACATCCCTGACGATCGGTGCGTCTGCCTCGAAGTGGAGCGGTGATACCGCGCTCATGACGGAAGCCAGCCCGCGCAGTCCCCACCCGGCTGCGACGCCGAGTCCGTTCACCCCGCGCGGGGGGTAGTAGACGGAGCCGGGCGCCAGGATCGGGCTGAGGACGATCAGCCGGTCGACGGGTGCGGAAGGGTGCGTCTCGAGGTATCGCTCTGCGATCAGGGAGCCTTCGCTTTCGGCGATGATCGAAACGGGAAGCTTCGTTACCTTGTTGAGTGCGCGCACTTCGAGATCCATCCTCGAGATCAAGAGCTGCATAGGCGCGGCCGTGTCGACAGGTTTGTACGGGAGTGGCAGGCCGCTCGCCGTGACGCCGGCGTAGGAGTAGCGACGCGTGAGGAATTCGTGGCCGAGGTCGTACGTCTTCCCACCCGCGTAGCTCCCACCGAACCCTTTCACGATCAGCACCGGCTTCCCGACGGTGCGCATGTCGGGAAGTGTCTTCGCGTCGGTCGCGCGCGGCGCCTTGGCCGCAAAGCCGATCGCCGATCCGCCGATCACGATCGCCAGGAAGCCGGCCAGCGCGACAGGAACGAATGCCGTGCGTCGCGCGCTGCGCCGAGCAACGACTCCCGACACGGTCGCATGCCACGCGTACGCGTTGAACAAGCCGACGACACCGGCGACAAGGACACCGACGGGTCGGGAAGCGAGCTCGATGAGCGCGCCGCCGATCGACAGAACGAAGAACGACGCGATGACCAGACCGAACACGCGCAACGGCGGCCGGCGCAACCAGCTTGCAACCGCAGCGTGATGGATCAGCAGTGCGACGATCAAGAACGGAGGGATCGCGGCGAAGAAGAACCATGACACCGGGATCACCGCTTGCGCGAACATGATGATCGCCCACGGCGCCAGAATGACGACGGCTCCCGCGGTGAACAAGATCCCACGCACGATCGTTGCGCGCGCGCTCGGCCTCGGCACATCCTCCGGCCACGCCTCTCGAACGAAGAATCCGATCAACGCGCCACGAACGACGATGGCCACGGTGAGCTCGAAGATGAAGAAGATCCACGACCAGTGATAGACGAGCAACCAACGGAGATCGTGGAAGACGCCGAACGGACCGAGAGCGGATGCCTGTGGCGCGAGCGCGCGCGCGGGGCCGGGTCCGAAGAGGTCTATGAGGACGGCTTCCAGCATCGGCAGCCCTGCCGCAAGGCCTACGAGCCGCCAGCCCGTCCAGCGCCCGCGTTTCACCATCATCGGTATAACGAGATCATGTACCCGAGTGATACCCGTTGTCTCCTCCCGTTTGGCACGTGAAGAGGCCTGACCTCTACAATCGCGCAGGTACAAGCCGCGGTAGGGGGTAACGGAATGTCCGTCATCAAGACCATCGATCTGGTAGGCGTGTCGGGGCAATCGTGGCGCGAAGCGGCGCAAGCCGCGCTCCAGGAAGCGGCGAAGACGTTGCGCGGCATCGAGGGGATGGAAGTCCTCGAGACGTCGGCAGTGGTCGAAGGCGACAAGATCAAGGAGTACCAGACGCACGTCCGCATCAGGTTCCGCATCGACCGCTAGCCCGGCCCCCCGCAACCACCCGCTGATATACTTGTTTTCTGCGCCGAGCGGCGCCTTGCTGTAACGACGTGACCTCGATTTTCTTGCGGCCTCGTGCCTGGGCCAGCGCGTCTGGGCTCCGCCCCGCTACCCGACTCATTCCTGGTTGGTGATGCTGCGATGCCACTGACCGTTCTCGTCGGCACCCAGTGGGGCGATGAGGGCAAAGGAAGAGCCGTCGACGTTCTCTCGGCCGACGCCGGCATGGTCGTGCGCTGTCAGGGTGGTGCGAATGCCGGCCACACCGTCATCGTCGGAGAGACGATCCTCAAGCTGCGATTGATCCCGAGCAGCATCCTCCGCTCGGCGGTTCCGGCGATCGGCGACGGCGTCGTCATCGATCCCGAAGTCTTGCTCGGCGAGATCG
>Ga0070706_100002596_pt1 | contig 18120 bp, 18 predicted proteins | sample KBSK5501metaG_FD_65476 | JGI IMG/M metagenome (GOLD analysis project Ga0070706, IMG submission 65476) | Corn, switchgrass and miscanthus rhizosphere microbial communities from Kellogg Biological Station, Michigan, USA - KBS K5-50-1 metaG | ecosystem: Host-associated > Plants > Roots >... | reverse complement strand
CGAGCCAGACGAGGCCCGAGGGAGGAGCCGGCCGGAGGCGTACGCGTTTGTACGTTGAGGACCGGCGACGACCGAGAACGAAGTATGGCGAAGTCAACTGGCCCGGCATCAGTGCGCTGCCGACATGCCCCAGCGAAGCACCGTCTTCCGCTCGAGCCATTTGAAGAAGAGGTTCTCCACCAGCAGGCCGATCAGGATCACGGTGAGAAGGCCGGCGAAAACCAGGTCGGTGTTCATCTCGAACCGGTTCTGGTAGATGAACCAGCCGAGCCCGCCCTGGCTGCCCGCCACCCCGAAGACCATCTCGGCGGCGATGATCGTCCTCCACGCGAAGGCCCAGCCGATCTTGATCCCCGAGAGGATATACGGGAAGGCGGCGGGCAGCAGGATGCCGGCCACCAGGCGCCAGCCGCTGAGCCCGAAGTTCTGGCCGACGCGGCGAAGGGTTTGCGGCACAGTCACGAAGCCCGTGTAGGTATTGAGCGACATGGGCCAGAGCACCGAATGGATGATGACGAAGATGAGGGATTTCACGCCCAGGCCGAACCAGAGCAGCGCCAGCGGCATCAGCGCGATGGCCGGGAGCGGATTGAACATCGCCGTGACGGTCTCGAGGAATTCGGCGCCGATCCGCGTTGTGACGGCCACCGTCGTCAGCACCAGAGCCAGCGCGCCGCCAATCGCCATGCCCGTGAGCAGCACCTTGAGCGACTGCGCCGCGTAGCCCGGCACCTCGCCGTTGGCGATCGACCGCCCGAAGGCCGCGAGGACGCTCGAGGCCGTGGGGAAGAGCAGCGGGCTCGCCGCCCAGCGCGTCACGGCCTCCCATACGACGAGCAGGACGAGCACGATCGCGGTCTTGCGGACCGCCGGACGCCGCCAGAGGCTGGTCATTCGCCGAGCGTCTCCTGGATCTCCCGCTGCATCGCGAGCGCCGCGTCCGTGTCGCGCTGGCCGGCGGCGGGATTGTCCACCAGCCGGCGCACGCGGCCCGGGCCCCGCGACAGGATGAGGATGCGGTCGCCGAGGATGACGGCCTCCTGTATCGAATGCGTGACGAAGAGGATGGTCTTGCGCGTCGCCTCCCAGATGGTCAGCAGCTCCTCCTGCATCTTGCGGCGTGTCAGCGCGTCCAGGCTCGCGAAGGGCTCGTCCATCAGCAGCATCGCCGGATCCAGCGCGAGCGAGCGCGCGATGGCGGCGCGCTGCTTCATGCCCCCAGAGAGCTGATGCGGATAAGAGTCGGCGAAGCGGTCGAGCCCCACCATGCCGAGGAAGCGCTCCGCCTCGCGGCGCGCCGCCGCTTTGTCCATCCGTCTGGCGACGCGCAGCGGGTATACGACATTGCCCAGCACGGTCTTCCACGGCAGGAGCTGATCGAACTCCTGGAACACGACGACCCGGTCGGGACCGGGGCGCGAGACGCTCCGCCCGTCCAGCTCCACCGTACCCCGCGCTGGCGGCATGAAGCCCGCGATGGATTTGAGCAAGGTGGACTTCCCGCAGCCCGACGGGCCCAGGAGGATGAACTTCTCCCCCCGCCCAACTGAGAAGGTCACGTCGTCGACCGCGGTGAACAGCCCGTTCTCCGTGGGGTACGAGATGGTGACGCCCCGCACCCGCAGCAGATCGGTCAATTGCGCCTCACCCATCGCTCGCGGCCAGCGGTCGCGGTGCGAGCAACACGAGCACGCAGTCCGCTGCACCGTGCGGTTCGGCGACACCGTCGCAAACGAGCCCCGCGCATGAGTCAGCCGCGCCGATTCACAATTCCTTCGAGAAACTCGGCGCTGCGCTCTTCGAGCTGGGCGCAAACGGAAAGGATCTCACGAACAGAAGGGTCAGGGATCGAGGAAGCAAGAGTGCGCCAGAAGGCCGCTCCGCGCCGTTCAGCGGCGGCCTGAATTGCGTACTGCGCAATGACTGGACGCTGGGCCAATGCTGAGTGATATGCTTCTGCGATCTGGGGCAGGACACCGCCGATGTGGCGCTGCTCGTCAGGTTGTGACGGAAACGCCATCTCGATGCGTGCCGCGACTTCTTCTTCGCGGGCCGCACAGGCTCGCAAGCCTTCCGCTTGCACTGGCTCTGGACACACCCAGGCCCAGGTGCGGTATCGGTCGGCCGCCGCCCGTTCAAGCGTTGCCATGATGCGCGGCTGCACACCGACAGGCAGCGTCTGAATCAGTGGCCGGACTTGTCCTCCCAGGTCAGGAAGGCTCCCACTTTCGGACATGGCGCTATCCCTTCTCCCTCCGGCGGCGCTGACTCAAGCTGTCTCCAAACCGTTGTGTATCCGCTCGGCTCGCCTTCATGTGGGTCGCCTCGCCTGCGGCTGCGGCTCCCCGGGCGGGCTGCGCCTCACCCATCAGGTGTGTATCCGTTCGGCTCGCCTTCATGTGGTCGCCTCGCCTGCGGCTGCGGCTCCCCGGGCGGGCTGCGCCTCACCCATCAGTTCCCCGGCAGCCCGTGGAGCGCTTCGAAGGCGTAGTCGCGCCAGGAGGGCGGGACAGCCTTGATCATGCCGATCTTGTTCATGAACGCGGCGAACTTGATAAGCCCCGAGGGCGAGATGGTGTACCGAAGACCCGGCTGCTTCATGATCTCTAGAATTTGCTCGGGAGTGGACTTGGCCTTCTCGCTCGCCACGTAGATGCGCGCGGCTTCGGCGGGATTTGCATTGATGAAGTCCGTGGCTTCCTTGAGCGCGTCGCCGAAGGCGCGCGCCAGTCCCGGGTTGGCTTTCACCCATTTCTCGCTGGCCCACGTGAGGTTGAACGTGTGCGCGCCCCCGAGGACCTGATAGCTGTCGAAGACCTTGTGGATGCCCGGATCCCGCAGCTGCTCGTACTGGAACGGCGGAGAGCTCAGATGACACGTGATCTCCCGCTTGGACAGGATCGCCGCGGTGGCGTCCGGGTGCGCCATGGCCACGATCTGCTGGTTGAGCTTCTTGGGGTCGCCCAGCTCCTTCTCGGCCTCCATCTGGAGCACCACATGCTGGATCGAGCCGATGGCGGGCATGGCGATGCGATCGCCGGGCTTGAGGTCCCTGAGGCTCTTGATGTCGGCGCGGGCGCAGTTGAGGAAGAGCGGCATCTCGTTGAGCGCGCCCAGCGTCTTCCAGTCGAGCCCCTTGTCGATGGCCTGGACGAAGGGCCCCGTGCCGCCCGAGCCGATGTCGAGCTGGCCCGCAACCATGGAATCGCGGATGACAGGGCCCGAGGTGAGTTGCCGCCACTCGATCTCCACGCCGGGCAGCCGCTTCTCGAGGAGTTTCTGCTCCCTCATGACGATCAGCTGGAGGTAGCCGAGGCCCGGCTGCTTCACGATGCGAAGCTGCTTGGCCTCGTCCGCCCGCACGGAGCCGGGCCCCGCCACCAGCATCAGCGCGGCACTCAGTCCGCCAATGAGCCGCATCAAGCGCTTCGCCATATCAGCCTCCCGAGCATTCGTCAGTCCCCGACCTCGACGGCCATGCCGGGTCGCGCCGCGTCGGGAGTGAGTCGCGTGAGCCGAACCGGCTCGGTCCAGACCTTCGGGAGGGCCTCATCAGCAAAGCCCACGTAGACGTTGACGAGATCGGCCGCGGGCTCGGGAAAATCCTTCCGGAAGTGCGAGCCCCGGCTCTCCGTCCGTTCGAGCGCGCTGCGGCAGATGAGCCAGGCCGCCGTCGCCTGGCTTTGAAGATTGAGCCAATCCTGCCAGGCGAGATTGAAAGCGCTGCCGCCCGGCACGGCCGCGCCCTCGGCGCGCCGGCCGATCTCCTCGATCTCGCCGAGGGCCTGCTTGAGGTTCTCGCCAGCCCGGATCAGCCCCACATGGTCCCACATGACGGCGCGCAGCCTCGTCAGCAGCGCGTAGATATTGTCGCCGTCTGCGCGACCCAGCGGCCCTGCGACGCGGGCCGCCGCGGCCTCGGTCGCGGTCCGCGACAGCCGCGGCGGCGGGCGCGACACCACCCACTCCGCCATGGTATCGCCGGCGATCCCGCCGAATACGGTCGAATCCGCCACGCCATTGCCGCCGAGGCGATTGGCGCCGTGCACGCCGCCGGCGTCTTCGCCCGCGGCGAAGAGGCCTTCCACGTCGGTGGCGCACACGGGAGAGATGACGACGCCACCCATCATGAAGTGGGCCGTGGGACCCACCTCGATCGGATCGTGCAGGAGATCGTAGCCAAAATCCCGGCAGCGCTTGACCATGCCGCGGAAATTGGCCTCGACCGTTTTCGCCCCCAGGTGCGAGACGTCGATCCACACCCCGCCGTGGGGCGTTCCCCGCCCCTCCAACACTTCGGTGAAGGACGCGCGCGCCACCAAATCGCGGGTGGAGCGCTCCATCCGCCCCGGGTCATAGCGCTCCATGTAGCGCTCGCCGCGCCCGTTGAAGAGCCTGCCCCCTGCGCCCCGCAGCCCCTCCTCGAGCAGCGCGCCCGTCATGAGCGAGTTGGGCACGATGAGGCCGGTGGGATGGAACTGCACCATCTCCATGTCCTTGAGCCGGGCGCCGGCGCGCAGCGCGAGCGCGATGCCATCGGCTGACTTGTCGGCCGAGCAGGCGATGACCCGGTACATGGTGGGCCCGCCGCCCATGGCGAGCAGCGTCGCGCGGCTTCGCACGGCGAGGAAGTCGCCGCGCCGGATGTCGAGCAGCAGCGCGCCGCCCACCCGTCCCTCATCGTCCCTGAGCAGCTCGACGGCCCGGTGCTCTTCCAGCGCGCGGATGCCCGGCCGCCGCCACGCCTGCTCGGTGAGGCGGTTCATGATCTCGATGCCGGTGAGGTCACCCTTGTGGATGGTGCGGTCGTGGGACTGGCCGGCGAAGGGTTTCTGGTGGATGCGCCCGTTCGGCTGCCGGTCGAAGAAGCAGCCGTACCGCGCCTCGAGCTCGAGGACCCGCTTCGGGGCTTCGGTGACCAGCGCCCAGACCAGATCCTGATCGTTGATCCAGCCGCCGCCCTGGAGCGTGTCGAGGAAATGCGCGTCGAGAGAATCGGGCTCGGTGAGCACGGCATTGTAGCCGCCCTGCACCATGCGCGTGCAGCCCGCGCGGCCGAGCAGGCCCTTCACGACAACGGTGACGGACAGCGTGGGCGACCGGTCCGAGGCGTGAAGAGCCGCGCAGAGCCCAGCGCCTCCAGCGCCCAGCACCAGGATGTCGGTGTCGAGACTGTCGATTGCGAAGTCGGCGTTCATCGGCGGACGCGCGGCGGAAGGCCGCGCCGCGCCCCGACTATAGCCGCTGCCCGGCACCGGCGCAATCTAGCCGGGCGACGGCCGGCTAGCGGAGCGCTTCGCTCACGCGAGGCGACACCGACGGCGTGCCCGCGCGCGAGCGGATCCGGGCGTAGAGATAGGTTCCCGCCAGGATCCCGGCCACCGTGAAGAACGCGACCACTTTGCCCTCGCCGACCTGGGCCAGCGAGGTGCCGGGGCAGGCGCCCGTGAGCCTCCACCCGGCGCCGAGCACGAGCCCGCCCCACGCGGCGCCCGCATGCCACGGCTTGGGGCGCATGTCGATGGGCCGACCCGCCACAGTCCGCTGGCCCGCGCGTCGGAGCAGCCAGAAGCCGATCGCCGCCGTCACGATGGCCGAGCCGATCACGCCGAAGACGTGAAACTCCGCCAGACGGAACATGCGAGCCATCGTGTCGTAGTCGGTGAGCCGGCCCCGCGAGAGGACGAATCCGAACAGGACGCCGAACAGCATGAAGCCAGGAGCCCGCATGGCCTATCTCCCGAAGAGGGCGTACAGCAGGTTGAACACGCCGATGCCGCCGACCATGAAGCCCAGCGTGGCGATCAGGCTCGAGCGGGCGCCCTGGGCGATGCCGACGATGCTGTGCCCGCTCGGGCAACCGCCCGCCCATCGGGCGCCGGCGCCCACGAGCAGCCCGCCCACCAAGAGCAGCGCCGCCTTGGCGGCCAGCGATCCGCCGGTCAGGATGTCGAGCTGGCCGTACGCCAGGGTTGGGGCGAGCCCGCCGGCAAGCACGGCGGCCACGATCCCTCCGACGGGAAGCCCCGCGATGAACCAGATCCGCCAGCCCTCGTGGTACTCCTTCGCGCCGAAGAACGGCAGATGCGACCCGGCCGCCGCGCACACCGACCCGTAGCCAGTGGAGACGCCGAGGGCGCGGCCGCCGATCCACGCGAAGAGAATGACGATGAGCCCGATCGCGGGGCCCGCGGCCCACCAGGACCAGGGCGAAACGAAGAGAGCGTGATACATGGGCGGTCCTCCTTCAGCCGGCGATCAGCGCCCGGGCTGTGCCATCAGCGCGTCGAGCAGCGCCCGGCCGCTTGGCGCTTCCCAGGGCCGCATGCCGACGGCGCGCCCGACCATTCGGCCGTCTCGCCCGATCAGCACGATGGTCGGCGTGGCCCGCACGCGATAGCGACTGATGACATCGCCGTCGGTGTCCAGGACCACGGGAACGGTGAGACCGCGCTCCTTGATCCAGGCGGCGACCTTGTTGCGCGATTCCTGGATGTTCACGGCCAGCACGGTGAAGCCCTGATCCTTGCGCTCGCGGTACATCTGCTCGATGGCGGTGGGCAGCTCCTTGGCGCAGTACGGGCACCAGGTCGCCCAGAAATAGAGCAGCACGACCTTGCCCTTCTGCTCGGACAGGGTCACGGGGCGGCCGTCCAGGTTCGCCAGCTCGAACGGCTGGGAGCGCTCGCCGTCGAGCGGGACGATCTGCATGTCGAAGAGCAGCTCTTCGACGTCGGCGGCGGTCGCTGCGCCGGTTGAGAGCAGGAGCGCCCCCGCGATCGCCACCGCGATCTTACGGACGAATGTACACGTAGCCTTGCTCCTCTAGCTCCATGATGCGCACCACCCCGCCCTGAGGCAAGTGATGGGCGCCCGCCGGGAGCTGATCAAGGGTGATCTGGAACGCTTTCATCGTATTGCCGCAGGCCTCGAATCCCACCCCCTGCGCCTGAAGCCGCTCCAACGCCTTCTTGAGCTCGGGGTCCATGGTCTTGGTCACGAAATTCTTGAGGGCCGGGCCGTGGACGACCAGCTCGAGCGCCTCGATGTTCTGCCAGCCCCCCACGCCCTCGATATTGTTCTGGATATTGCCCAGCACGAACCGGGCCTTGTCCACCCCGGCCTCGCTGAGATGGTATACGACCTTGTGCTTGTTGGACTGCTCCTTGAGGTGCGACGCCTGGGCGGCAGACCCCGCCAGCAGGACGAGCCCCGATGTGATGATGGCCGCCACTCCCGAGATGCCGCGTCTGCGCATGCTCCGCCTCCTGTGGATGCTCTGTCTAGACGACTTTGACCCGCGGCCGCGGGTCGAGCTTCACCCGCTTGAGCTCGCGGAGGTGCTGAGCGACCACGTCCCATGCCGGGGGCCCCGAGAGCTCCGGCCCGACGGCCGCCCAGCCTACCGTCTTGTAGCGCCGTTCCGTCTCGAGGGACCGGCCGTTCACCCGGATCTCGCTGATCCGCCGCCCGATCGATTGCCGGGGATCGATCGTATAGCTGAGCCCGCCCACGCGCAGCATGTCGCCGCCCTGCCGGTAGTACGGGTCGCGATGGAAGAGGTTGTCGGCCACGTCCTCCATGATCCGGTGGATCTCGGCGCCGCTGAGCTCGCGCGCGAACACGTTGGGATACGTGAGCGCCGTATGGCCGTACACGTCCTCCATGGTGATCTCCTGGCCCGGGACGATGGTCAGGCCCCAGCGGAAGCCCGGCGAGAAGGCGACCTCGCCGTCGAATCGCTTGAGCAGGGCGTCGAGGATGATCTCGTCGAAGCTGCCGTTGAAATTGCCGCGGCGGTAGAGCAGGCTCTCCGACACCGCGATGCGCTCGGCGAGCCGGGTCTCGTACGGCGCCCGGATCTCCCGGATGAGCTTCGCCATCTCGTCGTCGGCCGGAATGTGGCTCGAGAGAACCGGGAGCAGCTTGTAGCGGTGCCCCTGAACCCGCCCCCCGCGCACGTCGAGATCGAGGCGGCTCAGGAACTTGCCGTGGGCCCCGGAGTTGACCACGACGGTCCGGCCCACCACGATGGGCTGCGGAAGGCCGTCGTGGGTGTGGCCGCCGAGGATGACGTCGATGCCCCGCACCCGGCCGGCCATCTTGATGTCGGTGGCCAGGCCATTGTGGCTCAGCAGCACCACGAGGTCCGCCTTCTTGTCCCGCCGGAGCTCGTCGACCAGCCGCTGGCACTGCGATTCCTGGATGCCGAAGGTCAGCCCGGGCACGAAGCGCTGGGGATGAGACACGGCCACATAGGGAAAGCCCTGGCCGATCACCGCCACCTTGACGCCGCCCGTTTCCCGGATGGTATACGGGTTGAAGACCGGCTCGTCCCAGTTCAGCTCCCGGCAGTTGTGGCAGACGAAGTCGCCTTGAAAGAGGCCGCGGCGCCCGCGGTCGCCGAAGAGCTCCCGCATGCGGTCCATGCCATACGTGAATTCCCAGTGTGGCGTGAAGACCTCGACGCCGAGCTGGTTCATGGCCCTGACCATGTCCTCCCCGCGGGTCCAGAGGGCCGTGGCCGATCCGTGGAGCGTGTCGCCGCCGTCGAGCAGCAGCGTCTGCCCCGGCCGCTCGGCGCGCGCGCGCTTGACCAGCGTGGCGAGATGAGCATAGCCCCATGCGGCCGTAGCGCGCCGCCAGCGCGGGGAAGTCGAGGTAGGTAAGCGCGTAGGCCTCGGCGCTGCCGCGCTGGATGCCGTAATGCCGGAGGAAGGCCTCCCCCGTGAGATACCCCGGCCTGCCCGCCTCGTCCCCGACGCCGATCAGGGTGTCGGGCTCCCGGTAATAGACGGGCAGCAGGGTGCCGTGCGGATCGGTCAGATGAAGCAGCGTGACATTGCCCAGAGGCTGGAAGTCGAGGAGCCGCTCGGGCTCGAGCGCCGCCGCCATCGCCCGCCGGCTGCCGGCGCCCAGCGCTCCCGCGACGGCGAGCACGGTGAGGAAATCGCGGCGGGTAACGTCCATCTAACGGCCGGCGGTCGCGGAGTCGGGTCCAGGACCCGCCCGCCTCGCAGCGCGCCCGGCGTGAACGAGGCTCATCAGTGGCGGATTCCCGGGACGCTCATCGGCTTGCCGATATCGAACGACGTGAGGTACAACTCCAGCTCGGCGTACTCGACGGCGTCGGCGGGGAGCATGTTCATCCCGAGCGGCGTCATGCACCACTGAAAGCGCTTCCGCATGTCCCACACGTCGCCCTGGCTGGTGCGCCAGGTCGGAAAATGGCGCGTCAACCCCACTTCCACGTTGGCGAGCAGCCGGCCGCCGAGGAACCGGTCGGCGCCGCGCCCCTCGATATGGCAATCGGCGCAGGCGTGATTGCGCTGTCCCACGCGCCGGTTGAACGACTGCCGTCCCCGCTCCAGCGCCGCCTTGTTCTCGGGACGGCTGAGGTCCAGCGCCACCGGCATGCCGTTGGAGGCCATCTTGATCAGCAGGGTCAGGTCGAGGTTGCGAGCGCTCTCGGACGGGAGCGGCACGCCGGTCGTGACCGGACCGTGGACGGTGAGAAGATCCTCGATGCTCATCACCCGCCCGTAGGCGGCGATGAACTGTGGATAGCGCGTCGCCACAGCCTTCATCGCGACGGTGGCCCCGCCGGCGTGACAGTCGGCGCAGGACTTGCCCGAGACCCCGCGCTCGGTCCAGAGCGCCTCCGCCCCCTCGGCTCGGAGCACGGCCGGATTATTGGTGGGATCGAGGTTGTCGCCGAAGCCCACGGGCTTGTGCCGCGTATTGGGGTCCCGGTCCGGATTGGTCTCAGCCGGCGCCGGGCTCTTCTGCGTCTTCAGGAAGGCGACGAGATGAGCAATCTCGTCGGCGGTGAAGATGCCGGCAGCGCCCCAGGGCGGCATGGAGCTCTCGGGAAAGAGCGGGCGCGGATCGTAGATGCGATCGAAGGTGAGCCGATCGGGCACCCCGCGGTCGCCGTAGGTGGACAGATCGGGTCCCACATTGCCCGCGGGCCAAACGTCCTCGCCCTGGACGAGGTGGCAGCCGGTGCACGGTCCCTTGGCACGGTCGAGGAAAAGCCGGCGTCCGATCTTCGGATCGCCGGCGACGGCCGGCACGGGCGCCTTGCCGACGGGCACCTCGGGCTGCGCGTCATCATAGGCGTAGGTACGGAAGCGGCCGAAGTCCTCGCTGGTCCAGCCGGGATAGCGGACCGCCCGCCGCGCGCCATCGGGCAGCGCCGTCAGGTCCCCGCGCGCTTCCGGAACCGCGCGCGTCAGCCAGGGCGCCGAGGGCAATCCCAGCGTGGGACGCGTGTCACTACGGACGCAGCCCGCCAGCAGGGCGGCGAAGGCGATGCCGGCGCCGACCCCGGGAGCCCAGCGGCCCCGAGCCATTCCGCGGCTCAGGAGAGCTTGACGTCGGCGGTGCCTTCGTACTTCCCGCCGTGAGTGTCGAGGAAGGTAATTTTGAGCTGTCCCGGCTCGGTGGCGCGGAACGCAAAGGAGAAGAACGGGTTCTCGCTCACCGACTGGGTGATCTCGAACTGGCCGATCTCCCGGCCGGCGTAGCCCACGATCACGCGATTGATGAAGAGATAGTTCTTGTCCACCGGCTTGCCGGCTTTGCGCTCGACGATCTCCATGGGGTGCAGCACGAGCACGCGGGCGCGGACCACGTCACCCTGCTTGATGCTTGACGGGATGCGGATCTTGACCTTGCCGATGTCGGTCACGAGCTAGCCTCCGCAGCCGCCGATGGTGACCTTGACGTCGCGCCTGGCCTGGAGCAGGGTGCCGTCGCTCAGCTCGGCGACGGCGCGCACATCGGTGCTCTCCCCGAGCCTCAGGTTGGCGGCGACGAAGGCCTGCCCCATGGCCGGCGTCAGATTGAAGCGCGCGTTCATCGGCCGCCGGTTCTTGTCGGAGATGATGTAAATGGTCTTGACGTAATTCTGCGGGGTCATGGGCGAAGCGACCTCGACGGAGATCGGGACCACGGCCCCGTTCTCGGCGATGATGGGTAGCTCGAGCTTGATTGCCGAGGCGCCGTCCTTCAGCGGCCGGCCCGCGAAGAGGCGCTTTAGCGTGGCCTCCACGGGCTCTTCGGGCACCAGGTTGGCGAGGTTCCCCTGGGCGCGCGCGGGAGGGGGCGGCCCCAGGAAGGGCAGCGCCGCCGCCGACAGCCCTACCGCTCCCAGCAGGCGCAGCACCGCGCGTCGGGTGATCGTCATCTCCTCCATCCGTCCTTTCATCCTCGGGCCCTCCCCTCTATCCGGTCCGGCTTCACCGTAACCCATGATACGAGCCCGCCGGGCCACTTTCCTGCTTTCCTTCCCGCGTGGCGGCGTCATTCATTCGGCGTCCTCCGGCCCGAGCGCGGCGTCCAGACGGGCCGAGAGGGTGAGCATCTCGGTCAGCGTCCGCTCGACCTGGCCACGCGGGAGCATGGTTCGCTCGACGATCCACCGGACGGCGGCATCCAGCTCGACCCCGCCGTCCCCGGCATTCCCGCGCGTTTCGAGGTATTCCGTCAGCGCCGAGAGCGTCCGGTTCACGTCGGCCGCGGGGATCCGGAGCTCCCCAGCCAGGTACCGCGTCATCGCCTCCTGGTCCACGACGCCCTCAGCCCGAGGCCTTCGCCCGGGCGGTCGACGGGGCGCCCCGCGGGTAGTCGGCCTTCCACGGGATGATCTGGCGCACTCCGCCCCGGGGACTTGGGTGGTCGCCAGCGTACCTGGGAATCAGGTGAATATGCACGTGGAGGATGCTCTGACCGGCCGCCGGACCGACGTTGATCCCGACATTGTAGCCATCGGGCTTGAGCTCGCCGGTTAGCGCCTCGCGCTCCGCGACCAAGAGTTCCATGCACGCGGCCATCTCGTCCGACGTGAGCTCGAAGAAGTCGGAGCAGTGGCGGAACGGGATCACAAGCGTGTGCCCCGGACTCACGGGGAAGCTGTCGCGGGTTGCATAAGCAAGCCCGTTCTGGCGGATGACCTCCCGGGGAGTGCAAAACAGACAGGGATTATTGGGGTCCCTCACGCTAGCCTGGCCGGGGACGCCTCCCGGCGCATACCGGCACTGTGGAGCATGGCCAGCGTCCGGTAGACCATGTGGGCGAACTTCGAATACGGAAGGTACACCAGCAGGAAGAAGACCAACAGGAGATGGACAAAGTACATCGGATAGGCCAGCGGGCGTACGTCGGCGAGCCGCAGCCCCTGGGAGGCGAAGCCCGTGAGCGTCGTCAGCAAGAGAATCACGAGGAACAGCCAATCCGAGTACGTGCTCTTCCCCGCGGCCCGCTGATCGGCGATCCGCCGCCAGAGGAAGACCGAGAGCGCGACGATGACGGCCGCCCCACTCAGGTTGCCGAGGATCTTCACGGGATGCCAGAAGGGCCACGGGGTCAGGTAGCCGAAGGCATAGATCCCGATCCCAACCGATGCCGTCGTCACCACGAGCCCCAGGAACCCCCAGAAGACCGCGAGATGCGCGCGATGCACGTGCTCCTTGCGCGTTCTCCGGGTTCCCGGCGGCTCCTCGTTGCACTGGCCGAACCTGGTGTGGCTGAGGATGTCGACCAGCGTTGCCGCGAGGCGTCGGCGCAGGTCGTGGCCGTTTGCAGAGGCTGCGGACGCCGCCCGCATGGCCTTCCAGTACCGGACGCCGCCGGCCGCGGCGCCCAGCATGGAGAGGCCGATGGTCGCAAGGAAGACCGCTTCGATATACGCGATGGGAATGAACTGGGAGAACACGATGCGCCCTTGCGGGAGCGCCGTGAGGTGGCCCAGCCAGCCGAGGACAGCCAGGAAGATCACGGCCGGGATGGCGAAGAGCAGCGGGAGATAGCGCGGCGCGCTGAGCGCTCGTCCCATGAAGGCCGGCACCGCGTAGTGCGTGATGCTGTAGTCGCGCAGCGCCGCCATCACGTTCGCGGGCTTGGCATCGCGCGGGCAGTAGGTATTGCACGTCCCGCACTGGTGGCACATCCAGATCGAGGCGTTGCCGAGTGCCCGCTCCTTCAGCCCCCACTGCACCCAGACCATCTCCTTGCGCGGGAAGGGGTTTTCGGCCGTGGAGATCGGGCAGACAGCCGTGCACGTCCCGCACTGGTAGCAGACCGAGAGGTCATGGGCGTCAAGGTCGAGGATCTGCCGCTTCCAATCGAAGTCGGGCTGGACGAGAATCGCCACGCTAGAAGCCTTTCATCGGATTCGGTCCAATGCCCTTGATGACGCGGACGAACTCTTCCAGCATGGCCGGAATCCGGTCCGACTCCGAGATGGCCAGCTCCTTCACCTGCACGCGCTCCGGCTCAAGCGCGAGCCGGCCCAGGGTCTCCTGGACGTTCCCCATCCGGGTGCCGAGCAGCTCGCTGCCACGGATGAAGTGGCACTGGTAGTCCTCCCCGGGCTTGCAGCCGAGCAGCGCCACGCCATCGAAGCCGCGCGAGACCGCATCGGCGATCAGGATGCTGTTGACCGAGCCCAGGCAGCGAACCGGAATGACGCGCACCGAGGCGGGATACTGCAGCCGGCTGATCCCTGCCATGTCAAGCGCCGGGTACGCGTCGTTCTCGCAGGCGAGCGCAAGGATCCGCGGCTTCTCCTCGTCGCCTTCGGGGATTTCGACGGCCTTGATCATGGACGACAGCATGTCAACCGAGTAGTCGTTGAACGAGATGATCTGCACGGGGCACGCACCCATGCAGATCCCACACCGGCGGCAGCGGTTCGGACTCAGCACCGGGTTCTTCTTCTCGTTGAGCTCGAGGGCACCGAACGGGCACTCCTGGGTGCAGCGCCCACAGGATGTGCACTTGTGCATGTAGAACTGCGGATATGACAAATCCCCGACCCTCGGGTGGACGGCCTGCCCGGCCGAGGACTTCTCGATCGACTGAATCGCCTTCAGCGCCGCCGCCCGGCCGTCCTGGACGCTGGCAGCCAGGTCCATCGCCGAGCGAACCGCACCGGCCGAGTAGATGCCGGTGCGGCGTGTCTCGTACGGGAAGCAGACGAAGTGCGAATCGGCGTAGCCAAACTTCGTGGTCGGCACGCCCCGGCCCTGGAGATAGGCCAGCCCGAGGGCGTCCTCCGGGCCGAGCGTCGAGGGCTCCATCCCGGTCGAGACGACGAGCAGGTCCACCTCGAGCCGGATGTCCCCTCCGAGGAGCGTGTCGCTCACGTCGAGGACGACGCGCCCTCCGGGGTCCTCGGCGATCGACGTCACCTGCCCCCGCGAAAACAGGATGCCCGGGTCCGACTGGACGCTGCGATAGAAGTACTCATATTGCCCCGGAGTCTGCATGTCGCCGTAGAAGACGAAGGCGGTTGTGTCGGGCTGCTGGCGCACATACTTCGCCTGCTTGAGCGCGACCAGGCTCGAGACGCTGCCGCCGTAGGGCAAATGCGCGTCGTCCCCGTTCCCGTCACAGAGCACGAAGGCGACCCGCCGGGGCGGAAGGCCGTCGGACGGCTGACGGATTCCGCCGGCCACGGCCATCGCTTCGAGGTCCATGCTGGTCACGACATTCCGGTACCTGCCGAGCCCGTACCGCTCGTACTTCTCCGTCGCCGCGGGCCGCCAGCCCGTCGCGAGGACGATCGCGCCGGCCGTCACTTCGTGAGAGCCCGTGGCCGCGGCGATGCGCACCGTGAAGCGGCCGGGCTGGCCCGTGATCTCCTCCACATGGGCGCTGGTCAGCACCATCACCCCCGGCAGCGCCTCTAGCTGGGCGACCCGCGCGGCGATGTCGGTCGGCTGGGCGGCCTCGTACGGCGGGCGCTTGGGGAACTGTTGGTGGAGCATCGCGGCGTAGCCGCCGAGCTTCGGCGCCTTCTCGACGAGCACGACGGCGAAGCCGCTCCGCGCCGCGCTCAGCGCCGCGCTCACCCCCGCGACGCCGCCGCCCACCACCAGCACCGTGCGCTCGTTGGCCTCGGTGTACGGCGTGGGCGGACTCGCCTTTTGGGCCCGGACGATCCCCATGCGGAGATAGTCCTCGGCGAGGCTCTGGGTTTCGTCGAGGTTCGGCGGATGGCTCCACGCCACCTGCTCGCGGATGTTCACGCGCTCGACGAAGGCGGACGGCAGACGGAACACGTCGGTGTTCACTCGGGGCGAGCAGGCCGCGATCACCACCCCGTCCACGCCTTCCTGCTCGACATCGGCGCGGATGACCCGGGCATCCTCGAGGCAAAAGGCCGGCGAGGTCCGCACGGGGCCGCCCGCGGCGGCCGCAAGGCCGACCAGCTTGCCCATGTCCAGCGCGCCGCCGATGCCGCACCCGGAGCAGACGTAGACACCGGTCTTCTTCGCCACGCGCTATCTCCGCGCCGCGGTCTGAATCGTCTCGATCGCGAGGGCCGCCGCCGCCGTCGCGTCCTGAACCGACGTGGCCACGTCGAAGGGCCCCTTGGCGCACCCGGCGGCGAAGATCCCGTCGGCCGTCCCCGGCTCGATCACGAAGTCGTCCGTGTCGAACGCGACCGGTCCGGCCACCTTTCCCTCCGACAGGCTCGACATCATCCCGGTCGCCAGGACGACCAGATCGACGGCGAGCCGGACCTTCCCGGCCGCGAGGATGTCCTCGGCCTCGACCACCAGCTGCTTCGTCGCCGGATCCTCGCTGATCCTCGCCACTTTCCCCTTGGTGATCGTGATGTGATCGTCGCTCAGCACCTTTTGGGAAAAGAACTCGTAGGTCCCGGGCGTGCGCAGGTCGATATAGAAGATGTGGGCCCGCGCCTCGGGGTTCCCTGCCCGGAGGTAGGTCGCCTCCTTCAGCGAGGCGAGGCAGCAGATACCCGAGCAGTACCCCAAGTGGTTGGTGTCCCGCGAGCCGGCGCACTGGACGAAGACCGCGCTTTGGACCTCCTGACCGTTGGAGGGTCGCAGGATCCGGCCCTTTGTGGGCCCGTTGGGCGCCGCGAGCCGTTCCATCATCACGTTGGTGATGACGTCGGGGAATTTTCCGAAGCCGAGGTTGTCGATGCGGCTCGCGTCATACGGCTTCCAGCCGGTGGCGACGATGACGGCGCCGGCCTTGAGCGAGAGCGTCCGCGCCTGCATCGTGAGGTCGATGGCGTCGTACTCGCACACCTCCACGCACTTCGCGCACTCGCTGAGCCGGCACGCGGCGTCATCGATGGCGTACTTCATGGGGAAGGCCATCTCGTGGGCGAGGTAAATGGCCTTGGTTTTGCCCATCCCCAGGTTGAACGCGTTCGGGCGCTCCGACGGGCACACCGCGACGCAGGCGTTGCAGGCCGTGCAGCGGTCGTTGACGTACCGCGGGTGGAGGCGCACCGTGACGTCGAAGTTCCCCGGCCCGCCCGAGATCCGCTCGACCTCCGCCATGGTGTGGAACCGGATCCGTGGGTTGTCCTTGATCCGGCGGAAGTTGATCTCGAGCCCGCAGTAGGGCGGGCAGAGCTTGGGGAAGTACTTGTGGAGCTGGGCCACCCGGCCGCCCAGGTACGGGTTCTTCTCGATGATGGTGACGTCGTACCCGGCTTCGGCCGCCTCGAGGGCGGCGGTCACGCCGGCGATGCCCCCTCCGATCACGACGATGGGCCGGTGGACACCCAGCGCCACCGCCGGCTGCGCCCCGACCGCCGCTTCGCTGACACCCGCCTGTACGGTCACCACCCCTCCTCGCCCTGTCGCGCCGTCAGGGAATCAGGGCGATATAGGGTTTCTTGGTCAGCGTCCACTCGTTCTTCTCGGCGTCGTAGCGCGAGGTCGTGAAGCACTTCCAGTTGGCCTCGTCAAGCTTCGGGAAGTCGCCCCGGTAGTAGTAGCCGGGCCAGCGCGTCTCCTCGCGGAAGAGCACGTGCCGCGCGTGCGCCTCGGCGCAGTAGTAGCGGTCCCACACCTCCCACGTGCGCAGCAGATCGTGCAGGTCGGCGGCCCCCACCTTCGGCAGGTCCTCCCTGAGCATCGCCAGCAGCTCGAGCCCGCGCTTGAGCGTCGGGGCATTGGTGATGTAGCCGGAGCCCTGGCCGGCGCAGTACTCGTCCATGATCTTCTGGAGCCGGAGCAGCGCCTGCTTCGGCGAGATGACCTGGGGGTTGACCGCGCCGCGCGTGACCAGGGACCGGCCCTTCTCGTGCACCTCGAGCGGCGCGAAGAGGTCGCGCTTGATGGCCTCCACGCGGTCCTGGTCGATCGTGGGAGCCCCGCCATTGTCCTGGACGTAGGCGACGGCGGCTTTCCCGGCCAAGCGCCCTTCGGTGTAGGAGCCCGATGAGAACTTGTGGGCCGAGGCTCCAACGCCGTCGCCGGCGGCGAAGAGCCCACGCACCGTGGTCATCCGGTTGTAGCCCCAAAAGTACTCCTTGGGCGCGATGTCCTCGGGCCCGCTCGCCCAGACGCCGGTGCCGGAGGCGTGGGAGCCCATGAGGTAGGGCTCGGTGAGCACCACCTCGGACGGAGTCTTCGCGGGGTCGGTGTTCTCCGAAGCCCAAAGCAGCGCCTGGGACATGGTCATGTCCAGGAAGTCCTCCCACGCGTCCGCCTCGATCTCGCGCATCTTCTTGGGGTCGTTGTGAACATCGGCGTACATCTTCTGCAGGGCCTCGTCGGTGCGGAGATAATGGGGCCCGCTCCCGGCCTGGTGGTCTTGGATCATCTGATGGTTCCGCAGCGGGGTCGGGATGGGCTTGCCGCCGCCGTAGGGCAGCCACTCCTTGAGCAGGTCCGCCCACTTCTCCTCGACGAGCTCGCCATAGGCGTTCTTGAGCACCGCCTTGAAAAGCAGGAACCACATCCCGACCGGCCCGTAGCCGTCCTTGAAGCGCGCCACGACGAGCCGGTGCTCCATCTGGGTCATCTCGGCTCCGGCCATGATCGCGAGCTTGTACGCCGAGCCCGTGTTCCAGGGCGCGTACCAGATGCGGCCAAGGCCTTCGCCGACCGAATGGGGCCGGAAGACCAGGGTGGCGCCTCCGGCGGAGGAGATCACGGCCTTGGCCTTGAAGACGTAGGCCTTCTGGTCGCGCACACTGAACCCGACGGCGCCGGCCACCTTGCCGGGGTCGTTCTTGTCGAGGAGGATGTGGGACATGAAGATGCGCTCGTAGATGTTCTTCTCGCCGATCGCCTTCTTCGCCGCTTCGGCCACGATGGGCTTGTAGGACTCGCCGTGGATCAT
>Ga0070706_100002594_pt1 | contig 18124 bp, 17 predicted proteins | sample KBSK5501metaG_FD_65476 | JGI IMG/M metagenome (GOLD analysis project Ga0070706, IMG submission 65476) | Corn, switchgrass and miscanthus rhizosphere microbial communities from Kellogg Biological Station, Michigan, USA - KBS K5-50-1 metaG | ecosystem: Host-associated > Plants > Roots >... | reverse complement strand
GCCATCACCGAGTCGAAGCTGTTCGAGTTCTCCTTCGCCGATCGGCGTGACGCCATCTACGGCAAGACCGAGCTGCTGGTCGACGACGACGGGCGGCCGCGGCACCTCCCGTGGGAGGACTGGCGTGACGGCGACGACCAGCACACGTCGGCTTGGGTGCGCGCGACCTCACCGTCGGGCGTCGCCGCCTACGAAGGCCGCGTCGCCTGGTCGGGCGAGCTCGGTTACGGCGTCCGGCCCCCGGAGCGGGGCCAGACCGCGGAGCGGCCCGAGGCTTCCGACGTGAAGGAGGACGACTGATGGACATCGTCGTCTTCGCGGTCGCGAGCGTCGTCGCCGTGGGAGGCGCGCTCGGAGTGGTGCTCTCGCGCAACCCAGTGCACTCGGCGCTCATGCTCGTGATGACGCTGTTCGGCGTGGCCGTCCTGTTCGTGGAACAGGAGGCTCACTTCTTGGCCGCCGTCCAGGTGATCGTCTACGCGGGCGCCATCGTGGTGCTGTTCCTCTTCGTCATCATGCTGCTCGGCGTCGACCGGTCCGAGGATCTGCGCATCGAGACGCTGAGGGCGCAACGTCCGCTCGCCGGCGCGCTCGCGCTGGTGGCCGTGCTCGAGATGGTGCTGCTCGTGCGGTACGGCGGGTGGGTCACCGGCGGCGCGTCGATCGCCGGGCCCGGCCGCGACCCGAACGTGCCCAACGTCGAGCTCCTGGCCCGGTCGATCTTCAGCCGCTACCTCTTGGCGTTCGAGGCGACGTCGGTGCTGCTCGTCATCGCGGTCGTCGGCGCCGTCGTCCTCGCCCGCCGGCCGCCGCCCATGGCCTCCCCACCACCCGAGGAACAACCGTGAGCGAGCACCGAAGCGCAGCGGAGGCGCGCAGCTTCATCAGCACAGGCTGGTGCAGCAGCCGAGGGACGAGGGTGGTGCACCAGTGAGTATCGATGCTGCGTGGTACCTCGCGGTCGGCGGCATCATCTTCACGATCGGCGCCATCGGGGTGCTGGTGCGCCGCAACGTGCTCGTGATGTTCATGTGCGTCGAGCTGATGCTCAACGCAGTCAACCTCACCTTCGTCACGTTCGCCCGCCAGCTCAACGACATCGGCGGTCAGGTCGTGGTGTTCTTCGTGCTCGTCGTGGCCGCAGCCGAGGTCGTCGTCGGCCTGGGCATCATCGTGTCCATCTTCCGGCGGCGGGCCGAGGCCACTGCCGACGACATCTCGATGTTGAGGGGTTAGGGATTGGTTCTCGACGCCGCGTGGCTGATCCCGGCCCTGCCCCTCACGGGCTTCGTTCTGCTGCTGGTGTTCGGGCGTCGCCTGGGCGACCCGTGGGCGGGATGGCTCGCGACCGCGATGACGACGGCCGCGTTCGTGGTGTCGATCGTGATGTTCGCCTCGCTGTTCGGGCGCGCCGCCGATCACAGGTCGTTCACCCAGGCGCTCTTCACGTGGCTCCCCGTGGGCGGTTTGCAGGTGAAGGCGGGTCTCCTGCTCGACCCGCTGTCGATCACGATGGCGCTGTTCATCACCGGCGTCGGCGCGCTGATCCACCTCTATTCCATCGGCTACATGCGCGGCGACGAGGGCTATGCGCGGTTCTTCGTCTATCTCAACCTGTTCGCGTTCTCGATGCTGGTGCTCGTGCTCGCCGACAACTTCCTGTTCAGCTTCCTCGGCTGGGAGGGCGTCGGCGCCTGCTCCTACTTCCTGATCTCGTTCTGGTTCGAGCGCGACACCGCGGCAAGCGCGGGCAAGAAGGCGTTCGTCACCAACCGGGTCGGCGACTTCGGTTTCTTGATCGCCATGTTCCTGATGTTCTCGGCACTCGGATCGCTCCAGTACGGCGTCGTGTTCGCCGGGGCCGGGGTCCTCACCAAGACGACGGCGACCGCGATCTCGCTGTTGCTCTTCCTCGGCGCTGTCGGCAAGTCCGCGCAGCTACCGCTCTACGTGTGGCTGCCGGACGCCATGGAGGGTCCGACGCCCGTGTCGGCGCTCATCCACGCCGCGACCATGGTGACCGCGGGCGTCTACCTGATGTGCCGTGTCAACCCCATCCTCCAGCTGGCCCCGGGTGCGCTCACGGTGATCGCCACCGTCGGCGCGTTGACCGCGCTGTTCGCGGCCACCGTCGCGTGCGCCCAGAACGACATCAAGCGGGTGCTCGCCTACTCCACGATCTCCCAGCTCGGCTACATGTTCCTGGCGGTGGGCTCGGGTGCGTACGTGGCTGCGGTGTTCCACATGGTCACGCACGCCTTCTTCAAGGCACTGCTCTTCCTCGGCGCGGGGTCGGTGATCCACGGGCTCCACGACGAGCAGGACATGAAGCGCATGGGCAACCTGAGGCGCTACCTGCCCATCACCTCCGCGACCTTCATCGTGGGCTGGCTGGCCATCGCCGGCATCCCCCCGTTCGCCGGGTTCTGGTCGAAGGACGAGATCCTGGCGAACGCGTTCGACACGAACAAGCTGCTGTGGTTGATCGGCCTGGTGACCGCAGTGCTCACCGCGTACTACATGAGCCGCCAGGTGTTCATGGTGTTCTACGGAGAGGCACGTGAGCGCGAGCACGGGTCCGAGCCGCACGAGGCGCCCTGGACCATGACGCTGCCGCTGGTGACGCTGGCCGGGCTGTCGGTCGTCGGCGGACTGCTGAACCTCCCGTGGCGGTCGGTCGAGACCCTCCGCAAGTGGCTCGAGCCGGTCTTCGGTTCCCGGCTGCACGCGCTCGACGTCCCAGCCGGCACCCTGTGGGGGCTGGCCATCGGGACCGCGGTGCTGTGCGTGGCCGGCATCGGCATCGCCGGCGCCGTCTACCTCCGCCACCGCATTCCCGAGGATCGCGTCGAGCCCGTGGTGCTGCGCCGGGCCTGGTACGTGGACCGCGCCTACGCCGCGCTGATCGATGGGCCCGGCCGCCTGCTCTCCACGTGGAGCGCGTACGTGTTCGACCTCAAGGTCGTCGACGGTGCCGTCAACGGCGCGGGCGCGCTCGTCCGCGGCGCGGGCGACCGCCTCCGACGGGTCCAGACCGGTTACGTGCGGAACTACGCCCTTGGCGTGGTGGTGGGCGCGGTGCTCGTGCTCGGCTGGATCGTCACGAGAGTTCAGCTCTCGTGAGCTTCCCCTACCTGACCACGCTCATCGTCCTGCCTGCGGCCGGCGCGTTGGCGGTTGCCCTCGTGCCGCGACGACGGCCTGAGCTCGTGCGGGTGATCGGCCTGGCCACTGCGGTGGCGGTGGCGGCGCTGAGCATCTTCCTCGTCGTCAAGTTCGAGAAGTCCGACGCGGGCTTCCAGTTCGTCTCCCAGCACGAATGGATCCGATCGTTCGGCGTCTCGTGGAAGCTCGGGGTCGACGGGATCTCTCTCTTCCTCATCGCCCTCACCGCCGTGCTGTTCCCAATCGCGCTGGCGGGCCCCCTCGTCCACCGCGACGTCAAGGCCTACACCGCCTGGCTCCTCGTGCTGGAGGCGGGGTGCCTCGGTGTGTTTCTCGCCCTCGACCTCTTCCTGTTCTTCGTGTTCTGGGAGGTCGTGCTCGTCCCGATGTACTTCCTCATCGGAGGGTGGGGCTACGAGCGCCGGGTCTACGCGGCGGTGAAGTTCTTCATCTACACGATGGCCGGCTCGGCGCTCATGCTCGTCGGCATCCTTGCGCTCGCGTTCCTGCACCAGGCCAAGACGGGCAACCTCACCTTCGACCTGGTCACCCTGGCCAACGACAAGTTCCTCGCCGCGAGCACCGCCCAGTGGCTGTTCCTCGCCTTCGCCGCCTCCTTCGCCATCAAGGTGCCCCTGTTCCCGCTGCACACCTGGCTGCCCGACGCCCACACCGAGGCGCCCACTGCGGGCTCGGTGATCCTGGCCGGCGTCCTCCTGAAGCTCGGCACTTACGGCTTCCTCCGATTCGGGCTGTTCCTCTTCCCTCGAGCGGCCGTCGACCTGGCGCCGTGGTTCCTGGTGCTCGCCGTGATCGGCATCATCTACGGCGCGCTCGTCGCCACCGTCCAAAAGGACCTGAAGCGCCTGATCGCCTACTCGTCGGTCGCCCATCTCGGGTTCATCGTGCTCGGCACGTTCGCGTTCACCACCCAAGCCCTCACCGGCGGCGTGATCCAGATGGTGAACCACGGCATCTCCACGGGCGCGCTGTTCCTCCTGGTGGGCTGGGTCTACGAGCGCCGCCACACCCGCCAGATCGCCGAGCTGCGCGGCCTGGCCAAGCCCGCCCCCGTCTTCGCGGGCGTCTTCATGGTCGTGATGCTCTCGTCGGTCGGCCTTCCCGGGCTGAACGGGTTCGTCGGCGAGTTCCTGGTGCTCATCGGCTCGTTCGTCACCCGCCGCTGGTACGCGGTGGTGGCCACCTCGGGCGTGATCCTCGCAGCCGTCTACCTGTTGTGGGCCTACCAGCGTGTCTTCCACGGCGCGCCCGACGCCGCGAACTCCGCCTTCCCGGAGATGACGTGGCGGGAGCGGGCCGTGATGGTGCCGCTGCTCGGGCTCATCGTGTTCCTCGGGGTGTACCCGAAGCCGGTGCTCGAGCGCATCCAGCCCTCGGTCGACAACCTGATCGCGCACGTCGAGCGCGGGGCGAACACGCAGTTCCGTGAGGCACCCAGAGCACCTCAGGTGGCAGAGGCGCGAACCGGGAGCCGTCCATGATCTTCGCGGTCGCCTTGACCCCCGCGGTCGTCGTCGCACAGGTCGATCAGTCGCCGATCAACCTGCCGTCGATCGACTACGGCAGCATCCTGCCCGCGGTCGTCCTCATCGGCGGCGCGCTGCTCCTGCTCGCCCTCGGTGGGCTCAGCCGCAAGCGCCCGGCGCCCGGCACGTACGCGCTGGTCACGATCGTGACCGCGGGGGTCGCGCTCTGGTTCAGCTTCAAGCTGTGGGACCAGGTCGACGCAAACCGGGCGCGCACCACCATCGCCGACGCCATCGTCGTCGACGGCTTCAGCGTGTTCTTCATGGTGCTGGTCTGCGCCACGGTCGTCCTCGGTGCCCTGCTGGCCGACGGTTACCTTCGCCGCGAGAAGCTGGAGGGACCCGAGTACTACGTGCTCATGCTGCTCTCGGCGTCGGGCGGCATCCTCATGGCTCAGGCCAACGACCTCATCGTCGTGTTCCTCGGCCTCGAGATCCTCTCGATCGCCCTGTACGTCCTCGCCGGCTACTACCGACGCAAGCCCGCCTCGCAGGAAGCGGCCATCAAGTACTTCGTGCTGGGCGCGTTCTCGTCCGCGTTCTTCCTCTACGGCGTCGCCCTGGTCTACGGGGCCACCGGTTCGACCAACCTGGGCGACATCAGCGGGCTGTTGCGCGAGCGCCCGTTCACCAACGGCGTGCTGCTGGCCGGGTTCGCGTTCCTCCTCGTGGGGCTGGGGTTCAAGGTGGCCGCGGTGCCGTTCCACATGTGGACGCCCGACGTCTACCAGGGCGCGCCGACGCCGGTGACCGGCTTCATGGCCGCGGGCGCAAAGGCGGCCGGCTTCGCGGCGCTGCTCCGCATCTTCTTCTCCACCTTCGGCCCCGAGCGGCTCGACTGGCAGCCCATCGTGTGGGCCATGGCCGTGGCCACGCTGCTCGTCGGGTCGGTGCTCGCGATCGTGCAGACCGACATCAAGCGGATGCTCGCCTACTCGTCGATCAGCCATGCCGGCTACGTGCTCGTCGGCCTCCAGGCGGCGACCGACCGAGGGGTGGCAGGCTCGCTCTTCTACCTGCTCGCCTACACGTTCATGGTGCTGGGCAGCTTCGGCATCGTCTCGCTCGTGGGCCGCCGGGGCGACGAGCAGCACAGCCTCGACACCTACCGCGGCCTGGCAGCCCGACGCCCCGCGCTCGCGCTCGTGTTCACCGTGTTCCTGCTCGCCCAGGCCGGCGTGCCCCTCACATCGGGCTTCCTCGCCAAGTTCTACGTGATCGGAGCGGCCGTCGAGTCTCACTCCTACGCGCTCGCGGTCATCGCCATGCTGGCCGCGGTGATCGCGGCCTTCTTCTACCTGCGGGTGATCGTGGTCATGTACATGAGCGGCGACGCCAGTGCCGCGGACGGCGCACCCGAGGACCCGATCCGCGTCCCGGTGGCCGCCGGCGCCGCGCTGGCCGTCACGCTCGCCTTCACGCTGATCGTGGGCTTCCTGCCATCGGTGGTCGTCGATTTCGCCCGCAACGCCACCCTGTTGCGGCTCTGACCGCGGGAAAGTCGAGGCTGGGGACCATTTTGCCGCTCTGTGAACGCGATCACTAGTCTCGGGCCGTGTCGGAGTTCCTCCGCCAGTACCTCACGGTCGCCATCTTCGCGGGCGCAGCCGTGCTCATGGTCGGGGCCATGCTGGGAGTCGGGCGGCTGCTGCGTCCCGTCCGACCCCAACCGCAGAAGTACCTCAACTACGAATGCGGGGTCGACCCGGTCGGCGTCGGCTGGTCGCAGAGCCAGATCCGTTATTACGTCTTCGCCCTGCTGTTCGTGATGTTCGACGTCGAGGCGGTGTTCATCTTCCCGTGGGCGGTCCGGCTCGAGGCCCTGAAGGTCTTCGGGCTGGTCGAGATGACGATCTTCATCGCCATTCTCGCTCTCGGCCTGCTCTACGCCTGGCGCAAGCGGGTGCTGCGGTGGGTGTAGTCGAGAAAGGGAAGGTGCCCAAGCCCCTCACCCACCTGCTCAACATGAGCCGCAAGTACTCGTTGTGGGTCTACCAGTGGGGGCTGGCGTGCTGCGCCATCGAGATGGGCGCGGCGTTCGGCTCACCCCGGTACGACGTGATGCGCCTCGGCGTCATCCCGTTCCCCGCCGGCCCCCGCCAAGCCGACCTCGTCGTGATCTCGGGCACGGTCACCGACAAGATGGCGCCCGCGATCCGGCGCCTCTGGGAGCAGATGCCCGACCCGAAGTACGTGATCTCGATGGGCTCGTGCGCCAACTGCGGCGGCCCCTACTGGGACTCCTACTCGGTCACCAAGGGCGTCGACCAGATCATCCCGGTCGACGTCTACGTGCCAGGCTGCCCCCCGCGGCCGGAAGCCCTCCTCGAGGGCATCGTCCTTCTGCAGGAGCGCATCCAGAACGAGGACATGGCCGAGCGCTGGCGAGGTGAGCCGATTGTCGTCGGGTGACGCCCGGCCGCCCGGAGACGCGGCGGCACCGGATGACACCGCGCCCGAGGAGGCGGCGGCCGAGAACGACCCGCTCCGTGAGGAGCTGCTGGACAGGCTGACCACCGCGCTCGGCGACGCGGTCGTCGGGTCGGAGATCAGCCGGGGCGACCTGTGGGTACGCGTGCGTGCCGACGCGTGGAAGCGGGCGGCCGAGGTGTGCCGCGACACGCTCGGCTTCGACTACTTCTGCTTCCTCTCCGGCCTCGACTGGATGCCGTCGGCGCCGAACCCCGAGGAGTCGGTGTCCACCGACATCTCCGCCGACATCTCCGCCGATGCCGACGACGCGCCCGACGCGGATGCGGCGGAGGAGGCGGAAGCCGAGCAGGAGCAGCCCGTCACCGACGCCGACGCGGCCGCACCCGAGGGCACCGACGCGCAAGGCGGCGTTGTCACCGGAGTGGCCGGCGGCGACACGCGCTTCCAGGTGTTCGCCCGCCTCTACTCGACGAAGCGTCACGTCGGAGTCACCCTCAAGGCCGACCTCGACGACGACGCCCCGTCCGTCGAGTCGATCCACACGGTGTTCCGGGGCGCGGATTGGCACGAGCGTGAGACGTGGGAGATGTACGGGTTCACGTTCATCGGTCACCCCGACCTCACCCACCTCTATCTCCCCGGCGAGTTCGAGGGCTTCCCCCTGCGCAAGGACTACCCGTTGCTCGCCCGCGAGGTGAAGCCGTGGCCGGGCCTCGTCGACGTCGAGTTGATGCCCGAGGCACCCGACGCGGGCGAGCCCGCGAACGCGGAGGAGCCGGCGTCATGACGACCATCGGGGAGCGCCAGCAGGCCGCGTACGTCGCTGCGCAGGCGGCCGACGCCCGTCTCCAGGTCGAGCTCCAGACCGAGCAGATGACCTTGAACCTGGGCCCGCAGCACCCGGCCACCCACGGCACGCTCCGCATCGTGGCCCGCCTCGACGGCGAGCAGGTGGTCCAGGCCGACGTCGTTTGCGGTTACATGCACCGCGGCTACGAGAAGCTGGCCGAGGTCCGCAACTACCCGCAGATCACCACGCTCGTCAACCGCATCGACTGGCTGTCGTCCTTCGCCAACGAGGTGCCGTTCATCCTCGCCGCCGAGCAGCTCATGGAGATCGAAGCGCCACCGCGAGCCCAGTACATCCGCACGATCCTCTTCGAGCTCAGCCGCATCGCCAACATCACCCTGTTCATCGGCGAGATGGGCGTCCAGCTCGGCGCGCTCACGCCGGTCTTCTATGCCTTCCGTGATCGCGAGCACGTGCTCAACCTCATCGAGGGAGCGACCGGCGGGCGCTTCCACCCCAACTACGACCGCATCGGCGGCCTGAAGGACGACCTGCCCAAGGGCTGGATCGACGAGACGCGTTCGGTCATGAAGCGCATACGCGACTACTGCGACGAGCTCGAGACACTGCTCATGGGCAACGAGATCTTCGACCGGCGCACGCGCGGCATCGGTGTGATCCCCGCCGACATCGGGTTGTCGTACGGTCTCTCGGGCGCCAACATCCGCGCCAGCGGCGTCGACTGGGACCTGCGCCGCGACGAGCGGTCGCCGCTCGCGTGGAAGGACTGCGACTGGAAGGTCTGGACCCACCCCGACGGTGACTGCTTCGCGCGCTACTGGGTGCGCCTGCAGGAGGTGCGCGAGGCGACCAAGATCGTCGACCAGCTCCTCGACGGCCTGCCCGCGGGGCCCATCCAGGCGAAGGTGCCGCGCATCATCAAGGTGCCGGCGGGCGAGGCCTGGGTGCACACCGAGAACCCGCTTGGAGAGATGGGCTATTACATCGTGAGCCAGGGCGGGCTCGGGCCGTTCCGTTGCAAGATCCGCTCGGCCTCGTTCAACAACACCTCGATCGTCCCCTGGCTGCTCCGGGGCGTCTACGTGCCCGACATCATCACCATCCTGGCCAGCCTCTACTTCATCCTCGGAGACATCGACCGTTGATGCTCGCCATCGACGTCACAACCTACGGATGGACCACCGCGCTCAAAACCGGCATCGTCCTCGCGGTCATCCCGGCTGCCGCGATCGTCCTCGGCTACACGTTCCTGCTGAAGATGATGAGCCACATGCAGAGCCGGCTCGGGCCCATGGAGGCGGGTCCCCACGGCGCGCTGCAGCTCATCGCGGACGGGGTGAAGTTCATCCAGAAGGAGGACATCATCCCGGACGAGGCCGACCGGCGGATCTTCGCGCTCGCTCCGCTCGTGGTGATCCTGTCGACGTTCCTGCTCTACATCGTCCTGCCCGCGGGACCGCATCTCATCGTCCAGGACCTCGACGTGGGTGTCTTCTTCGCACTCGCAGTGTCGTCGTTGTCGGTGATCGGCGTGTTGATGGCGGGCTGGTCGTCGGCCAACAAGTACTCACTCCTGGGCGCGCTCCGTGCCGCCGGCCAGCTCATCGCGTACGAGCTGCCTCTCGTGCTCGCGGTCGTCGGGGTCGTCGTGCAGGCCGGCACCATGAGCATGCAGGGCATCGTCGCCGCCCAGGCGCACGGGGAGATCTTCGGGTTCGGCGCGATCGGCAACCCGTTCATCCTCACCCAGTTCGTGGGCTTCGTTCTCTTCCTCGCCGCGTCCCAGGCGGAGCTGACGCAGACGCCATTCGACATGCCAGTAGCGGAGTCGGAGCTCGTGGCCGGCTACATGACCGAGTACAGCGGCTTCCGCTTCCTCTTCTTCTTCATGGCCGAGTTCGGCACCGCGTTCGCGCTGGCTGCCATCGCGGCCACGCTGTTCCTCGGCGGCTGGTACGTGCCGGGTGTGACGGGCAACGCCGCCGACGTCCTCGGGCCGCTGGTGCTGGGTGCCAAGATCATGGCCGTCTCGTTTCTGATCTTCTGGATCCGGTTCACCTACCCCCGGTTCCGCGAGGACCAGTTGCAGACGTTCGCCTGGAAGTACCTGATCCCGATATCGCTGGTGAACATCGTCGTCACCGGCGTGCTGAAGGTGGTGCTCTAATGCCCCAGCTCCCTGGTCTGGTGAAGGGCCTGGGCGTCACGTTCAAGACGATGCTCGCCGGCGCCGTGACCGTGCAGTACCCCCACGTCAAGGAAGAGCCGCCCTCCCGGGCCCGCGGCGTGATCGCGCTGAAGGAGGAGAACTGCACGGTCTGCATGCTCTGCGCCCGTCAGTGCCCCGACTGGTGCATCTACATCGAGGGCCACAAGGAGAAGCGGCCGCCTCGACGCGAAGGGGGCAAGCCCCGCACGGTCAACGCCCTCGATCGCTTCGACATCGACTACGCGCTCTGCATGTACTGCGGCATCTGTGTGGAGGTGTGCCCCTTCGACGCCCTGTTCTGGACGCCGGAGTACGAGTACTCCGAGCCCAAGATCGCGGACCTGCTGCACGACAAGGAGCGGCTCGGCGAGTGGATGCAGACCGTGCCCGAACCGCTGCCGCTCGAGGTCGGCGCGGCGAAGAAGAAGTAGTAGATGGTCCTGCAGAACATCGCCTTCGGCGTTCTCGCGGCAGTGATGGTGCTCGCCGCGTGGCGACTGGTCACCACCCAGAACGTGGTCCGGGCCGCGCTCTTCCTCGTGATCGTCCTCGCCGGCGTGGCCGGCCAGTACGTCCTGCTCGCGGCCGAGTTCCTCTTCGCCGTGCAGATCGTCGTCTACATCGGAGCCATCGTCGTGCTCTTCCTCTTCGGGATCATGCTGACGCGCGCGCCGATCGGACGCGACGCCGGCCTCGACAACGACCAGAAGGCGCTCAGCGCGATCGTCGCGCTGTTCTTTCTCGGGGTGCTCGGGGTCGTGCTCGTGCAAGCGTGGGGTGACACGAAGCTCGAGTTCCCGAAAGACCCTGCGCTCCTGCCGCGTGCCGCCGACCTGGGTGACGCGTTTCTCGGCCCCTACGTGATCCCCTTCGAGGTGGTATCCGTGCTCCTGCTCGCCGCGCTCGTGGGCGCCGTGGCCATCGCCCGGAGAGACTGAGAGGCGCGACGTGTACCTGAGCCAGTTCCTGCTCCTCGCCGCGGTGCTCTTCTGCATCGGCATCTACGGCGTGCTCGCCCGCCGCAACGCGGTGCTGGTGCTCATGTCGATCGAGCTCATGCTCAACGCGGTGAACATCAACCTCGTCGCCTTCGGCGCGTTTCGACGCAACGTGGTCGGACAGGTGTTCGCGCTCTTCGTCATCGCCATCGCCGCGGCCGAAGTTGGCGTCGGCCTCGCCATCGTCCTGCTCATCTACCGCAACCGAGCGAGCATCGGCCTCGACGAGGTCGATCTCATGAAGGGCTAGGGACCGGCTCGGTGCTCGACAACGTCTGGCTCATCCCGCTCCTGCCTGCCGTGTCATTCGCTGTCATCCTCCTGTGGGGCAAACGTCTGCCGTCCAAGGGCGCCGAGTCCGGGATCCTCGCGGTCGGTGCGTCGTTCGTGCTGTCGGTCGTCGTGGCGGCCGAGTGGATCGCCAAGTCGGGTCCCCGTGAGGCGATCGAGCACTCCTCGACGTGGCTGCAGTCGGGCAGTGTGAAGTTCGGAGCCGGGACCCACGTCGACGGGCTCACGGTGATGATGCTCCTCGTCGTCACTTTCATCTCGCTGATGGTGCACGTGTACTCCACCGGTTACATGCACGGTGACCGTCGTTACACCTACTTCTTCGCCGCACTGTCGTTGTTCACCGCGTCGATGCTGCTGCTGGTGGTCTCCGACAACTCGTTGCAGTTCCTCGTGGGGTGGGAGCTGGTCGGCGTGTGCTCGTTCATGCTCATCGGCCACTGGTGGGAGGAGAAGGACAACTCCGACGCGGCGGTGAAGGCATTCCTCACCACCCGCACCGGCGACGTCGGCCTGATGATCGGCATCATCACGCTCTTCTTCGCGGCCAAAGGCAGCTTCAACATCGCCCATCTCAACCAGCTCGCGCTGGAGGGCGGGATCAGCCATCGGCTGTTGCTCGTCGGTGGCACCTGCCTGTTTCTCGGGGTGGTGGGCAAGAGCGCGCAGTTCCCCCTCCACACCTGGTTGCCCGACGCCATGGCCGGCCCCACTCCGGTCTCGGCGCTGATCCATGCGGCCACCATGGTGGTGGCCGGCGTGTACCTGATCGCGCGGTTCTATCCGGTGTTCTTCTCCGGCTTCTCGATCGACGCGGGCGGAGTCAACGCGGTGGCGATCATCGGGTCGATCACCCTCGTCATTGCCGCGCTGCTCGCGTTCGTGCAGGACGACGTGAAGAAGGTGCTCGCGTACTCCACGGTCAGCCAGCTGGGCTACATGGTCATGGCGCTCGGGGTGGGTGCCTGGTCGGCCGGCATCTTCCACCTCTTCACCCACGCCTTCTTCAAGGCACTGCTCTTCCTCGCTGCGGGCTCGGTCATCCACGGGGTGCACTCGAACAACATGAGCGAGATGGGCGGCCTCCGGAAGCACATGCCGTGGACGTTCCGCACGTTCATCATCGGATCGCTCGCATTGGCCGGCATTCCCCCACTTGCGGGCTTCTTCTCCAAGGACGAGATCCTGCTCGGCGCGCACGAGAACGGCTTCCCCCTCATGCTCGTGGTCGGTCTCATCGGTGCGTTCATGACCGCCGCCTACATGACCCGCGCCTGCTACCTCGTGTTCTGGGGTGAGTACCGGGGCCACGGGCACCCGCACGAGTCGCCCCCATCGATGGTCGTGCCGCTGCAGGTGCTCGCCGTGCTGTCCGTGGTGGCGGGTCTGGTGAACACGTGGGTGGTCGGCGATCGGCTCCGCTTCGCGCACTGGGCGACGGTGCCGGGCACCGAAGAGCTCATCCAGCGGTTCCGGCTCGAGCACGCATTCGCGCTGTCCGACGCCGCCATCTCGGTGGCGGTCGCCGTCGCGGGCATCGGACTGGCCGGGCTCTACTACTTCCGGGGCGCGCTCAAACCCATACGCGGCCTCACCCGGCGCAGCACGGCGGCGCGGGCCGGCTACACACTTCTCGTGAACAAGTACTACCTCGACGTCTTCTACACCGACATCATCGTCGGCTCGATCAAAGGCCCCATCGCGCAGGCCGCGTACTGGTTCGACCAGCGGGTCATCGACGGTGTCGTGAACGGCGCCGGTGTCGGCGCGCGCGAGGTGGGACGGTTCACCTACGACGTCATCGACCAGCGGGTCGTCGACGGCCTCGCCAACGGCGCCGGCGCGGGCGCGGAGGAGAGCGGCAGCATCCTGCGTCTCATCCAAACCGGTCGCGTGCAGCAGTACGCGGCCGCCCTCTTCGGTGCCGCCGCTCTGTTCGCGGTCGGCCTCGTCCTCATCACGTAGCGGCGCGAAGGAGACGAATGAACTCGTTCGACAGCTGGGCGCTGAGCCTCGCGGTGTTCGTGCCCATGGTGGGCCTCGTCGCGATGATGCTCATCCCCCGCGCGCAGGAGACGGCGCTGAAGGCGATCGCGCTCCTGACGACCGCCGCCACCGCGGGCATCGGCGTCTACCTGCTCTTCGCGTTTGACTACGGGAAGAGCCGGGCGCTCCAGTTCGAGGTGAACAACCGGTGGATCGAGGTCATCAACAGCCGCTACCACATCGGCATCGACGGCATCTCGCTCCCGCTGCTCGCCCTGTCGATGCTCATCACCGTGCTGTGCGTCGTGTACTCGTGGGACCACTTCCCCGAACCTCGCAACCCCAAAGCGTTCCTGATCCTGATTCTCGTGCTCGAGACCGGCATGAACGGCACGTTCGTGGCGCAGGACCTGATCCTGTTCTTCGTGTTCTTCGAGCTCGTGCTGCTGCCGATGTACTTCATGATCGGCGTGTGGGGTGGGCCCAACCGGCAGTACGCGGCCATCAAGTTCTTCCTGTTCACGCTCTTCGGCTCGGCGCTGATGATCCTCAGCTTCCTGGCCCTCTACTTCAAGGGCGGGAACACCTTCGACATCGTGAAGCTGGCCCAGCTGCACGGCGACGGCATCGTGCACAGCACGCAGCTCGTCATCTTCGGCGGTCTCTTCATGGGCTTCGCCATCAAGGTGCCGATGTTCCCGTTCCACACCTGGCTGCCCGATGCGCACACCGAGGCTCCCACCGTGGGGTCGGTGATCCTGGCCGCGATCCTGCTGAAGCTCGGCACCTACGGCTTCGTGCGCATCGCCATACCCATCCTGCCGGAGGCCGCGCGTTCCTGGTCGCCGTGGATCGGGGCGCTGGCGGTCATCGGCATCATCTACGGCGCCCTCGGCTGTCTGGCCCAACGCGACATGAAGCGTCTCATCGCGTTCTCGTCGGTCGCGCACATGGGTTTCGTGATGCTCGGCATCGCCACGCTGACCACGTTCGGCATCAACGCCGCCATCTTCGGCATGGTCGCCCACGGCCTCATCACGGGCATGCTGTTCTTCCTCGCCGGGTCGATCGGGGAACGCTTCGAGACCCGCGAGATCTCCCGCCTGGGCGGCCTGCTGCTGCAGGCGCCGCGCCTCGGCTGGATCCTCGGCTTCTGCGCCATGGCGTCGCTCGGCCTGCCCGGGCTCGCCGGTTTCTGGGGCGAGTTCCCGGCCATCCTCTCGGCGTACCAGCCGGCGGCGGGGCTGTCCGAGCCCCTGTTCCGCACCTACATGGTCGTGGCGTCGGTGGGCACGGTGCTCGCCGCGGGCTACCTGCTGTGGATGCTCCAACGCGTCGCCTTCGGGGTCGTGCGGCCCGAGTTCGAGCGCGCCCACGTGCACGATGTGCACGTCCCCGAGTACCTGGCGTGGGTGCCGATGCTCCTGCTCATCGTCGCGCTCGGCGTGTACCCGCACCTGCTGTTCCACGTCACCGATGACGCGGTGCAGGGCGTCACCGCCGGTGTGAGCGCGAAGCCGGCCGGCACCATCACCGCGGCCGGGGTGCGGCGATGAGCCTCCTCGCGGCCGAGGTTCAGAAGGCGTTCACCGCGCCCCGCCTCGACTACCACGCGCTCGCGCCCGAGATCATCCTCGCGGTGACGCTCGCCCTCGTCCTCGTGGCCGACGTCTTCCTCGACGAGCGGCGCCAGTGGCTGCTGGCAAACCTGTCGGGCCTCGGCCTGCTTGCCGCGCTCGTCCCCATCGTGACGCTTGCCCTCGACGGCAACCGGGTGCGCTCGATGGTCGGGGGGGCATACGTCGTCGACGACTTCTCCCTCGTGCTCAAGGCCCTGTTCCTCGTGACGGGCTACGTCGTGGTGCTCATGGCCACGAACTACGTGGAGGAGGGCGACTACTACCAGGGCGAGTTCTACTTCCTGCTGTTGTGCTCGCTGCTGGGGATGGTCGTCATGTCGTCGTCGCGCGACCTCGTCACCATCTTCGTGGCTCTCGAGACGCTCTCCATCCCCGCCTACCTGCTCGCGGGCTGGCGCAAGCGCGACCTCAAGAGCAACGAAGCCTCGATGAAGTACTACCTGCTGGGGGTGCTGGCCTCGGCGGTGATGCTCTACGGGATGTCGCTGGTGTACGGCTACACGGGCACCACGGTGCTCACCCAGATCGGCCAACGCGTCAGCGGCCACATCACGGATCAACCCGTCATCACGGTCGGCATCTTCTTCATCGTGGTGGGCTTCGCCTTCAAGGTCTCGGCGGTTCCGTTCCACTTCTGGGCGCCCGACACCTACGAGGGCGCCCCCACGCCGGTCACCGCGTTCCTCTCCGTCGCCTCCAAGACCGGTGGCTTCGTCGCCCTCGTCCAGTTGATCTACGTGGGCTTCCTCGGTCGCGACGACGTGTGGGGTCCGCTGTTCTGGGTGCTGGCCGCGCTCTCGATGACGATCGGCAACCTGATCGCCCTGCGCCAGACCAACATCGTGCGCCTGCTGGCGTACTCGTCGATCGCGCAGGCGGGCTACATCCTCGTCCCCTTCGCGGTCGCGGGCGCGAACCCGAGGGCGGCGCGGAGTGCGCTCACCGCGTCGGTCGTGTACCTGCTGATCTACGCAGCGATGAACCTGGGCGCGTTCGCGGTCGTCGTCGCGGTGGCCCGCAAGACCCGTTCGGGCGAGATCGCCTCCTACGGCGGGCTCTTCGAGTACGCGCCCGGCCTCACCGTGCTCATGACGATCTTCCTGTTCTCGCTGGCGGGGGTCCCGCCGCTGGCGGGCTGGCTCGCCAAGCTCGTCATCTTCCGAGCGGTGCTCGACGCCGGCACCGGTCCCGCGGTCGCGCTCGGCATCGTCGCCGCCGTCAACTCGGTGATCGCGCTCTTCTATTACGCGGCAGTCGCCAAGGAGATGTGGATGAACCCGGTGCCGGACGGCGACACCACCGCGGTGCGGGTGCCACCCCCGCTGCGCGCCGCGCTGGGCCTGACCGCGTTGGTCGTGATCGCCGTCGGGATCTACCCACAGACCTTCGCGCACTTCGGAGACCTGGCGGCATCGCTGGTCAGGTAGCCGATCTCGTCGCCGAGCGGGTGCGTCGCGTCGGCCCCCTACGCTTCGACGAGTTGGTCGAGCTTGCGCTGTACCACGGCGAGGTCGGGTTCTACGAGCGGGGACGGCACGCGGGGCGCGCCGGTGACTTCATCACCAGTCCCGAGGTGGGGCCGCTCTTCGGTGCCGTCCTTGCCCGCGCGCTGGACGCGTGGTGGGACGAGGTCCGCCACCCCGACCCGTTCGTCGTCGTCGAGGCCGGCGCCGGGGCCGGGACGCTCGCCCGCGCCGTGCTCGATGCGCGGCCCGCGTGCGCGAGCGCGCTGCGATACGTCCTCGTCGAGCGGTCGGCCGCCCTGCGCCGCCGCCAGGCGGAGCAGCTCCCGCTCGAGCCCGCCCGCCTCGCGCTCGGTCCCGCGGGCCCCGACGATCCGGACCTCGGCCGCCTGACCGTCCCCGGGCTCGGGCCCTTCGTCACCGCCCTGGCCGAGTTGCCGGCGGGGCCGTTCACCGGTGTGGTCTTGGCCAACGAGTTGCTCGACAACCTCGCGTTCAGGTTGCTCGAGCGCACAGGTGGCGGCTGGGCCGAGGTGCGCGTGGGGGAGCAGCTCGACGAGGTGCTCGTACCGGCCGAGGCCGACGTGGTCGCGGAGGCGCGTCGTCTCGTTCCTGACGCGGAGCCGGGCGCCCGCATCCCCCTTCAGCACCAGGCGCAGGCCTGGTTGCGCCAAGCGCTGGCGCTGCTCGGGGCCGGGCGAGTCGTGGTTGTGGACTACGCAGACGACACCGCTTCGCTCGCGCGCCGGCCGTGGACCACGTGGGTGCGTACCTACCGCGCCCACGGTCGAGGCGGTCATCCGCTCGAGCACCTGGGAGAGCAGGACCTGACGTGCGAGGTCGCCGTCGACCAGCTCTCCCATGTGCGTGCCCCTTCGGCCGACCACAGCCAGGCCGAGTTCCTCCGCGCCCACGGCCTCGACGCGCTCGTCGCCGACGCGCGCGATGCCTGGCTGGCACGCGCCGACGTCGGCGATCTCGAAGCGCTGAAGCAGCGCAGCCGCATCGTCGAGGCGCAGGCCCTCATCGACACCTCGGGTCTGGGCGCGTTCAGGGTGCTCCAATGGGAGGTGGGCTGAGGCGAGCGGCAACCGCGACGCGGGATGGTCATTCCAGCCCGCGTCGTAGGCTCCCGCCATGCTCGCGGCCCGGTTCGACCTCGCCGACTCCGACTTCCCGGTCTCTCTTGTCGACCTCCTCGACCCCGAGCTTCCCGGGCCCGCGTGGGCGCGGGTCGCGGTAACCGTCGGCGGCATCTGCGGCAGCGATCTGCACCTCTTCAGCCAGGACACCGGCCCCTCACCGACCCTCGTCACGCTCGCCGCGTTCCCCTTCATCATGGGACACGAGATCGGGGGAAGGGTGATCGAGGCGGGGCCGGAGTGCCCGGTCGCGGTGGGTACCCGGGTCGCGGTGGACCCGACGATCAGTTGCGTGGCGCGCGGCATCGAGCCCGCGTGTCGTCACTGCGCGGCGGGCTGGGCACAGGACTGCCTGAACCTCGGGGCCAAGACGCTGACACCGGGCCTGAGCCTGGGGTACACCTCCGGTCTCGGCGGTGGCTGGGCCGAGCAGGTGGTG
>Ga0070706_100002593_pt1 | contig 18125 bp, 22 predicted proteins | sample KBSK5501metaG_FD_65476 | JGI IMG/M metagenome (GOLD analysis project Ga0070706, IMG submission 65476) | Corn, switchgrass and miscanthus rhizosphere microbial communities from Kellogg Biological Station, Michigan, USA - KBS K5-50-1 metaG | ecosystem: Host-associated > Plants > Roots >... | reverse complement strand
GGCATCGGGGCTCCTTCCTTCAATCGCCAAAGTCGCTGCAGCACAACGACTTTCGCTGATTCGGAGCCCCGATGCGCCTAATTGGTGTGAGAAATGCAGGCTAGGAATCGGTAGCTCAGCCGGGGGTCGCTCCGGGGGCGAACAGGAGCGAGTGTGTTTATGCGATTATCAGCGAAGCGAGTTGAAAAGCTGCGCACGCCAGGGCGTCACGCGGACGGCGCTGGCTTGTATCTCCAAGTCACTCCTCGCGGTGTGCGCTCTTGGGTATTGCGTTACGAGCGCAACGGTTGCGAGCGCATGCTTGGCTTGGGCACGCTGCGCGACTTCAACCTCAAGGAAGCGAGAGAGCGCGCTCGCCGCGCTCGCCAGCAACTCGCCGATGGTATCGACCCGATTGATGCGCGGCGCGCCGAGCGTGCGCAGGCGGTCGCCGCTTTGCCCTTCAAGCAAGCTGCAGAAGCCTACAACGCTGCCCACGAAGCAAAATGGCGCCACCCGCGGCATCGCCAGCAATTCCTTACCAGCCTCACCCGCTATGCCTTCCCAGTGTTGGGCAATATGCCGGTGAGCGCAATCAACACGCCAGCAGTCTTGCGCGTGCTTCAGCCGATATGGAACACAAAGACTGAAACAGCTGGCCGTGTACGTATGCGCATCGAGCGTGTATTGGATTGGGCAACCGTTAGCGGCTATCGCCAGGGCGACAACCCGGCAAGGTGGAAGGGGCATCTCGACCAAGTGCTACCAGCACCCGGTGCGGTAGCGCGGGTCCAGCATCACCCGGCGCTGCCTTGGTCTGAGATTGCCAGCTTTATGGCCGAGTTGCGGAAGCGTGATGGTATCTCGGCCCGCGCCCTGGAGTTCTGCATACTAACGGCGACCCGGACCAGCGAGGTCATTGGTTCGCGGTGGGCGGAGATTGATTTTACGAACACCGCCTGGACGATACCACCGAGCAGAATGAAGGCGGCACGGGAGCACAAAATACCGCTGTCCGCGCCTGCATTAGCGCTGTTGCGCAACCTCTACACCGAGGCCAACAATCCCTTCATCTTCATCGGTGAACAAGCCGGTAAAGGCCTGGGCAATACCGCCATGATCGATGTGCTCACGCGCATGGGACGCAGCGATATCACTGTCCACGGTTTCCGCTCGACGTTCAGAGATTGGGCAGCTGAGGTATCGCACTTCCCCAATCACGTCGTTGAGCAGGCGCTAGCCCACACAATCGGCAACGCGGTCGAGGCCGCGTATCGCCGCGGCGACCTGTTTGAGAAGCGCAAGGCACTGATGGCCGAGTGGGCGGCATTTATCGAGCGCCCAGCCGCGGCTGAGGTCGTGCCCATACGGAAGGTCGCGCCATGACCAAGCAACCGACCAAGACAAAAGCAACCGACCCGACAAAGAGCGATGAAGTTGACGACGACTATGCGCAGCAATTCTCTGGTGATGCTTTAGACGTCCGCCTGTCCGATTATAGCGCAGGATGGGAAAAGTGTGCGGCGCTACGTGATGCTGCCCCTGCGCTACTCGACCTGTTGGATGAGATTGATCGTACTAAGGAGCCGCGGCTGCTCTTATCTCTGCTCAATATTCCACCGGAAGCACGGCCGCATTTCGAAGACTTGTTTGAGCGCTTGGTATTCAAAAGCCGATCAAGGCGCACGCCGTCTTATTGTCTAAGCGACGCCCAACAGAAGCTATTTGAAGCGATATGGAACGTGAAGAATCGACCGCGCGGAGTCACGCAAGCCACAGCGATAACTGAGTGGGCTAAATCTTGGGGCATCGACCGTGAGGCTTTGGAGAAAGCTGTCAAAGGCCAACATACATCTCTGCGTCACGCCCAGCGCAAGCGCAAGCACTAGCCCAGCGCGCCGTCTCGTAGAAGCATTTAGCGAGACGGGCCGTCTCAGTAGAGCATTTAACAAGACGGGTTTTAGAAGTATTGCGCGACACCTTATACTCGCTTCGAACCGATTAGCTTCGGGAGTTGTTACAATGAACGATGCTCCAAAACTTCGCCGAGTGCTGCGCGAGCCCGCTGCTCGGGCTTTTCTCGGGCTAGGTCCAACTCAATTCTGGGACTTGGTGAATAAAGGAATATTGCCCCAACCATTCAAGCCGCATGAGAATGCCCGCATCAATCTTTGGTTTGAAGATGAGTTGGCGGAGTACCAAGCAAGCCGCGCAGAGCAACGCAATATAAAGAGCCGACCTGGACCGGCAGCAATGAAGTCGAGCCAATGACCATCACTCTTGAAAGTCTGCACCAGGACCTGCTCGCGCTACGGCAAGAATGGCGCGTTGATATCGCACGGCTTGAGGCCAAGATTGATGCCAAACCGAGTTTGATGGCAATGTGCATTGTGGTCGTTGTATTCGGTATGGCGGGCGTCATCGCCAGCACTATCACCGCGTTGCGATTTATCAAATGACCCTCACGCGCGCTGACCTCGACCAGCTCAAAAACGAAATGACCCAACAATTCGCCACGTTGCGAATTGAATGGCGCCAGGAGATGCTCACCCATATCCGCTATCTGGTTGGGTTATTCGTTGTGCAGTTCGTCGCGACCGTCAGTGCCACTGCGGGCGTTGTTGGATGGATGCTCAACATCACCGTGAAGTGACTCCGCCACGTGCACGAAATACTATGACCGACATTTCACGCATAGACCTCGATCAATTGCAGCGCCTGACACTTGACGAACTTCGCGCCGAGTTGGCCCCCATCAAGGCCAGGGCCGATGCGCTGCCGTTCATCACGCGCCAATTAGAGACTATACGACAAGAGTTGCGGCAACTCAAAGCCGCTTGCGTGCCCAAAGGTTAATTGGGCCAAATGAGAAGGTTTATCTTCGAATGTGCGATAGGTATAGTAGAGAAACATTGAGGATTGACCATGACCATGGAAGAGTTGCTTGATCAATACAAAAGGGACTTCCCCAACAACGAAAAGTTGTTGGAAATCGAGAAGATGATAAAACGGTCAATCAAGGCCAGAGATGACCCCAAAAGGGCGCAGAAGACCACAATCGCCAATTTTAAGGCCCTAGATTCGGGCAGCACCTTTCTGGCACATTGCATGACCAAGTATTGCATTGATCATGTCAACACAACGCTGATCGTCAACTCTCTAAACGATATTGCTGTGCGTGTTGTTCATTTTGAAAATGAACAGCGAGTCAAAAAACTTGCCCAAAAGTTTAACGGGGTTGTGGTTGCAGAGAATTGAGCATGAAGGTTTGAGGACGAAATCATGACCAATGCCGAGACGTTTGCCCACATCGTCGCTGAGGTGAAAGACGGAGCTAAACTTATGCGTGGGCTGTCCGACCCTTTGCGTGAATGCGCGACTTGGGAAGCGCTGGGCGACGGCCACAAAGCTCTGTGTGCCGCGCTCGATGCCTTGCTGAGCAAGGCTACTGACGAAGGTGACCTGGAGACGATGGCCAAGATTGCGAAATATGGCGGCCTGATCCAGTTGGCGACCGAGTACCGCTCGCGTTCACTACGCCACCTTGGAGTGCTGCTCAAAGAGGAAGATGTGTACAAGCTATGACTTCGAACATTGATCCAAACGACTTCATCGACGGCGTGCTCAAGGCGCTACGTGGTGACCCTTGCCCGTGGAGAGATAGTGCCTGGCTGTTTGTCGCCAGCGATACGGGCATCAAATCGGCCGATCTGCCATCACCAGAGATGACTGCGTTCATTCAATACCACCAAGAGCGCTTGGCGGGTCTGCTCCAACGCGCAACTCTGTTCGTATGCTGGGAAGAGGGTGACACCGAGGCATCGGTCAAGATCCTACCTGTCGATACCATTAGCGAGGAAGAAGCAAACAGGCCTTTCGAAGTGATCAAGCTGCCCTTCCCTCCGCCATTCTTTCAGGTGAGGCCGCACTAATCATGGCTGACCTGAATAAGCTTAGGCATCGCTTCGGTATCGCCAGCCTCTTACTCGCCACCGCAATAGTCGTCGTCGCGTTTACAGTACCCGCGCGGGCAGAACAAATTCGTTATTACGACAGTCAAAACAACGTCGTCGGCACTGTCGGCTCTCTCGATGAATTTTTGGACACAGCCATAAAGAGAGGAAGTCGCATCAGCTTTCTCTCCCCAAAAAGAGCAGCCGAGAACTTTGCAGAAACGGTGATCCACGAAACCAACAATCCCGCTGCCAGCTTTGCGCCAATAGCTTTTGGTGGGGAAGATTGCGGTTTGCCGCTCCACCCAATGCTCAACGAAGCACTAGATTATTTTCGTAAGCAGCAACCTGTACAATTAGCCTACGAGCTAGAGAAGATACGAATCAAAGCCTTCTATCATCGCGGGTCATTCTGCAATGTCGCTCGTGCTGGCATCGAGAACATAACCCATACTTTCGACAACCTTTTGTTTTGGCGAAACGAGCCGCAAAGATGACCCCGGCGATACTCTGCGACCGACTGTTTGTGGCGATGGCCACTGTTCTAATTCTCAAGGCGTCGGCCTACGCCGCGCCAATCGACCCCGGCGACATTCGTGTCATCGACGGTGACACCCTTCGCATCTATCAAAAGCAGCCAAATGTCCGCCTCGTGGGGTTTAATGCCCCCGAGACACGCAGAGCGCAATGCGAGGCCGAGCGCGAGCTTGGCGGCAGAGCTCGCGCGCGCTGCGCGACCTCGTGCGCGCCGGCAATCTCGACTTCGAATACGTCGGTCGAGTAGGCGTCGGAGCTTGCAACTGGGGACGCGACTGCGGGACATTGAAAGCTAATGGCCGCGACGTTGGTGAGTTGTTGATCGCCGCGGGATTGGCGGTGACGTTTATTTGTCCCGGTGGACGCTGCCCGCCTACGCCGCGCCCATGGTGCTCCGTGACGGCAGATCAACATGATTAGGTTTGCACCTTCGCAATTGATGCTCACGGATGAGTCCCCCCAAAGCGAAGAACTTGAGTGCCCCTAGTGTTAGGGAACCCCGTCGCAAATGGCACAACAAATTGCCTACAGAAGCGGAAATGGCGGCAGAACGCGCCCATGCACAACATGTAGGCGCGCGAGCGGGGGTGAGGTGATAGACTGCCGGCCGAACCTGGGAGGCTGGAAATGGCGCTATCTCCTCGTGTTGGCCGCTTCAAGATCGAAATTGAGAGAAGGTGGGATATTGCAGACCTGCAAGAGCTCTCTGACAGCCTCTTGCAAACCTATGGGCTTCTGTATCTGGGGCTCGAAGGAGGGGGTGATTTACCGCTACGTCATAGCAAATTTGTCATTATGCCCGATGATTGGAATACCTTCCCGTGGGGCCATATATTCTACAGAGATGTTGTTCCACCTAAGCAAAGAATAAAAATAAAATCGTTCCACTACTCATCACCGGGATTGATCGAGGTTGTCGCTATATTGAGTCTGCTGGCGTTGACGGCGCGCGTAGTGCGTGCGTGGGCGCGCGCAGGTGACGCAGTTCTCGCGCTGTTAGAGAAGGTCAAGAAACTTCTCTCGCGGCACAGGCGCTCGCGGCAAGAGTCAGAAATCACTCAAGATTTGGTTTTTGAATTTGGATTGTCATTGGGCTTCAATGAAGAGGAGTGCGCTACTCTGATAAAAGAAGCTGAAACGATCGGCGCGCTTAGGGTACTTGTGCTCGTTGCCACACAAGGGCAACGACTGGCGCAACTCGAACAACAAGGGAAATTGGTTTTCGCCGAAGCGGCTAGCAGTCGGCGACAGCTGCCACCGCCAAGAGGGGGAGCACGGAAGAGGCCGTCAAGACGCAAGAAGGCTGCGCAATAGAAAAGCCCCCCGCTCGGCAGCGGGGCGCGTGATTGGTCGGACGGCCACGCCTACAACGACGCGCTGCGTGTGATGATGAAGGCCTTCTTGCGCGACCTGTGGGCTGAGTGGCAGCGCTGTGCCGCGCCCGCCCTGCGCATTGCTGCTGAGTGAGAGAGTTATGGCCACAGATGAAGTGGCCTCGGCCCCCGACCAACGTCACCATGAAGCCCAAAGCAGACATGTCGGGGGCCACCCTTATCTTCCTAGACCAATTGTGCGCGATCAACTAGAATAATCGTCAATAACCCCCGTGGATGGCGCGGGGCAGCACGACGCTCACAAGACGGACGCCACACGCACTCATTTTCACGAGCGCGGGTGGCTTTTTGTTTTAGGTCACCCAGCGCTCACAACGCTGAAGGTGACCAAATATGTCTAGCCCAGCTGGCGGCCTCTCAATCCCCGAGTTCCGTGCAAAGTACGGCCTGAGTAAGGCCCAGTACGAGACCATGCAAGAAAAGGGCCTCGGCCCCAAAGAGACGCTATTCCCAGAATCAGGCGTGCGCAGAATTTTGCCTGCCGCTGAAGCAGAGTGGCTTGAACTCATAAATCGCCCTGACATTCAACTCGCCGAAGCGAAACGCCGCACGGCGGTCGCGAGGCGTTGTGGGCTAGCAGCACTCAAATCCCCCAACCACCCGGCGAATATTTATCGTCGCTTCAAAGCGTCTGAGAAGAGCAGCAAAGCGCCAAAGGGGAAGGCGCGCAAGCTGGAGGCGGCAGAGTGATGGTGTGATTCCAACCCCAACACCGAGGCAACAATGGAGATGAAAGATGAAACGCAAGAGAAACCCCCGGCGACCTGGCAGGGTCGCCGGGGGGAATAAGGCTCCAGATAACAGCAACACTGATATTCCTAGCGCGAATTTTGCAGCGCGTCTAGCCGTAGAATCTGGGTATAAGCCCACTTTCTATAACAATGTGCCGTTCCCAACCGAGATAGAGGCGCGCTGGGCGAGGTTCTTTGATCTGCTGCGCGTGCGCTGGGTGTACAACCCGCGCATTGACCAGTTAGGGCGAGCGCTGCCTTTCTGGCTCGCGTTCACCGAAGAAATCCAGAGCCACTATCAAGAGGGGTTTCCAGAGGAGCGCGGTTTGTGGGTAGCCATAAGCGCGACCGCGCCAGACGCAACAACAAAGCTCAGACTGCGCAATCTCGCTAGTCAATCAAATCATTGGGTCCATCTGCTCGTCGGCGAGCCGCGACCGGGCTTTGGAATCTGGAGTTGGCGATTATCGCGGCGGGGCACCATCGACGGTGAACACGACGTGGCCGACTTTGAATTGTACCACGCTGGCTCGCCGAAGACTGCGGGCTTTGTTGTCGATTTTGCCTTCAACACCATCAGCTGTGATGGTGGTGATGATGGTGATCGCCCCTTCATCGAGCGCGCGTTTGAGGCGATGGGGCCGTGAAAACAAACCCCCGGTTCAGAGGAAACCGGGGGCAAGTCGTCGTCGAGCCACTGAAGAAGGAAAATCCAATGGCTGCAGAAGAAGTATCACCCTCGGCGAATGGCAAAGGCAAGCCGTTCCTCGTTCTTCCCGCAACTATTTCCTCAATGTTGGAGGGTGCACTGCTCTATGCCAACCTCGGTTTGCCAGTGTTCCCAGTCAATCCCCAAAACAAGAGACCATACGGCGGCCATGGCTTTCACGATGCCACCTGCGACGAAGATCAAATTAAACGTTGGTGGAAACGAACCCCGACCGCGATGATTGCGACCCCGACTGGCCTGCTCAGTGGCATCTTTGCCGTTGATCTCGACCGCAAGGAAGCTGGCAAAGACGGCGTGGCCACCTGGAAGAAGCTCGCGGCCGAGCACGGTGGAGTGCCGCTGACCTTATCGAGCACGACACCGAGCACAGGTGAGCATCATATCTTCCGCCACCGTTACGGTCTGCGCTGTGTTGTGCTCGATCAAATTGCCCCTGGTGTTGAGATCAAAGCTGATGGTGGTTATATCGTCCTACCACCATCGTTCTGTACAGCTCCCCAGTTCGGGCGCGGCGCTAGGTACATGTGGAACAGGCCGCTTGCCGACCCGGCTGAGCCGCCTGACTGGCTTGTGGCCCTAATTCAAGAGCACAACAACAACGCGCCAGATGGCGAGCCAGCGCCGTCTGACCCATCGGTTCCCTTTGAGCGCATTGTGGCCGCGCTCAGCGTGATTGACCCAGACATCGAGCGTAAACCTTGGATCAATATTGGCTGTGCCCTGTACACCCAGCTTGGGGACGAGGCGGGTTTTAAGCTCTGGAATGAATGGTCAAGCAAAGCCAAAGAGAAATACAAAGAAGGCGAGATGGATGGGCAATGGAAGAGCATTGTCAAAAAGAAATATCCTTACTCAATCGCCACGGTGTTTTGGCACGCCAACCAGGCGCAACCCGATTGGGACAAGAGCGAGGAACCTAATCGGCCGGGCACGCCCGATGACGGCGGCCACCATGCACGCCAATACGAGTTGATCTGGGCGAAAGACGTTATCCCTCGCGCGAAAGATTGGCTCTGGAAAGGCCATCTGTTACGCGGCGCAATGGAGTTGTTGACCGGCATACCCGGCTTGGGCAAATCACAAGTCCAGTTAAGCTACGCAGCCCGCGTCTCGACGGGCTGCATTTGGCCTGACGGTTATCCTGGAAAAAGGGAACCCGCCAACGTCATTTTGGTCACAGTCGAAGACTCACTCGATCAAGAGATCATCCCGCGACTTATTGCGGCCAATGCCGACTTGAGCCGCATCTGCTTCCTCAAAAAGATCAAGCGGGATAAGAAGCAGCGAATGTTCTTGCTCGGTGAAGACATCGAGACGCTTACCCAAGTGATCAAAGACGTTGGAAATGTCGGTATGGTTGCCATCGACCCAATCACCGCCTTCATGGGCAAGGTGGACAGCCATCGAGCAACTGACGTGCGTGGCCAACTTGGCCCGCTCGCTGACCTCGCCGAGCGAATGAACGTCGCAATATCAGCCGTCACCCATCCACCCAAATATCAAAGCCAGCGCGCGATTGACCATTTCATCGGCTCGCAAGCATTCATCGCGGCGGGGCGCGTTGGGCATCTTTGCCTCGAAGAAATTGAGCGTGACGAAGACGGCAAACCCGTGCACGACGAGGAGGGCAAGGTTGTAACAACCGGCCGCTACTTGTTCACGAACCCCAAAACCAACGTGTTCAAAAAGATGCCGACGCTTGCCTACACAATCGAAGAAGTTGTAGTAGCCCAGGACGCGACGACCAACGAGAACATTGCATCGCCCTATGTCGTTTGGGACGCGACGCCTCTAGACCTGACGGCTGATCAGGCGCTCGCGAGCGCGAGCAGCAAGGCCCCGAGAGACAAAGGCCCAGACGTTCGGGCCTTCCTCGAAGACACGCTGGCCAATGGACCTGTGCCACAGAAAAAGGTCGAGGAGCGGGCCGCGCTGCGCGGTATTAGCCTCGACCAGCTGAAAAGAATGAAGGAGAAACTATGCGTGCAGTCAGATAAGTCGGGGTTCGAGGGGGGGTGGATGTGGTCTTTGCCCGAGCCTCCGTTCTAAACCTCCGATTAGCGCCTCGATAAAAAAACTATCTCCGGTATCCTTTTGCACATCAAAATTAGACGACAACTTAACCGCTCCCTTCGGGAAAGTGCGCTCCCTTCGCGAAGAGGGCACGAAGGGAGCGCTCCCTTCGCGCTCCCTTCGTGAAAAACAGCGAAGGAGCGAAGGGAGCGGCAGGAGTTGTCGTGCTTCCCCCCTGTGCCTACCGGAGAGCGGTCAAGCCGCGCGGCGCGCGACCGATGGTGCACTGAGCACAACTAATGCCAGCCCTCCGCCCGTGGCGTGCCTCTCCTGCGTGCGGTGTCCTCGGCCCTGGCCACCTTAGACAGGTGGAGCATGATTTCGGCCTCCGGCCACATCGCTGCGATCTTCGTACACAGATCGCTCAGGCTCGATGCACGAATCTCGCCGTCGAGGCCATCCCTGTGTGCGGTAAACGATTTGAGCCTTGGAACGTAACTGATCCACACATCAATGCGCTCGCGCTTGTCGTTCGGCGTGATTAGCTGCGCGGCGAGCACGTCGGTAAGTTTCATGTATTGGCTTAGATAGCGCGTCAACTCTATGGGCAGCGAGAATGGCGGTGGCTTACCCATGTTTTGTGCTCCGAATTGATGGTGGTGCTACGCTGCGTCATCGCCTGCCGCCAAATACTCACAAAATGATGCGGGAATGCCCTGGTCCACAAGGTGCGCGATGTGCGCCGCTCGGCCGACGAGCGTTCCGCGCACACCGTCGTCAAAGGTGAAACCGGGTGCGAGCGAGCGGAAAAACTCTTCGCGCCACTTCGTCTCAAGCTGTCGCGCCTCGTTCGCCCCCAGCAGGCCAGCCTCCCAACGCTCCGAGAGTGACATGATCTTATGACCCTTTGGTTTGGGTCCCGGCCTGTTGAAACCAGCCATTTCTGCCGCTCCACTGACGGTAATTTCACCAGCCATGCATTTGGCATGAAGATTAGGATGAAGCTTGCGTAATCTGCGTAGCTTGGCGGCGTTGCCTGTGGCCGGTGGCGCGCGTTTCAAAAAGCCCAGCGGCCCGCCAGGGCGACCGATGCCGTAGTCACTCTCGCGCTCTTGCGCGTCATAAATTCGTGCGCGCCTAATCAGTTGTTGTTTTGATTCCATGAGCATAACTATAACGCTGGAATTTGCATCAACGCTAGTCGTAGATTTCCTAACGAATTGGGTGGCACGTGCGCGCCGCGGCAGCAGGCCCCTTTTCAAAGTCAAGGTATCCCCCCGGTTTACAAATATCTTCGAGCTATCTCTTAGCTATCTCTTCAGTTGAAAATGGCGCACGGTTGAAGCGTCAACAGTCGCGCGCGCAGCGACCGACGCTAAAAGCGTCGGGGGTGAAAACAAAAGTGTAAATAAATCAATTGCAATCGACGCTAAAAGCGTCGGGGCCGATGGAGCAAACAAAAAGACCTCGGCGACCGCGTGCTTCATCAGCCGCCGGGGTCTTGGGTGCGGACCCGCACCGTAGCCGACGATAAGCCCCGATTCAGAACGATCCCCGGCGGCCTATGGGCAGCGTGAATAGTCGAGCTGAACGGCTACACGTTGCTGCGCCGGGGGCCGCTGGCGATCAACTAGACGCTCGTCGGTTCAGACGCGCGCAAGCGGCCTGGTCAGTGGGACTAAAAGACCGGGACCGCCTCCCCTCGCCCTCTGGCTAGCGGTCGGATAAGCGCCGGGGCAAGAGCCCGCCGTGCTCGATGGAACCGGCGCTTGCAAGGTTGTAAGAGGCGCTCGAATAAACCTCAATGGTCTTGCGCAGCCAAAAACGCAACGCAACCTTTTTTGCGATTTGACGAACTCTTATGCCGGTCCCCGACTTCCAAGCCCTTATGCTGCCCGTGCTGAAACACGCGGCGCACGGTGAGACACGTGTCCCCGATGTTGAGACTCACATCGCGGACGAGTTCGGGCTGACGCAGCCGGAACGCGATCAGATGCTCCCAAGCGGCCGACAGAGAATGCTGCAAAACCGTATTCATTGGGCAAAGTTTTACATGGGCAAGGCGGGCCTTATCACCTCGCCTCGCCGGGGGCGCTTCGTTGCCACCGATGCGGGGCGCGCCCTTCTGGCGCAAAATCCGAACCACATCGATATTGCACTCTTGCGTCAGTATCCGACCTTTGAGGATTTTTATCAGGGCGGCAGTGGTGAAGGAACTGCCGGAGCGTTGCCTGATACATCCGTTGTCGCATCGGCAGTTGCCTCGACAACGACGCCGGAAGAGCAGATTGAGCAGGCGTATATCGCAGTGCAGACGGCCGTACGCGGCGAACTCATACAGCGCATTCTCGATAACAGTCCTAGTTTCTTCGAAAAGTTGATCGTCGATCTCTTAGTAGCGATGCGCTATGGCGGTTCCCATCGCGACGCGGCTAAGCAGCTCGGCCGAACTGGCGACGGTGGTGTCGATGGCGTAATCAACGCGGACCACTTAGGGCTCGATCGCGTCTATGTTCAAGCGAAGCGATACGCGCAGGGCAATTCTGTCGGCCGTCCGGAAGTCCAGGCTTTTGTCGGTAGCCTCGTCGGCCTTGGGGCAACGAAGGGTGTTTTCGTTACAACCTCGACCTTCAGCCATCAGGCGCTCGAGTTCGCGAAGCACCTTTCGCAGCGTGTAATTCTGATCGATGGTAAGCGGCTTGCCGATCTCCTACTCGAACACAACGTGGGAGTGCGGGTCAGTCGCACCGTTGAGTTCAAGCGCGTCGACGAGGACTTCTTCTCTGAGGAAGAATAGTTACAAACAGGCAGCGCATTCTTCGTTATCACGCTACCTTGATTTTGCATTGGGCGTAAGAGTGAGGGATGTCGCTGGGATTGGCACGAGTCTGCGGCTCGGCGCGTGTCTGATCACTCGCGAGGACGATGATGACCGCGATCAGAACTCCAAGCAGCGTCATATTGGACTGTCTCATTGCCCTCTCTTTTGATCTGGTGTGGAAGTGCGCCGACAGAGGCCGGAGCGCGACCATCTAGCTCTCCTGTTGGTCGCTTCGCGCCCCATACGGGACTTGTTATTTCTCGCCAAAGATTTGTTCACCGCTCCGTCGCTTCATTGTGACCGTCGCGTGGAGGTGGAACGCAAGGTCGAGATCAGGCTCGCATCGCTGGCAGCGTGAATGCTCGCTCATGCGCGCTGAGCGAGCCCAGCGCGACTTCGAACGCGGCACTGAACTGCGGATACTCGCGCGCGCTCGCGGCATTCGATGATCGCCCGGCGGCGCATCCGCGGCGAGCGCAATCATGAACGCTTCAATTGCGATCTCTTGGCATCGAGCGTGCACTCCCGTCGGCAATGGTCGCAACAGAGGCAGCTAATCTCAGCATCATTTGGACAGACGACCGGACTGCGCTTGGATACTCGCAACTTGCAGCGCGGACAACGAGGTCTTGTCTTAGACTTCGTCATTGTCGCCATGAGGTGAGTTTTCGTCGATCCATCGCCGGAACTCTTTAGTGCGCACGCTCACGTTCGGCGTTGATGCGATCAGCTCCTCGAGGAACGCACTGCGGCGCTTCTTGTAATCCTTAAGACGGGTGTCGGGCGGAACGAGTTTCATGGTCGATGCCTTCTTGTGCTTAGTGCTCGATGTATATCGATTCACGCTCCTTAGTCGCTTCGCGCCCCGTGCCGGACTTGTTACTTTTCGCCAAACATTTGTTCGTCGGTGCCAGAGGCCAGCATGCCCGTCGGCTTAGTCATTCGCGTGCTTTGACCTTGGCGATGGCGGCTTCGAATAGCCCGGCGCGCTTGGCGTGGGCGAGCACGGTGTCGACGATGCCATGCTTGCGGGCATCGAGCTTGCGCGTACGAAAATAGCCGTCCGTGCCGACACGCAGGTTCTGCGGAGGGTTTTTGTAGAGCGTTGGCTGCCTGTAGGTTGGGTCCGGTTCTATCGTGTACGTATGGCGATCAATCCACACATGATAGTGAGCGCCGTCATGCTCCCAAGACAGGCAAAAGAGCGTTGCGTCGTCGTTGTAAATCGAGACCTTGACATTGGTAAAGGAGGTGACGGTCATGTGCCAAACAACTAGACGCGCCTCTTGCTGGTGCGGCGGTATTAGTCGCTTTGCCCCCCGCGCCGGACTTGTTACTCTGCGCCAAACATTTGTTCGTCGCAGCCATGATGGTGGCAATCGCCCCTGCTGAGGGCTCGAGGATGAGCAATCGAAGTTCTTCAGCCCCGAATTCTGAACAGGGTTTGGCTTCAATCCCGATGGCGGGAGGGGGCCTTTCCCGCCTGGCTGTCGCGCGCCTCGAAAGCGCCGGCGTGCCGGTAGCGCCTCTGCTTAGGCGTGTGGGCCTGACGCCGGAGCTGATCGCCGACCCGGAACAGCGACTGAGCGTGCAAAGTCAAATCAGGCTGTTGGACGAGGCAGCGATCGCTTTGAAGGATGACTGTCTTGGCTTCACGCTGGCTCGCGATCATGATCCGCGCGAAATCGGGTTGCTTTATTACGTCATGGCGTCGTCGCAGACCTTAGGTGATGGATTGAGGCGGGTTGCTCGATACAGCAGGATTACCAACGAGTCCCTCGTGGTCGGATATCGAGAGGGAAACAGGCTCGTTATCAACCTGAGTTACTCTGGCGTGCCTCGGCACTCAGACAGACATCAAATTGAATTTTGCATGTTTGGTGTATTACGAATTTGCCGCCTGCTGACGGGGCAAAACATCGTACCGCAACACTTCTCGATTGCGCATCATCGATCGGGAAGCACCTCCGAAATGGCGCGATTTGTCGGAACGAGAGTGGAGTTCGGCGCCGACACAGACGAGCTTGCTTTGAAACTTGACGCACGTGACTTGCCGCTTATTCACTCTGATCCTTATCTCAATGACCTTCTTCTGAAATATTGCGAGGCGGCGCTAGCCGACAGAAGAGGTGATAAGGGCCAGTTGCGCACGAGCGTTGAGAACGCGATCTCGACAATGCTTCCTCATGGAAGAGTGCTAGCAGAAAATGTTGCTCGCAGCCTGGGAATGAGCGAGAGGACGCTTGCACGAAAGCTTTCGGACGAAAGGTTGAACTTCACTGAGATACTCCAGCAACTGCGGCGCAATCTAGCAGTTCGTTACCTCGATGACCGCAAGCTGCACGTATCAAAGATTGCATGGCTACTCGGTTTTAATGACGTGAGCGCATTCACGCATGCATACAAGCGCTGGACGGGAAAGACGCCGAGCCAGATGCGAGCAGCCACCGCTTATTGAGCAAGCATCCTGGATGCGAGTCCTCAACTGTCGCCAAACTTGGGATCGGCTTGACTAACGGCTGCCAGGTTGTGCAAACGCCCTGATCCTCCGGCGCCTGGACGAGATCGAGCGCAAGCTCGACCACATGCTGGAAGAGCTACGGACCCCCACGGCCATCTACTCGGTGCGCCGTGGTCCGCTAGTAGAGCTTAGCACGCCCCATCGGCTTGGCCTCGACTTGGCTCCTTAGCCGACTGACCGCCCACCGACCTGCTCTAAGAATTGTCGAGCAATGTCGGCTATCGGGGGCAAACCGGACATTGAGCCGACATCGCCAAATGACCGAGTGTGACCCAACTGCGATATCGGCCGGTCAAAATTTGCTGTGATGCACAACGCGGGCATTCTCTACAGTGCGGGCATTCTCTACAGTGATGTGAGAAGCAGCGCAGTTAATCCCGATAGCCGAGCCTCGGCCTGCGCTGACCAGCTTGAGTATGCCGGCCAAATGAAGTTTTATGCCGTGACAGCACGGGTCTTGCAAAATTAGAGACTTAAATCGTCCTTCGGTGTGTACCAAACGAAGGAGCGGATCATCGAGCCCATCCCGTTTAAATATCGCGCTTTCCTGAGCTACAGTCACCGCGACAAGGCGTGGGGCAAATGGCTACATGCCGCGCTCGAAGGTTATCGCGTCGATAAGGATTTGGTCGGGCGCGACACGCCGGCCGGTCCGGTGCCGAAGACGTTGAGGCCGATCTTTCGTGACCGCGAGGACTTTTCGGCAGGACATTCGCTCACCGCGCAAACCATTGCCGCGCTCGAAGCCTCGAACTTCCTCATCATCATTTGCTCGCCAAGCGCGGCCCAAAGCAAGTACGTCAACGAGGAAGTGCGCCGCTTCAAGATGTTGGCGCGCGCCGAGCGCGTGATCCCGGTGATCGTCGGCGGCGAGCCAGGCGATCCCGCGCGCGAATGCTTTCCGCGGGCGCTGCAATACAAAGTCGGGGCGGATGGACACATCACCGACGAGGGCGAGGAGCCGATTGCGGCCGACGCGCGTCCGCAAGGCGACGGCAGGGAGATTGCTAAGCAGAAGGTGGTGGCGGGGCTCCTTGGCCTCCGTCTTGACGAGATTGTGAGGCGCGCGGATCGGGCGCGGCGCCGACGCAACCGGTTCTGGGCGGCGCTGGCGGGCGTTTTTCTTCTGTTCGCCGTCGCGGCAAGCGGAAGCGCTGCCTATGCCTGGCAGCAGCTCAAGACCAACGAGGCATTCCTCAATGCCACGCTCAAGCGCGCGACCGAGATCATCGACGAGGCTGTGGCTCAAGCGGAGAAATATAACGTGCCGCGCGCCGCAACGCTGAGCCTGCTTGTTAAGGCCGAAGGCCTGTTCGACGACATGGCCCAGTTCGGCCGACCGACGCCGGAATTGCGTTACCGCAAGGCATTGATGCTGATCCAGTTCGCGCGCAATTACGAAATCCTCGGAGACACCGACAAGCAATTCGCTCGCGCGAACGAAGCATATCGTCTGCTCGCCGGGCTTGCAGCCGAGAAGCCGGATGACAGCACTTATCAATCAGATTTGTCCGCTGCCTATATCGAGGTCGGGGATGTGCTGAAGGCGCGAGGCAATCTGAGCGAGGCCCTGCGAGCCTACCGCGACAGCCTCGCCATCATAGAGCGCCTGGCTTTGGTCTATCCCGACCACGCCGGCTTGCAGCGCAATCTCTCGGTCGACTATGAGAGGATCGGCGACGTGCTGGTGGCGCAAGGCAATCTGACCGAGGCGCTGCAAGCCTACGGCGACGGCCTCGCCATCAGAGAGCGCCTGCTCAAGCCTTACTCGGGCAATGCTGTCTTGCAGCGCGATCTCTCGGTCTTGCAGGACAAGGTCGGCGACGTGCTGGTGGAGCAAGGCAATCTGACCGAGGCGCTGCAAATCTATCGCGACGACCTCGCCAACACAGAGCGCCTGGCCAAGGCCTACCCCGGCAATGCCGACTTGCAGCGCGATCTCTCGGTCTCCTACAACAAGGTCGGCGACGTGCTGGTGGAGCAAGGCAATCTGACCGAGGCGCTGCAAGCCTACCGCGACAGCCTCGCCATTACAGAGCGCCTGGCCAAGGCCGACCCCAGCAATGCCGGCGGGCAGCGCGATCTCTCGGGCTCCTACAATAATCTGGGCGACGTGCTGGTGGCGCAAGGCAATCTCATCGAAGCGCTGCGAGCCTACCGCGAGAGCCTCGCCATCAGAGAGCGCCTGGCTAAGGCAGACCCCGGCAATGCCGGCTGGCAGCGCAATCTCTGGTTCTCCCTGGACAAGGTCGGCGACGTGCTGGTGGTGCAAGGCAATCTGACCGAGGCGCTGCAAGCCTATCGCGACTGCCTCGCCATCACAGAGCGCCTGGCCAAGGCAGACCCTGGCAATGCCGGCTGGCAGCACGATCTCGCGCTCTCCTATGAGAGGATTGGCCTCGTGCTAGGGCAACAAGGCAATCTCACCGAAGCGCTGCAAGCCTACCGCGAGAGCATCGCCATCACAGAGCGCCTGACCAAGGCCGACCCCGCCAATGCTGTCTGGCAGCGCAATCTCTCGGTCTCCTATGAGGGGATGGGCAACGTGCTGCTGGTGCAAGGCAATCTGACTGAGGCGCTGCAAGCCTATCGCGAGAACCTCGCCATCAGAGAGCGCCTGGCCAAGGCCGAGCCCAGCAATGCCGCCTGGCAGCGCGATCTCGCCATCAGCTATTCCAGATTTGCTCTGGTGCACCTAAAACGTGGCGAAGTCGCCGAAGCGTCGGTCGAGTTCGGCAAAGGACGCGAAATAATGACGCGGCTGGTCGCCCTCGCACCAAGCAATTCGCAATGGCGGGAGGATCTTGCGTGGTTTGATGGTCAGATCGCAGCTCTCGAAGCGCGATCTCAAACGGGACGCAATTGACGGGGCACTCGCTGGTATTTCCTTTGCTGCGGTGCATGAGTCCGGTTGTGGCACGAAACGGACGTTCTATGCGTGCCGGCGAATGTCTGTTCTTGGTGGAAAAGCAGTCATGCAGCGGACATCACCGCAAAGACCGATTTTGACCGCAAGCGATTTTCGGGAGCATCCATAGGACTTGCCTATCGCCCTTAGTCACTGACCACGCGATGGAAGCGTGGTATCATCCCTCCATTGCATGAATGACCCCCAACTGGAGGGTCACATGGCAAGCCACATCGGACGACGAAAATTCTTAGTGGCGCTTGGCGGCGCGGCGGCGGCGTGGCCGCTCGCGGCGCAGGCGCAGCAGCCGGCGAAGATGCCGACCATCGGGTTCCTTGTTGCGGGTACGCCTTCATCCCATGGCCAATGGGTTGCCGCCTTGGTGCGGCGGTTGCATGAGCTCGGCTGGATCGAGGGTCGTACCGTCGCAATCGAGTATCGCTGGGCGGAAAGTCGCACTGAGCGCTTCGACGAAATCGCAGCCGAGTTCGTCCGGCGCAAGGTTGATGTCATTGTCACATCAGCAACTGCGGCAATC
>Ga0070706_100002591_pt1 | contig 18134 bp, 16 predicted proteins | sample KBSK5501metaG_FD_65476 | JGI IMG/M metagenome (GOLD analysis project Ga0070706, IMG submission 65476) | Corn, switchgrass and miscanthus rhizosphere microbial communities from Kellogg Biological Station, Michigan, USA - KBS K5-50-1 metaG | ecosystem: Host-associated > Plants > Roots >... | reverse complement strand
TCCGACACACCCGGCGCTCCGACAGATGCGGCCTCGCCTGTCTCACTCGTCGGACGTCTTCGCCGGAAAAAGGGCGGTCGTTGCTCGCCTCCCTCAGGACGTCCAGGTCCAGCACGAGCTCCCCGACCTTCTGCTTGAGCTTCTTGATCTGTTCGTCCTTCAGGGCCTCCTCCTCCTTGGGGCGCGCGCAAGGCGTTCTCGGCCCCGAGCAGGAACCGGTCCCGCCACTCCTCCACCTCGGCCACCGTCCGCCCGTGTTTGCGGGCGGCCGCCTGAGCCGACGTCTCGCCCTTCAGGATGCTCAGGACCAATGTGGCGCGGCGCTTTGCCGTCCCGCGTTGCGGAGACTCGGCACTGTCCTCCCCATCGCCCACCTCCTGCCGCCATCGAATCACGGCTTCTCGGTGGACTCAATTCGGAGGGGAACAGCATACGAACGCGCAGCTGTGGTAGTACCGAGGTCGTGACGCTTTCCTGAAGAAACGCGACTCTTGAAAGACTCGCTACGAGCACTTCGAGAAGCTCAAGCCGCTTCGCGATGAGATCGCCCTGAAGAACCTGCGAGCCTGTACGGTTCCCCGGCTCGAACCACGGGCGGTACCCTCGTGACGGACGAGAACCATCCAATCGCCAGATCGTCAACGGAAACAAGGCGAGGAGTACGGTGGTCCAAGGGTTCAACGCTACAATCGCCCGGCCATGGCGCAATCGGCCACCCGCATGAACTCGGAAGCGAACTCTGAGTCGGCATCCAATTACGACGTCGCCCAGCCTGTCACCATCGGCAGTTCTCCACTAGTAAGACAACGAGCAGTCCGCCGACAGCGGCGAGTCAGGCCGCAATTCGCCTCCCGCGCCCCACCCTCATTGCATGGAGCGATGGATCCGCACGAGGTCATAGGCGGCCCGCACGAAATCCTTCACACGGAGCTTCGAGCCAGCCACGTCGTGCCATACCGGAACAGGTAGCTCATAGAGCGACGTTTCCAGTGAGGGTGGAAGGTCGGGCTTTTCCAGCTTCATGAATCGCGCCAGGATTTCGACGTCGAAGATCCATCGCGACAAGAAAGGCGTCTCGAACACAGCGCGAACCCTCTCAGTAACTCGGAAGAGTTTTGCCCCGCACTGCGAGTCGTAGATTTTCATTCCCAGGTTGACCGCAACGGCCGTGGCAAAGACCCGTCCGAGATAGTGGCGAAGTGGCCGTCGCTGAATATCCCTTCCGAGCAGCTTGACCCGGGCCCCCAGCACGATTTCAGTTACCGGCCGATCCCGGAACACCTGTGCGAACATTGGAATAGCGTCCAAAGGGGTTGCGAGGTCAGCGTCCCAATAGCCCACGTATTCCGGGTTTGACTGGAACGCCCGGAGCATGCCCTGACGGATAGCCTCCCCCTTTCCGGAATTCCTCGGAAGCCGTAGGACCTCGAACTTCCCGGGCGCGGACTCTACTAGAGCACTGAGGATCCTGGGAGTGTCATCGGTGCTGCCGTCGTCGATGAAGAGGAACGTGCCGTCACGCCACTGATGCGCAAACTGCCAGAATTCCTCGGCGGAAAGCCGCTGAGCCTCATTGAAACAGGGGACAACAATAATTGTACCGGCCATACCGGACACAAGCGTCAGGATGCTGCTTCACGTCAACACCTTCACCCTCTCCTCAAAGGAGAAGTAGTGAGGCCCCGACTATAGGCAATCCTGTGGACTGGGACAAGCGAGACTGCGGATATCAGCTTGAGCAGTTCGACCCACCGTCCGCACGCTCACGACAAGGGCAGGCAGCAACACCCTGCTCGATACGTTCGAACCGACGTTCAACGGGGGGTAGGCCGGTGACCGCATCGTCTTTAATAGCCCTCGCCTATTGAAGGCGGTGGGGGACTGTTAGTTAGAGGCGGAACTCGGGCGCAAGCCCCCTCCTCTGAAAGCAGTTGTCAAGTCCCTTCTTGGGTGCGATCCCTTCTCCCTTTCTTTTCGAGCCATTCCCTTCGCTGTCGATCTCGAGGATCACCCTTCTACTCGCGGCGCCTCCTTCAGCCCGCAGGCTAACGATTGGATCCTCGGACTCCCTATCCTTTTTTCGGAACGCGCGTCGGGATCATCCCGCCGCCGGTAGGGGGTTCATGAGGGCGGCTTCGGGAACTCGGCAGCACTCGCGAAACGATCCGGGCCCTCGGCGTCGATCCCGATCAATACGCCAGCGGATTGGCCTGGTCCAGGCGCCCTCTGCCTCCAAAGCCGGCGGAACCATCGGCGCCGAGATTTTTCAGGGCGACCTCGCGTGCCGCCCGGACCTGCTCCGGAGTCGGCAGACGGGTCCCCTGCGGCTTCGTCGCCGACCTCCGTGCTGTCTCTGCCGTCTCGGTGTTGTGCTTGGATCGGCACCGATCTTTTTCGGTCGAGGACTCTCCGGATAGCGGAGGTATCGGCGGGGGTTTGAGCTCAGATGGCACCCGTTTCAATGGCCGGGGACGGGCGTCGTAGCCGCGCGACCTGGCGCGCCTCGGTGGATTTGCCGTCCTTGGCGAGATGCGCCGCGAGGGCCCTTCGCGCCTGGACGAATTCTCGCGGCGGAACTGAGGATGCCGGGAAGCCGTGACCCCGCTCACGCTTGACGAGCGCGGCCCGGCCGCGCCAGAAGCGGCCATATGAGCGGTGCGGGGGAGAGTCCTGCGACGCTACTCGACGATCTCGTTCTTGAGACTCTGGACAACGCGACCACGTCGCGCCGTTCGGCCTCGGGCACCTGGAACTTCGTCAGCGTCGCGGCGGCATGACCGAGGAACACAGTCCAGTCGCTCTCGCTGATGCGCATGCCTCGGTGGCAGAACGCCATGTCCCTGCCGCGGTAACATGGGGCCGCCCGCGCTGGTGCAGAGGAAGTCGATCAGAAGCTGCTTCTCGCGTTTGACGCCGTCCTCTCCGCGATGCGCCCAGAAGCGGCCCAGCTGCGGATCGGCCTGAAGCCGGGGCAGTAGATCATTCGCCACCGCAGCGATCGCGTCGTAACCACCAAGGCGCTCGTAGAGGGTCTTCTTGTCGCCGCTCATCGTGTTCTCCTCAGCTCGATCATACGGCCCGCTACCTCCCCTTCGGCCCACGCGCGTCCACGGTGTCGGGGCGGCCCATCGCCGCAGCCAATGCGACGAAATCGACGCCGATGTCTTTGCCGTCCGTCCCGAAATAGCCGACGTTCCCGCGACGGAGCGGGCTGTTCGCTGTGAGCGTGCCGTCGGTATTGATCCCCGCTGCCGCGACCGACACATACGGCGTGAAGCTCGGTTCCGGGGCCGTCGCCGTACTGTAGATGGCGTTTTCCGCCCATGCCCGGTCAGGCAGGATTACGTTAATGTTGGCGCCCGGGATGCCTGAATCGAAGAAGGCAGGCCCGCCACCCCGGAAGCCGATAATGTTGTGCTTGAAGGTGTACCGGTTGAAGTTAGGCCCACCGACCCACCCCAGCATCTCCGGGCGGCCATCCGGCACCGTATACCTGATCATCCCCGCAAAGGTGTTGTGTTCAACCCACATATCCTTCGCCGTCCAGGTGTGCCACCCGGCCATGCCCGGCATATTGATCCAGGCGTTGTTATAGATCTTGACGCGCTCATTCCAGGTAGCCATCTGGATACCGATACTCCACCCGCCGAGACAATTGATGAAGATATTGTGCTGCCAAGTCACGTCGGTCAGGCTGAGATCCTGCGTGTTGTGGACGAAGGCGGGACCCTTCCACATGTTCTCAAAGACACAGCCTTCGACCAGTAACAATCGGGCGACCTTCGTCTCCAAGAGGTTTTTCATCGACCACAGCCGATTAGGCCCACCCCCGTCCCAGATGGGATTGCGTGTCACGCCATCCATGAGAAACTGAAACCACTTGGGTGGCTTGTAGATGTGGCTCCGCTTGAGCGTAATGTGTTCGCCGTATTGCCCCCACCCCTGCGAGCCGACCATGAAATTCTCGCAGCTTGACTCGATATGGCAGTTCTCGACATGCGCGCGACGGTTCAGCCCCAAATAGATGGCCTGATTATCCGCGTCGTCATGCTTGATCTCGCCTACCCAGGAATCCCAGATCTGAATGTCCTCGGCAAACACGCGCGCCAGTTCCGACGTGACGTAAATACCCCGGATCACATTGATGTTTTCTGTATAGCCGTGAACCCAACACCGCTCGACGCAGACCCGGCTACCCCCGATATGCAGCAGACCGTAGCCCCCAGGCCCATGCGCGAGGTCCAACGGCCCCATCTCCGCGCCCACTATCCGCCAGCCATTCGAGCCCGGAGGGATCGTAAAGCAGGCCCCCTGGTCCGGCTGATGCGGGCCAGCGGTCGCCACCTTGAACAGCTTGCTCGCATCGCTGCGATTGGGCTCGGGGCCCGTGCCCATGATGCGCGTGCCAAACGGCGGCAGCGTCGGTGAGCCAGAACGAATGCACGTCCAGCCAGCACCGGTCGTGGCAGGTAGGCGCATCCAGGAATACACCGCCCCCGGCGGGCAGACGTAGGTGTTGCCCTTGTGGCTCCCGTCCGCATTGAGACAGGGCGTCGGCCCAGTCTTGCCAGTCGGCAGGCCTAATGCCGTATAGAGAGCCTCACCGCCGCTGCCCACGTTGATCGTCGCCCCCCCGAGATTCTCGGGGATCGGATTACTCCCGGACATAAGATTATTCACGGGGTCAGGCAAGGCCGGGGGGAGCGCGGCGGAGTCTACGTCGATCGGCCGCGCTCCCATCCCTGCATGCTGGCACCCGGCGGGGAGCGGCGCGGCGAGGAGGCCGCCGCCCAGTACGCTAAGAAACGCTCTTCGGTTCACGGCTCATGGCCCTCCCTCTTGCAGCTTCTTCAGCGCGGCCTCCAAGAGCGTCCGGATCTCCCAACCCCGCGCTTCCCGCGCCGAGTCTCCCGCTGGCGGGTCCGTTCCCGACGGCACCGGGCCGAGCAGACCGTCTGGCGACCGGATAGCGCCGTCTCGTTGCACACGGGGCATCGCCGAGAGCCTACCACGGGCGTGCGCACGCATTCTGGCGAGCCTACAGGCTCAGGATTGACTGCGGCCATAGGCTCAGGCTCTTGGGCCTGGAGCGCTGCGCGGGCGGGTGGCGATCATGGGGCCGAGGCGGCGCGGATACCGGCGACGGTAGCTCATGGCCAGGGCCTCGGCGCTGTGGTATCGGCTCCGGGCGCGGCCGGTGTCTGAGTCCGGTACGTTATGTCATGGGGACGGGGCCCAAACCAGCGGCGATCGCCGCCGGAGGGTGTTCGTGTTGCCTATCCTCTCGAAGAAGGATTGAGCCGCCCGGTGTCATGGTGGCGCAAGGAGCGGGTCGCCAAAGAGGTAGCCACTTTCTGAGCGGCCGCCTTCCCAGATCGGCGCCGATGCTTTCGTCTGAGGCGGCACCTCCTCCGCAGCGCTTAGTTCAGGCTTTGCTTGAGGCGTGGCGCCGGCTGGCTCTGCGTCCCCTTACCATCGCCTTCTACGCGGTACTCCTCATCGTAGCCCTCGAGGTGTTCTGAACGGCCAGCGACCGCACGTCGATTTCTTCTGCCGCATCGGTCCCATCACGCATTTGATCATCGCCCTCGGAATGATCATTTCCCGATCCGGTGCTGCCATCGATTACGGCGTCATCGTCGCTGGCGCGGTGTTCGGCATATGGGCCTGGTCGTTGTTTCGTAACCGGATCGAACGGCCCGCCGCCCTTTTACTGGCCCTGTTCGTCACGCTTTGCGCCTCCTCCCCGCACGCGATGGGGTCGCGGCCCGACATGCTGACAGCCGAGGGCGTCTACAACCATCTGGGGTACGCTCTCCTCATCATCGTCTTCGTCGAGTACCTGCGGTCGCCTCCGGCTGAGGGCCTGGCCGGCGGCGTGTCGAGCGGCGTCATCTGCGTGTTGACTTTTCTCTTGAAGCCGTCGTTCTTCATGGCTGCGGCCGCTTTGATCCGCGGTTCATCCTTTTTCCCGACCGCCGGAGTTGGAAACGGATCCGCGTCATGGTGGGCCTGACCCCAGGCGAACTCAGACAGCACATTGAAGACAAGTGGCACCAAATCGGACGCCTCCAGAATATCGGCCCTAAACAGGGATTAGAGGAAGGGTATGTTCTTGAGTATGCGTACGCCCTGACACTCATGTACGTATCTCTCTTGGGATTCGCGTATGTTTGCCGGGCATTGGCCAGAATCTTCTTTCACGCGCCGTCGCTCATACCCGCATTTGCCCCAGTCGTGATTCTCGGGGGTCTGCCCATTTTCGCAAGTCAAACCGTCTATGATTTCCCGAACCTGCTCTTGTTTTCGTTATGCCTGCTGCTGATGTACTGCCGGAGATGGGCTTGGTTCTATCCCGCATTCGTCGCGGCCTGCTTTTCCAAGGAAACATCCATATTGCTCGTGGCTATCGGCGCCCTGTATCTCGTGAAATCCGACCGCACCTCATTCTGGCTCCACAGCAGCGCCCAGGGAGTCCTTTGGGTGTCCGCAACGGTATTCATCCGTCTTCTCTTCCACGAAAATCCCGGTGCCATCGCTGAATTCCATCTACTCGACCCCAATCTCGGCGTCCTGTCTGACCCCGCCCGGTATATGTTCTTTGATTCCCTGCTGCTTCCCCGTGGCCTGAACGTCGGTCTGTGGACGCTCACTGGGGCTCTGGTCTTCTTAGACTGGCAAGAGAAGCCCCTATTCCTCAGGAGAGCAATGCTACTGTGTCCGCTGCTCATCGCTACGATGCTTCTATGGGGAGTCATCAACGAACTTCGGGCACTCCTCGAGATATGGCCCATTGTGGCCATGCTCGCCCTTCCAACAATCGGTAAGATCTTCGGCGTACCGATTAGAGCAACCGAAGGGCCCGCCGGCGCACGCCGCTGCGGGCCACCGCAAGGATCCGACACACCCGGCGCTCCGACAGATGCGGCCTCGCCTGTCTCACTCGTCGGACGTCTTCGCCGGAAAAGGGCGGTCGTTGCTCGCCTCCCTCAGGACGTCCAGGTCCAGCACGAGCTCCCCGACCTTCTCCTTGAGCTTCTTGATCTGTTCGTCCTTCAGGGCCTCCTCATCCTTGGGGCGCGCGCGCAAGGCGTTCTCGGCCCCGAGCAGGAACCGGTCCCGCCACTCCTCCACCTCGGCCTGCCCGTGTTTGCGGGCCGCCGCCTGAGCCGACGTCTCGCCCTTCAGGATGCTCAGGACCAATGTGGCGCGGCGCTTTGCCGTCCAGCGCTGCGGAGACTCGGCACTGTCCTCCACCATCGCCCACCTCCTGCCGCCATCGAATCACGGCTTCTCGGTGCACTCAATTCGGAGGGGAACAGCATAGGCGCGGGCAGTTCCGCGATCACCTCGCGGGTGGACGCCCTCTACGTCCCGGCCGTGGTCCACTCGGGCTGACGTAAGGCGCCAGACTCGGACGCCGGCCGCCCAGGTGCTCCGCGCGGTCCCGGTCAACCGAATGACCTTCACGCCTGTCATCGCCTCGCGACCGCCAACTACCGGTTTGTCCGCTATCGCTCGTATTGCTCATCGCGAATCACCTTCCAGATTGGAAGTCCGCGCCGCGTGTCAAGCAGCAGGCATCTGCTCGCTAAGATAAGCTCCGCGGACGTGAAGATAAGAAGACGCCCTCCTTGACCTATTCGCAGAGTTGATGCAGGATCGCTTGGCGGTCTTTCGCTGTCTTGCCTGAGCTTGACGGTTTGCCCTACTTCAGGAGTCTCCGTTAACTATGGCGCGATCAAGGTACGCGATCACCAGGATCGGCGTCGAGGCCAGGGCGCTAGGGGGTTCGGAAAGAAGGGGCGTTGCGCAATACCTCTATCGGCTGATCGCGGAGATGTTGGACATCAGCGACACAGAGGAATACCACGTCATCGTCGATCAAGAAATAAACCCGCTCAATGTGATCAACCATCCCAGGTTTATCGTACACAGAGTGCCGGCGTGCAGGGGATATCGGTTCAACACATGGCTGCAGTTCCTTCTGCCGGCACACATTCTCCGGGCTCGGTACGATCTCATGTTCTATTCCTACAACGTTCTGCCTCTATTACACGCCACCAAGTCGATCGTGACCATCCACGATATCAAGATCCAGAAAACCAGGGATTCATTTCTAGGGAAGCACGGTTCTGATGGCGGAAAGTACCTTCCCGCAGCGTTGAAGAGCGCAGAACGCTTGATCTTCGTGTCAGAGTTCACGCGCCGAGAAGCCGAGAAGGATATGGGGCCCCTGGCCAATGCCGTAGTCGTTCACGAAGGCATAGCGGGCATCTATGACCGACTCGAGTTGACCCAGAATGATGTGGTGAACCTCAAGAAGAAGTACGGAATTAGAGACAGGTTCGTGATGGCGTTCGGCGCCTCGACAAAACACAAGAATGTCGATTTCCTCGTTCGCTCCTTTGTGAGGGTGCGTCGCCAGCTTCCTGGCGACTTCCAGCTTCTCCTGGTCGGGTGCCAGGAGACGGACTGGTCCGACTTCTTTCGCCCGCTGATGGACACTTATTCAGAAAACGATGTCGTCTGTGTCGGATTCGTGTCGGATGTGGATGTTGTCGCGCTGTATAACTGCACGGACTGCTTCGTGTATCCTTCACTGTACGAAGGGTTTGGTTTTCCGCCGCTGGAAGCCATGGCCTGTGGCGCGCCGGTTTTGGCGTCGAATGTCTCCGCGATTCCGGAGATTGTCGGCGACGCAGCTCAAACATTCGATCCTACGGACAGCGCGAGCTTTGACCTTTCCTTTATCGCGTTTCTGTCAAGGTTACAGAACGTGGAGTACCGAGAGGCCCTGATTGCCAAGGCCTATGAACACTCGAAGCGCTATTCTTGGCGCGCGACCGCCGAAAAGACGCTCCGCGTGTTCCACGAGGTCCTTGGAACGGGTCGAACATGACACAACGTCGCACCCCTGGAAGAAGCGGTTCGCAGGGATGGTGGTGGCCGAGTTGCAGCGGGTCCAGCAGCTCGCAGAGAGCGGCTCAAGCAGGTTGTCGCCGATCTCACGCTGGATAAGGCGATGCTCCAGGACGTCCCCCAAAAAAAAGCCTGCGGCCCGCCCGGCGGTCCAAGAAATAACACCGAGAACCAATCCTCACCGCTACGGCCGATAACTTCGTTGTATCAGAAGGTACGATCCTCGCTATGTGACACCACTGTGCTACGTACGGAAGCGCTGGCCGGACAGCCCTCTATCTCCGCCCAACTCTCGGTTCTTAACGACTCCTACGCCCGCAGCGGAACACATCACAAGGCCGGTCGGCCTACCCGTTGATCCTTCTGAGGCTCGTTCAGGAGGCCTTGGCCAAAGCTGTGGAGCTCGACCCCTCCGCCCGAAGGAATAAAAACTCCCAAGTCACCTCTTACGGGCGACCACGATGATGGCGGGAGTATGGCGGCGAAAAGCCCGCGTGACCAGGTGCAGGTAGTAGCCACCCGGCAGCAGGTACCGCAGGATTCCCTTCCATTCCACCACAGAGAAGTGAGAGGCCGCCCAGTCGAGCCAGCGCTGCCGCGACCACTTGTGGATGTGCGTCGGATCGCGGTCGAGGAGGCGGATCACGGGTCCGGTCACGCCGTCGTAGACCGGGACCACGAAGACGAAGCAGCCCCCATCCGCGAGCTGCTCGATGGCCGACCGCGCAACCGCATCCGGGTTGGGAACGTGTTCGATCACGTCGAAAGTCGTCACCACCCCGAATGGCTTGTCAAAGACTTTGCCGGCCACGGCGGGGGCCACCTTGAACACGCCTCGGGGAATCTCGTGCGCGGCCTTGGCGATGGCGAATTCGCTCACGTCGGTACCGAAGATCTCCCACCTCTCGTCGAGCGACCCGAGGAAGCGACCGAACGCGCACCCAATGTCGTGGATACGTCGCGGCGCGCCCGGCGGCAAGTGTCGCTCCACCATCTGCGCGTAGAACCGCATCCGTCGCGGTGGGTTCTGCGCGGCATAGTCCCGGTAGTAGGTCTCGAAATAGCGCTCGTCGAACTGACCGGGGCTCGGGGACGCGGGATGTCCCATCACCGCCCGAGACTGCGCCGTACCACCAGCGCGAGCGTCCGCCTGATCGTTCGGGCCACCTTCATCTTGCTCGCGCCGCCCTTGAGATCATAGCGCAGGATGAGCGGTACCTCGCGGAGGATCAGATCCATCCGCCTCAACTTGATGAGGATGTCCACCATGCACTGGAATCCCTCTTGGTTCACGAAGTCGTCGCCATAGCGACGGAAGGCCTCGGCGAGGACCGAGGCCCGATAGGCGCGATAACCGCAGGTGTAGTCTCGAATCCCCGGGATGGGGAACACCAGCTGGAACAAGACCCGGGCGCCAAGACTCAGTAGTTTGCGATGCCGGGGCACACCGCGGATGTAGGATCCCGGTTGGTAGCGTGAGGCGATGACTACATCGGCGCCCTCGTGGATGACCCGGACCATGTTGCGGATGAGCCCCGGGGTGTGCGTGTTGTCGGCGTCCATCACTACGATGACGTCATTGTCGATGGCGAGCGATACGGCGACCCTCAGGCCGTCCCGGATCGTGGCACCAAGACCCTGGTTGACCTGATGCTGCTCCACCTGGACCGGCATGTAGCGCGCATAGTCAGCGGCGACCCGCGCCGTGCCATCCCGGCTGCCGTCATCAACCACGATAATCTGGTAAGGTAGGCCGTCCTCGTGCATCGACTGGTCAAGGCGCTGCAGCAGCGGGCCGAGATCCCGCTCTTCGTTATAAGCGGGCAACACGACCAGCACCCGAGGCGCTGCCGTCCGCCACGGCGGGACTTCGGCGCCCGGACGGCTCATCAGCGGTGGACTCGACAATTGTGTTGACCCGCACTGCATTGTGCCTCTCCTAGCAATGCCACCACCCACGGGCGGCTAGGTTCGACTACCTAGAAAGCGCTTCACCTGCTCCAGGATGCGTCCGCTCGCCTTCCCATCTCCGTAGGGACTCTGGGCACGCGCCATCTGAGCATACTCCTGCTCGTCCGTGAGCAGCTTCCGCACTTGGGGGAGAATCGTCGCCTCCGACGTTCCCACCAGGCGGGCGACGTTTGCCTCGATCCCTTCCGGTCGCTCGGACACCTCGCGTAGCACGAGTACGGGCTTCCCAAAGACCGGAGCTTCCTCCTGTATCCCACCGGAGTCCGTGAGCACCAGATAGGAGCGACGCAGGGTGCGGACCAGGCTCAAATAGTCCAGGGGAGAGACGAGCCGCACCCGCTCGATCCCCGCGAGGCCGCTTCTCACAACCTTCTGCACGTTAGGGTTGAGATGGACCGGCCATATCACCACGACATCCCTGAACTCCTCCACGATCGTTCGGATGACCTGACAGATCTCGCCAAGCTGCCCGAAGCTCTCTCGCCGATGCACCGTCACAAGGATGAGCCGGCCCAGTCCCAGGTCGAGATCCGCGTCTCCCTGCCGATCCAGCCTCTCCGCGACCTTCAGAACCGCATCGACGACTGTGTTTCCTACGACGAAGATGCGATCCGCGTCGACGCCCTCGCGCAGTAAGTTTCCGCGCGCCCATTCGGTCGGCGCGAAGTGCAAGTCGGCGACCACACTGACTATCCGCCGATTCATCTCCTCTGGAAACGGCGCGTACCGTTGGAATGTCCGCAGGCCTGCCTCGACGTGGCCCACCGGGATTCTCAGGTAGTACGCCGCCAGCGCCGCAACCATTGTCGTCGTCGTGTCTCCCTGTACGATGACGAAGTCCGGCTTCACCCTCCCGAGGACATCGCCAAGGCCAACGACTGCGGTGCTCGTGAGGGTAAAGAGGCTCTGGTCATTCTGCATGAGGTCCAGGTCCTCCTCCGGCGAGATCGTGAAGACTTCCAGCGTCTGGTCCAGCATCTCACGATGCTGAGCCGTCACGCACGTCTCCACCTCGAAGCTAGCATCGCGCTCGGCCTCCTTGATGACGGGTGCGAGCTTGATGGCCTCGGGTCTCGTGCCCAAGATGAAGAGAATCTTATACGGCGTGGCCATCAGCCTCCCGGCTCGCGCTTGCGCCGATTCCGGCAAACCGTCGCCGGAATACCAGCGTGACCCCTAGCGTGCCCGTCTTGAGGATGAGCAGACTCTCGTAGAGGGGCGAGTGGTACTCCGCCCGTATCCGCTGCTGGCTATCCACCGCGCTGAATCTTGGCGAACCCGTGGAATTGGCATCGTCTGTCAAGCACGATTCTCGCGCTGCGCCCTCAAACCTCCGATCGTTTCCGGGGAGGAGCGAGGGCGCCAAACCTCGGACCGCCAGCCGGACCGGGCTTCATTCCCGGCGCCTGTAGACTGTGTAGTTGCCGCGTCCGAAAACCGCCTCGAATTCTCCGGGGAAGTCCTCATTCAAGTACTCGTAAAGCTGCGGCCGGCGCTTCTTCGCGCCGTTCTTGTTGCTCTCATAGACAGTCAGGTCCGCGACGACCAGCTTGGGGCGAACGGGGCGCTTGAAGCCGTAAGACTCGTCTGCGACCAGGTTGTCGGGGAACCCGAGAGGAATAGCAAACTCACTTTCGCTGAGGATGAGGTCCCCTTGCTGAACATAGGGCCGAATGTAATCGAGCACGGGCAGGAAGTCACGGTAATAGCGGTTCTCGCTGAAGCGGAACACCGTGGGACCGACTTGGGCCAGCATCAGCATGAAGGCGACTGCGGCGAGCATGACGCGCGGTATCCACGCATGCTGCCACCCAAGCCACAGGATGGCGCCGAGAACCCCGAGGAACGCTGGAATGATGTGTAGGATGTAGTGGTACTGCTTCGTTCCTTCGAAGACTGCCAGCGTCAAAAACTGAACCAAGGACAGCAAGAGCGCCAAGCGAACGAAGCGGCTACGGCGAGCGACGGGGACGACAATTGCCGCCAATATCCCCATAACATAGCCGACGGGCAAAACGAGCTTCAGCTTCACGAGAAAGGAAGCATTCGGTCGAACGCCGTAATAGCCAAGAAATCGATCCACTACTTCTCGTGGCACGGCACGGAAGGGGTCCTGAAGGCCCGCAAACCGGTTCGAACCCAGCGCCATGCCCGAAAGCTGGCTGCGGAATTCGTTTGGATTGTCCAGGATGTAGAGGCTCCAGGCAGCGCCACCAACAAGATAAGGCAGTGCGATCAGGAGCAAACTGGTCAAGCGGAGCTGTTTAAGGTCGAGGTAGGCCTGCAGGCCCAGCAAGGCAGGCATCCACAAGAGGGCGCCTATGGGGTGAGTGAGAGCGGAGGTCGCCATGAGAGCATGGCTGGCAAGGAGCGCAAGGCCTAGGTAGCGTTGGCGGAGAGCAAGATGGGCAGCAAGAGAACAGACGGCGAAAGCAGAACTCATCATCTCGGGCCGGCCGATGCCTGCATGCTGAACAAAGGTATAGTCAAGCGCGACCAGGCTCATGATGATCAGGGCTAGCGTGCGGTCATCAGAGAGCCTGCTGACCACGTAGTGAATAGCGAAAAGGAGCACAAACCCGGCAACCACGGACCCAAGGCGGAACTGCACGACGCCGAAACCGACGACGGATTGCCAGGCAGCCTGGACCAGAAAGAATACGGGCGGCATCCAATATGCTTTGTGACTGTCTCTGTGCTGGTCCGATGGAATCACTGCCATGTAACCGCGATGAACCAGAGTGTACGCCGGACTAGCCAAGTAGCCCTCATCGTTATAGGGCTGTCGGGTAATCGCCGTGCCGGTGGCTAGAATCAGATACGTCAGAAGGATACCCACAAAGAAGATCTGATGGCGAGACGCGGTGCCCAGAACTTTCATAGAAAGAAAGGACAATCTTCTCGTCGGAGACCAGCGCTGGTCACAAATGGCGTTCGCCCATTTGGCCTACAACGCAGGATCTCGGGTCGGAGTATCGCCCGAGGTTGGACCGCATGGATACGAAGAGCAACCCAGCTCCGCTCGCCGAGAGGCTCTTTCGGCATCATTCGGGACGCGGCACAACTTCGATCCGAAAAACTGGTCCCGTTCAAGCACGTAGATGGGATGGACACTTGATCTAAGTCTTCTTCCCGTGAAGCGTCTGAGAACGCGGGTTTCTGGACTCGGGCTTTTGCCTTAGGCAGTATGTTCCTTTCCCCCCATTTTCGCATCCTGCTAGACGAGGAGCAGCTCATAAACATGGTTGTAGGTGCATCCGGTCTCTAGCCCCTTTTAACGTTTCCCCGTCGGGTCGTTGACCGCCAGCAGAACGAAAACAAATAGGAACACGGCCAAGTGCTCGGCGGGGATGCGCAAGGAGGAGGGAAGTCGTGAATCGCAAGCACTGTCTTTAGGGGGTACTGGGAAGAGCACATGGAAGACTCGCACGGAACCGGATTCATACAGGATCGTGGTCAGGGGACGAAGCTCACCCAGGGCCTTGGGGGTCAGTCCGTAGGTCCAGAGGCATGCATTTTCGGCGCGGAAGCGGTCCCAATTTAAGTTGTCGAAGGATTCTCCGGTCTCGAGATGGCCGCGGTAGTAATCGGGTCGCGCGTGGAGTGGCCAAACATCTTTGGGAGTACTGGCTAGCTGTGGGTATATTGCCTTCCGCCTGGGGGATGCTGAGAGTCGCAAACCGGGCGAAATGAGGCTGCTTTTTGTGATAACGGGGTCAGGCTCCATCCAGGTCGCGATCACGAAGAGGCGTCGCGCCCTGCCTGCAGGCCTGGGCAAGTCGATAGAGGCGGCTAACAACAAAAGCATCGCCGGCCGCAGTTGACATCCAGCACGATCCCGCCCTGCTGATAGCGGGTCATGTCTGGGGGCGGGGTGAGATAGGCAGACCAGTACGGATCTCGTGGTCCCGAGTCTGGGGAAGGCTCCGGCACAGACAAAGGTGTCGGGCTCAGCGCACGAAATCCGCTCGAGGCCTGCTAATGAAATGACGCAGGCCGGAAGCCCAACCCTCGAACTCCACCTCAGACGTCGTGCCAGTGTCGATAAATCTAGGTAGCAGTAGCGGGTCGCGTCGTCTGGAAGCCAGTCCGGGAACGGTCGTCACGGCTGAGCTGATGCCGGCCTCTGCGAGCCACGGAAGAAAGGTCGGCACGTGTATTCCACTCGGATAGCAAAAATGCGTAAGCCGCTGCGGATCCAAGCCACATTCTGAGAGCGCCCGTCGATTGTCGGCAATCTCGCGAAGAAACAAGTCTCTCTGCTCCGGCACGCGGTGCCGGTGCGTATGCAGTTGGACATCGGCGATGGCTGGATCGAGTGCTCCGATCTCCTCAGGATGCATCAAGGCGACCAATCGCCGGTGAAGAAAGTCTTCCCAATCCAGCCCCAATCTGCGCGCGAATCGTCCAAGCCAATTGTGCTTGTCTTCTGCTGACCAACGTTCCCGGCAAGCTGTTTCACAAACTCGCGCGGCGGCATGTGCACAGTCGGCCGCCGTCTGCAGCGAAGGCGCGGCGTCGTCCAATGGATCTTTTAAGTCAACCGTCCCTAACGTCCAGGCTTTCCAGAGCAAGTACTGGCAGGCGCCATCGAAGACCGGGCGCCGGTCGAAGACGTAGTACGTCGACACAAAGACCGTCACCGGCACCCCCCGTCGCTGAAGGACCGGGTAGGCGACGGCGTAGAAGTCGTACGTCCCATCATCGACAGTAATCGAAACAGCTCGAGGAGGGAGTGTCCCGGTGGCCAGGCGGGCCAGTCCCTCCGTGAGGGGAAGAACCACGTACCCCCCCGCGGCCAGGAACTCCAGTCGTGATTCGAGATGGTCCTGAGTCACGTAGAGCGAAGAGTCCCACAGGTGCTCGTCGGCCTGGGCGAAACCGTGGTAGCACAGGATGAGCAGCCGTCGAGACCGCCAGCGGCTGCGACTTGCCGCTGCGAGGCCACCGGCGAAGCGGATGGCCTGGAGCGCCGAGTCGCGGAGCCGCGTCCGCACGGGTTTGCCTGGCACCTCGCCGGCCGGCATCATGGTCGCGGCACGGCGCCGCGGCTCAGATCGATCACGAGCTGGTCGGGCCGGGCGGCCGCGAGCGCCTGGCGGGCCTGCTCGTCGCTGTGGGCTACGACCAGCACCTCGGCATGCGCCAGGAGCGCGTCTCGCGTCTCGCACATCAGTGAGGCGATATGCGGAATCTCCTCCTCGATGAAGCGGCGATTGGCGCCCCCGAGCCGGGCGATGGAGACACTGCGATCCAGGATGCGGACGTCACAGCCCTTCCCGATCAGCGTTTCCACCAGAAGCACCATCGGGCTTTCCCGGAGGTCGTCGGTGCCCGGCTTGAAGGCCAGCCCCAGCACGCCGATGCGCCGCCGCCGGGTGGCCAGGACGCGGCTCACCCCCTGCTGGATCTGCCGATCGTTGGAGGGCAGGATCTGGGACAGCAGTGGCAGCGCGAGGTCGGCGACGCGGGCCGCGTGAGTCAGGGCCCGGAGATCCTTGGGGAGACAGGAGCCTCCGAAGGCGAAGCCGGGGCGCAGATACGCCTCGGAGATGTTGAGCTTGCGGTCCATAAGGAAGACACGCATCACCTCGCCGATGTCCGCGCCCAGGGCTTCGCAGAGATCGCCGATCTCGTTCGCGAACGTGATCTTGAGCGCATGGAAGGTGTTGGAGACATATTTGACCATCTCCGCGGACCGGATCGAGGTCTGGACGAAGGGGGCGTCGACCTGTGCGTAGAGCTTGCGGAGAAGAGTGCCGGCATGCGGCGAATCGGACCCGACCAGGGTGAGGGGAGGCTGGCCGAAGTCCCGCAGCGATGATCCCTCGCGCATGAACTCTGGGTTGACCGCGACGGTCAAGTCTGGAAGGGCGGAAGCGCCGGTGCCGCGGAGCACCGGCACGAGCACCGATTCGGTGGTGCCAGGCAGCACGGTGCTCCGGAGAACCACGGTGTAGGGCCTGGAGTGCTGCCGGAGCTGATGGCCAATGCCCTCGGCCACTCGCCGGATGGCGTCGACATCCAGCTGACCATTGTCCCGACTGGGTGTCCCGACGCAGATCAGGGCCAGGTCGGACCCGGCGACCCCCTCTTCGGTCGAGGTGGTGGCCCGCAGACGGCCGGCACCGGTCACTTCGGCCAGCAGCTCGCCCAGCCCCGGCTCGACGAGAGGAGAGGTCCCGCCATTGACCATGGCCGCCTTGTCCGGGTTGATGTCCACGCCGATCACCTGGTGGCCAGCCTTGGCAAGGCAGGCGGCCGTGACGCAGCCGACATAGCCGAGGCCCAAGATGCTAACGCGCATGACGCGCCACGACCTCCTCGCAATGAGCTTCGAACTGCCTGGTGACCTGAGTCCACGAATACCGCTCCTCCACCAGCCGGCGGCCGGCAATGCCAAGGGAGTGGCGGTGGGCGGCGTCCTTGAGCAGGGTGACGACGGCTTGAGCGAAGTCCGCCGGGCTGTCGGCCTGAAGGAAATGCTGTCCGGACACGATGGGGAGCCCTTCCGCGCCGACCTGAGTCGCCACCACCGCCTTGCCCATCGCCAGGGCTTCAAAGATCTTGAGCCGGGTTCCTCCGCCGATTCGCAGGGGTACGACGTAGACGGCGGCTTCGGCCACGTAGGGGCGTATATCTGCCACCGTACCCGTCACGCGAATCCCGGCGGCGGCGCAGGCCGCCCGCAACCGGTCCGACGGGTCTCGTCCCACTACCGCCAACGACAACCCGGGGACTTCCCGCCGGAGCTCCGGAAGGATCGCGGCGATGAAGTACATGATGGCGTCCTCGTTGGGGTACCAGTCCATGGACCCCGTGAACACGAGGGTCGCCGGAGCTTCGACCGCGCCGTTCGGGTGAAAGTAGGTCGTATCCACGCCGGTGCCGATGGCCCTGATGTCGGCGCCGGGCGCGTTGGCGGCCAGGAGGGCGCGGTCGGCTTCGGAGACGGCAAGCGTGAGGCCAGCGCGGGCGCACGCCTTACCCTCGTACTGTCGCATCTTACGCCACTCCAGCGCGAGCAGCGCCCGCCGCCACGGTTGCTTCTCGACCTCGTGGAGTCGTTTCCAGATTATGTACTCGACGTTGTGCTCGAAGAGCACAACCGGCGTGGACGTGCGAGTTGGCAGGTTCGGCATCGCCACGAGGAAATCCGCCACGCACAGATCCACACCCTCCTTCATCCGTTCGCGGATACGAGCGCGCACCGCCGGGATCCGCCATCGCCAGAGGTCGGC
>Ga0070706_100002590_pt1 | contig 18142 bp, 13 predicted proteins | sample KBSK5501metaG_FD_65476 | JGI IMG/M metagenome (GOLD analysis project Ga0070706, IMG submission 65476) | Corn, switchgrass and miscanthus rhizosphere microbial communities from Kellogg Biological Station, Michigan, USA - KBS K5-50-1 metaG | ecosystem: Host-associated > Plants > Roots >... | reverse complement strand
TGCGGCCGGAACCACCCGTAAACGCGCCTCGGGCCCTACGAGCAGGACGTGTCACCTAGCCCATGCCAGCCAGCGGCGCACTGTACGGATGCCCCTAGCGGTCCCCGCCGGGTTTCCAGAGCACGTCGCCGCGGGACTCGTTGGCCCGCCGCGAGAGGATGAACAGCAGGTCGGAGAGCCGGTTGAGGTACTGGGCAGTGAGCGGGTTGACCGACTCACCACCCGCGTCAAGAGCCGCCCAGCAACTGCGCTCGGCCCGCCGGACGATGGTCCGCGCCACGTGCAGCAGTGCGGCTCCCGGAGTGCCACCGGGCAGGATGAAACTTCGGAGCGCCGGAAGACCCTCGTTATGCGTATCGCAGGCTTTTTCCAGCGCGGTGATGTACTCCCCGGTTATCCGCAGCGGCGGGTAAGCCGGATGCTCGGTCACCGGATTGCACAGGTCGGCGCCGAGATCGAAGAGCTCATTCTGGATCCTGGCCAGCAGCGTCACCATGTCGCCGGGCAGATTTCCCAGCGCGATCGCCGTCCCGATCGCGCAATTGGCCTCGTCGGTGTCGGCGTAGGCGGCTAGCCGGGGATCTGTCTTGGGGACCCGGCTGGTGTCGCCCAGCGCTGTCGTGCCGTCGTCGCCGGTCCGGGTGTAGATGCGGGAGAGCACGACGGGCTGCTCCCTGCGGTCGCGCGCCATGCGATCCACCGTAGCGGGCCGCCGGGACGGCGCGAAGTCGGTCCGCTGATCAATCCCCTGAACTGGGGTATTCCCAAAATGGCCACGATGTGGCATCGTATGAACACGAAGGGTAATTGCAGGCACGGGGCCATCAGCCTTGAGCCTGCACGGCCACCGCATCACGGAGCCAGGCGGTTCTCGGGGGCCCGCCAGCGCACGGCGGTGGCCACAGGGGGGGAGCGCGCTCCCGGTGTTTCAGCCGGGAGCGCGCTTTACCGTACCCCTGGGCCATGTGGCATGATCCCTCTCCTACGCACGAGTAGGGTGTCGCGTAACCCTGAAAACTGTGGTCGTGAGGTTGCCGTGTACGACTATGTCATCATCGGTGCCGGTAGCGCCGGATGCGTCCTTGCGTCGCGCCTCACGGAGAACCCGTCCGCGCGCGTCCTGCTCCTTGAGGCGGGCCCGCCCGATGACGCCGAGGAGATACACATCCCGGCCGCGCTGAACCTGCTTTTCCAGAGTGCCTACGACTGGGACTTCCACACTGTCCCCCAGGAGCGCGCCGCGGGCCGGTCCATCTACTGGCCCAGGGGGCGCACCCTCGGCGGATCATCGTCGATCAACGCGATGATCTACATCCGCGGCAACCGTCACGACTACGACACCTGGCGTGACGAGTATGGCTGCGCCGGATGGGGCTACTGCGACCTGCTGCCCTACTTCCGCCGGGCCGAGGACAATTCCCGTGGCGAGTCCGCCTATCACGGGGTCTCCGGGCCGCTGAGCGTCCAGGACCTGAAGTACAAGTCGCCGCTTACCAAGGCGTTCGTGGCCGCCTCCCGGGAGTGCGGGATGCCCGCGAACGAGGACTTCAACGGCCTGGCCCAGGACGGTAGCGGCTTCTACCAGGTTACGCAGCGTGATGGGCGGCGCTGGTCAGCGGCGGATGCCTACCTGCATCCGGCGATGTCGCGGCCCAACCTGACCGTGCTGACCGATGCCCGGGTGACCGGGATTGTCATCGAGGCTGACCGGGCGGTCGGCGTCCGCTACCTTCTGCGCGGCGAGGAGGAGGAAGCCCGCGCCGACGGCGAGGTCATCCTCTCGGCCGGTGCCATCGGCAGCCCGCAACTGCTCATGCTGTCCGGCATCGGCCCCGCCGATCATCTGATCTCCCACGGCATACGGGTGCACGCGGACAGTCCAGGGGTGGGCGCGAACCTGTCCGACCACCCGATCGTCACGGCCATGTGGCACACGCCCAAGACCGCCGGGCTGTGGGAGGCGGCCAAGCCGTCGAACCTGGCCCGCTGGCGGTACCTGCACTCCGGCCCGCTGACGTCGAACGTCGCCGAAGCAGGGGGGTTCAGCCGCTCCATGCCGTCGCTCCAGGCGCCTGATCTCCAGTGGCACGTCCTGCCCACCCCGTTCACCCGCAACGGGCTCGGCGACCCGTCCATCAGGGCCATCTCGCTGCTGGTCACGCTGGTATCCGTGGGAAGCCGCGGCTTCGTCAGGTTGCGCAGCGACGACCCCAGGCACAAGCCGGCCATCGATCCGGCCTACCTGTCGGACGGCGCCGATATCGACCCGATGATCAGCGGGCTGCGGATGGCCAGGGAGTTCGCCGCCGCCAGCGCGCTGGCCAAGCTCGCCACGGTGGAACTGGCACCCGGCCCGGGCGTCCGCACCGATACCGAGTTGCTCGAGTTCATCCGGAACGATATCGGGACGCTTTATCACCCGGTCGGCACCTGCGCGATGGGCGGCGATTCCCGGCTGGCCGCGAGCAAGCTGACCAGCGTGGTGGATCCGGAACTGCGCGTCAGGGGAATCGAGGGCCTGCGCGTGGTGGACGCCTCGGTCATGCCCGCGGTCCCGAGGGGCAACACCAACGCGCCGACCATCGCCATCGCCGAGCGGGCCGCGGACCTTATCTCCGGCCGGGCACCGCTGGAGCCGGTGGACCCCGCGCTGGTCGGCGAGCCGCTGCCCGCCGAGCAGCGCTAGGACACGCCCTGGGCCGCTCTTGGTCAGCGGTAGCGGTAGCCGCCGCGTCTAGCGGTAGCGCTTGCCGTGCAAGAGCGTGACCAGGCTGAGCACCCGGCGCATGTCCTTATCCGAGCGCGCCAGCGAGGTGAGGTTCACCAGCGGGCGCATCCGCTGCCGGGTGATCGCCTTGGCGTGGGAGAACTCGCGGAGCCCGTCGGCACCATGAATCCTGCCGAAACCGGAATCACCGCTCCCACCGAACGGAAGAGCGGGTACTGACGCGAACGCGATGACCGAGTTGATGGCGGTCATCCCGCTGCGCAGCGTGCGGGCGGCCTCCATGGCGGATTTCCTGTTGCCCGAGAACACCGTGGCGCCGAGGCCGTAGCGGCCGGCGTTGGCCAGGCGTACGCCCTCCTCCAGGTCCGGAACCCTGGTCACGGTCAGCGTGGGCCCGAACGTCTCCTCGGTGATCGCCCGGCTTTCCTCCGGCACATCGGCGAGCACCACGGGGCTGACATAGGGCTTACGGATGCTGGACATGTCACCGATCACCGGGCGGCCGCCGCGGGCGAGCGCGTCGGCAATGTGCCGCTCGATGACATCGATCTGGCCTGGCATGGTCATCGGGCCATACGACGCCTCCCGGTCATCGCCGGGACGGGCGGCGGCGATTCGTTCGGAAAGCTTCTCCAGGAAGGTGTGGTAGACGTTCTCCATGACGTAGACGCGCTCGACGCCGATGCAGGTCTGCCCGGCGTTGGACACCGCCCCCCAGGCGGCGGCGTCGGCGGCCGCGTCCAGGTCGGCGTCGGCGCTGACCAGGAACGCGTCCTTGCCGCCGCACTCGGCCACCATGGGGGTCAGGTTCTCCGCGCAGGCGGCCATGACCTTCCTGGCCGTGGCCGCCGAGCCAGTGAAGGCGATCTTGTCGACCGCGCTCGCGGCCAGCGCCTGACCGGTCTCAGCCGCCCCCGTGATCAATTGCAGCACCGGCTGCTCCGGCACGACATCGGCGAACGAGCTGACCAGCCAGCCGCCTACCGCGGGCGTGAACTCGCTGGGCTTGAACACCACCGCATTGCCCGCCGCCAGCGCGTAGGCGATTGAGCCCATGGGGGTGAACACCGGGTAGTTCCACGGCCCTATGACGCCGACCACGCCCAGCGGCTGGTACTCGACCGTGGCGGCCTGGTTGATGGCGATGAGCCCACTGCGGACCCGGTGCGGGCCGAGCACCTTGCGTGCGTTCCTGGCCGCCCAGTCGATGTGCACGATCGCGAGGATGATCTCCAGCTGGGCGTCAGCCAGCGGCTTGCCCGTCTCGGTATGCACGAGTTCCGCGAGCCGCGCTATGTACCTCGTGAGGTGGGATTTCCAGGCCAGAAGCCGGGTCCGCCGTTCCTTCCAGTCCAGGCCCGACCACCACGTGGCGGCGATCCGCGCGGTCTCGACGGTCGCGGCGACCTCGCTCTCCCGCATGGCCGGAAAGGTCGCGATCACTTCGGATGTCGCGGGGTTGACCGTGTCGAAGGTCTGCGCGGAGCCAGTCGGCCCGCGGGTCCATACCGTGGTGTCCATGGCCCTCACCATCGCCTCATCCAGCGCTCCGACGTTCGGGACCCCCGCGTGACAGTAAATCACCCGGGCAACAGGCCAGATAGCCTTGGATGACCATCTACGGCAGTCTCGCCCGTGCCAGTCGCCCCGGGCCAGTTGCCCAGTTCCAGTTGCCCAGTTCCAGTTGCCCAGTGCCATCTTGCCCGTGCCAGTTGCCCAGTGCCACACCGGAAGTGTCTCATTGACCGAACGTCCCTATGTTCTGCTCAGCACGGCCATGTCGGTGGACGGCCGCATCGACGGGAGCGGCCCGGCCCGGCTGATGCTGTCCGGCCTTGCGGATCTGGACCGGGTGGACGCGGAGCGCGCCGCGTCTGACGCCGTCATGGTGGGCGCGGGCACCATCCGCCGGGATGACCCCAGGCTGCTGGTCCGTTCGGCGGAGCGCCGCGCGGCCCGGGCCGCCCGGGGCCTGCCGGAGCACCCGGCCGGGGTGACGATCACCGCGAGCGGCAAGCTCGACCCGTCACTGCGTTTCTTCGACCGCCGCCCGTGGAGCGGCGAGCTGGCCGGGCCGGGCGCTCCGCCGGAACGACTCGTCTACTGCGCGAGCCCGGTCGTGACGGCCGCCCGCGGACGGCTCGGCGGCCTGGCGGAGATCATCGACATTGGCGACCCGCCGCGGCTGCCGGAGGTTCTCGCCGATCTGGCCGGCCGGGGGGTGCGCCGCCTCATGGTGGAGGGCGGTGCGAGCCTTGGCACCCAGTTCCTCACCAGCGGGCTGGTGGACGAACTCCAGCTGGTGGTCGCGCCGTTCTTCGTCGGGGACGCCGCGGCGCCCAGGTTCGCCGGCCCGGGCCGCTACCCCCATGGGCCCGCGAACCAGATGACTCTGGTCGAGGCCAGCGCGGTCGGTGAGGTGATGATGCTGCGCTACCTGCTCAAGGGGGCACCCGGGGCTGGGCGTGCGCCCGGCAGCGGCGCCGCGGTCAGCGACGCCGACCGGGGCTGGCTGAGCGAGGCCATCGAGCTGTCCAGGCGCTGCCGCCCGTCGCCGTCCGCGTTCTGCGTCGGGGCCGTGCTGGTCAGCGCGGACGGGACCGTCATGGCCAGGGGGTTCTCCCGGGAGCGGGACCCCCATGATCATGCTGAGGAGGCCGCGCTCGCCACCATGGACCCCGGCGACCGGCGGCTCGCCTCGGCCACCATGTACAGCTCGCTGGAGCCATGCCGGTTCCGCGCGTCCCGGCCCCGGTCCTGTGCCGAGCTGATCATCGCGGCCGGCCTGCGCCGCGTGGTCATCGCCTGGCGAGAGCCGCCGATCTTCGCGAAAGGCGGCGGGGCCGAGCGCCTCAGGGACGCGGGGATCACCGTAGTGGAGGTTCCGGAGCTGGCCGCGGAGGCCCGGGCCGTCAACGCGCCGGTGCTCGGGGCTCACGGCGCGGGTCCGACGTAGTGGTTCGGCCACCACCCGATGAGGAAGACGAGGCCCGCGGCCGATAGGAGGAGCACCGGCCAGTAGATGGCCCGCGGCAGCTTCGCGGCCGCGCCGATGAACAGGGGGAACGCGGTCCAGACGAAGCGAGGTTTGGTGCTCTCCCCGTAGGACACAAGGCACATCGCCACCACGAGTACGCCGAACAGGCTCACCGGAACCGGCAGCCGGGCGGCGAGCATCATGGCCACGCCGGCCACGGCGGCGACGAACATGACGATGAGCAGGACGTTGAAGACCTTGTAATGCGCCGTGCCCGGATCGGCCCACAGCACCATATGCAGCGTGTGCACGCCCCAGTCCGTGTGCTGATTCCAGCCTGCCTTTTCGACCCGGAACCAGAACGCATAGTCGTGATACCGATGCCCGAGATAGCCGAAAAAGCCGAGAACACCGAGCGGCGTGAGAGCCGGCGCGAGCAGGGCACGCCACTCGCGGCGGGTCCAGATCGCCTGAGCCGCGGCGACTCCGGAGACCACCACGAGGACGATCAGGGTCGGCCGCTCGGCGGTGCCGAGGGCGCCGATGATCCCGGCCAGCAGCCACCGCCGGTCCAGAAGCGCCAGGAGCGCGGCCGCGCCGAGAGCGACAGCGAGCGGCTCGGAGTAAAGCAGGCTGAAGGTTATCGCGCCCGGGAAGAAGCAGTAGAGCATGACGGCGCGGTCGGCGACTCTCCGGTCACGCACACGGGCCGCCAGCACCCAGACGCCGACCGCCGACGCGGCTCCGGCCAGGATGCTGGCGACAAGCCCGGCGACCAGGTAATTACCGCCTGTCAGGAGGCTGATGAGCCGGATCAGCAACGAGAAGACCGGGAAGAAGGCGGCTCGGGCGGCGATCGGGGAGCCGTTCCACGGCCACGGCAGCCTCGGAGGATAGCCGTGCTCGGCGATGCCGAGGTAGTAAGTGGCGTCCTTGAACAGGAAGTGCCAGGTCCACGGATGGCTCTGGCCATAGATCGCGTCTGAGCCGTACCAGGCGGCCAGGATCAGCAGCCAGGTGACCGCGAAAACGAGCAAGGGAAAGAGCCAGGGCCGCGGCAGCCGGTCGCTCAGCGCCGATCGCCGGGGAAGATCCGGGTCCGCGCCCCGAGGACCCGGCGAGGTTCGCTCCGGGGAGGCGTCTGTCGCTGCCATCCAGACATACCCTAGCGGGCCAGGTCTGCCCGTCTGGCTGGGTCGGCCAGGACCGGGGCGTCGGCCGAGCCGTTCAGGCCGGTTAAGCCGACCTTGTCGGCCAGTTGCGGATCCTGGAGAGCAGCCCCATATCGCATCGCGGCGAGCTGTCCCACGGCGGGATGGGCGCCGAGCGGGCGTGCGCTCTGCAGCCCGGCCTCCGCCGCCACGGCGTCCACCTCGGCCGGGCTGCACTCGGGCCCGATGACGCAGGGTGCCAGGGCCATCTTCCGCACCCCCGCCTCCTGCAACTGAGTGACCGCCTCGCCGATGCTGGCCCGGTCGTCGAGCGAGGCGGCCGCCACAGGCAGGATCAGGCGGGCGGCCAGGAGCACGGCGACGGTGCCGGCCACCGACAGTGCCTCGGTGCCGCCCAGGGCGGCCACCATGACCCCCTCGGCGGCGGTGGCGACGCTCATCTGGCCGATCTGGTCAACATGGGCCAGGCCGGCCTCGGAGAGCCGGGTGTGCAACGCCCCCGCGAGTACCGGATGCGGGCCGAGCGGCTTGGCCAGGATGACGGGGAAGCTGCCCGCCTCGATGGCGGCTTCCAGATCGGCGTCAGCCTCGGCGTCCGGGCAGATCAGCAGCGGGACCACCACGGCGGACGGCATGCCTTCGTGGCCGCGGAACCCGGCCAGGACCGCGCCCAGGCTGTCGCCCCCGCCGCGCAGGTAGCCGTAGCGCACGGCCACGCCCGGGCACGACGCGCGGGCCGCCGCCGCGACCCCGGCGGCGACGTCGTTGCTGGCCGCGCTTTCCGCGCCTGGAACGGCGAGCACCAAGGCCGGAGCCTCGGGTGGCACCGACAGCTGGTGCTGACTGCGGTGACGCCCGGTGGGGCGGTAACGCGAGGTGCGTACCGGAAGGGGTTCGGAGGCACGATCGTCAGTACCCATAGCTGGGCATAATAACTATAAGTAAACGATTCGGCGGAAAAATCGGCCATCCGATGGGAATTCGTACACGCGACAGTGCACCCAGGGGTGCTCAGAACCTGCTCAGAACAGCCGCAATGCGCCGTCATCGGCGCCGCGCATCGATTCGTAGTCCAGCGTGACGCACCGGATCCCCCGGTCTTCAGCCAGCACTCGCGCCTGCGGCTTGATCTCCTGCGCGGCAAAAATCCCCCGTACCGGTGCGAGCAGCGGATCGCGGTTCAGCAGTTCCAGGTACCGGGTGAGCTGCTCTACCCCGTCGATCTCTCCACGGCGCTTGACCTCGATGGCGACGCTTACTCCGGCCGGGTCCCGGCACATCAGGTCGACCGGCCCGATCGCGGTGGGGTACTCCCGGCGGACCAGGCGCCAGCCGTCGCCGAGCACGCCCGGCTGGGCCGCGAGAAGCTCCTGGAGGTGGGCCTCCACGCCGTCCTTGACCAGGCCCGGATCAGGACCCAGCTCGAATGCCGAGTCGCTGAGGATCTCGGAGATCTCGATGGTCAGCGTTTCGCCGGATTTGCCGGTGACCACCCACCGGCCCGGCTGCTCGTCCAGCCGGCACGGCGGGGACATCCAGTTGAGGGGCTTGTAGCTGCCGCCATCGGCATGGATCAGCACCGAGGAGTCGGCCTTGACGATCAGCAGCCGCAGCGCGGGCGGAAGATGGGCGGACAGCCGTCCCGCGTAGTTGACGCTGCACCGGGCGATGACGAGCCGCACGAAAGGCAACTGTAACCGCGCCGCCGCACCGCCACCGCACGAACCGGCGATCAGGAGCTTCTGCCGGACTCCCGGGGCGTGCGTCCGACAGTCAGCGCCGGGGCACGTTAGGTATCTCCCCGGGACCGGACGATCAGGTCGGCGAGCAGCGCGAGCGTGGCGATGATCAGCCCGGTCAGGAAGATCAGCACGGTGTCGGCCGCGAAATGCAGCGGGTGCGCAATCAAGTCGTAGACGCCCTTGACGACGCCGACGCCGATCAGGACGAGCGCGACGGGCATGAGCACCTTGAGCGGGTTGAAGTACATCACCATCCGCAGCACCTGCAGGATGTACCGGTAGGCGTCGCTGACGAAGCGGAACTTCGACGTCCCCGCCCGCTTCGCGTACCCGATCGGCACGTAGCGCACGTCGTGCTGGTTGGACAGGAAGGCGATCGTGATCGTGGTGACGCAGGAGAACCCGGGGGGCAGCAGCCGCAGGTACGGCAGCGCGACCTTACGCCGGAACGCCCTGAGCCCGGAGTTCAGGTCCGGGATCTCGGAGTTGGTCAGCATCTCGGCGAGCTTGCGGATGAACCACTTGGCCGGCACCCGAAGGAACTTGTGGGTGCCCTCTTCGCTGGTCCTCGCCCCGACGACCTGATCGAGCTGCGGTTCCTTCTCGAGCATCTGGACGAACTCGGGGATGCGCTCGTTCGGGTACGTCATGTCGGCGTCGGTCCACACGACGATCTCGCCCCGGGCCTGCTGGGTGCCGATACGGCGGACGGTGCCGGAGCCGCCGTTGCGGTGGAAGTGCACGATCTCCAGATGCGGGAAGCTGGGCGCGGCCTCATGCAGACGGGCGAGAGTGTCATCGGTGGACGCGTCATCGTACGCAATGAGCTCGTAGTCGTATCCGCTCGCATCCATGGTCTCGCAGATCCGCGCCACCTCCGCCGCGACATGGCCCTCCTCGTTGTGGCAAGGAAGGATGATCGAGACATAAGGACTTTGCGGGGACGGAACGCTCACAAGCGCCGAGACTACTTCCGTTTGCGTGGCAGCGGCGGCAGTACGGTCAAGAGGGACGGTCACGGCGATGGCTCCGACATCCAGACGTTCAACGTGAGCGGCACGGTGTGCCGTGGGGGGGTCGTGAGGGCGTTCTGGTCCTGCCTGCTGCGCAGCGCCATGATCTGGCTGACCGGGTCGCCGTAGGGCGTGAGCGCTGATTGCTCGGCCGCCAGGAGAACGGGTCTGCGGCCGGCCTGCCTTATGCCACGCACGACGCCCGCCACGTCGCTGGACCGGCCGTCGACGCGCGCCGCCGGGACGTCGCACATCCCGCGGACGTTCTGGGTCAGCCAGTCAGCGGCCAGAGTATTGCTGAAAGCGGCCGGGCTATCGATGAAGACGACCGACGAGTCACGGGGGATCGCCGCGCACATACCATTGACCGCTGCGATCTCCCCCGCGTATGTCGTCTGGACCGCCAGGCCGTGGGCAACGGGCCTGACCCCGAGCGGGCCGCCATGCTTTATCCCCAGGCCGAATGTGGTCATCGCGGCTGGCACGACCAGGACTGCCGCGCACAAGCACGCGAGGGCGCCGGCGGTCACCAGGTCGTAGCCACTGCGCCGGGTCCGGCTCACGAGCCAGCTCGAGGCCCAGACGGCCAGGAGGATGAAGCCGGGCAGCACGGCGGGAACGAGCCTGCGGCTGGCCCATGGTTGATCGGGAGTGATCGCGGGCCGGTACAACGTGATGACAATGGTCCACGCGAACGTCATGAGGGGCAGCGTCCACGTCGGCGCCTGGCCCCGCAGGCACCGGCGCGCGAGCAGCGCGGCAGCGAACGTGCCGAGCACGACGGCGGGCACGCCGATGTACCAGAACACCCAGTGCAGGCTGATCTCGTAGTACAGGCGAGTCGGGTCGATCGGCAGGTGATCGGCCCGCTGCATGCTGGCGACGAAGTTCGCGGCGTCCCTGGACAGCGGGGCGTGCACCGTCTGCAGGTAGGGGCGGACGGCGAAACCGATCATCACGACGCCGGCCAGCTCGGCAACGGCGTTGGGCAGCCAGTTGCCGGTCACCTTCGGCAGGCCGCGGCGCCACAGCGCGGCCACGGCCACGGCCACCACGAGCACCACGACGCCACCCACGAGCGCCAGCGGCACCAGTGACGTCTTGATGCTGGCCAGATATGGCCTGGACAGCAGCAATCCGTCGACGGCACCGTAGATCGCGCCGACCACGAGGCCACCCAGAAGCGGGAGTGCCTGCCGGCGGCGGCCGAGGAGCAGCAGCCCGCAGTACGGGATCACCGGGAGAATGTCGCTGGCTCCATCGATGCGCACCAGCAAGGTCAGGCCCAGGGCGAGGCCGCCGAGCGCCGCGGTGACCCGCCTGCCGATCCCGTCCGTGCCAAACGAGTCGATGACCAGGCAGAACCCGCCCAGGAACAAGATCTGGACCAGCGGCTCGCTGTATGCCGACCGGCTGGTGAACAGCTCAGGCAGCGAAATCGCGAGGACGAGGGCCGCCAGCGGCGCCCACCGCGGCCCGACGAGCCGGGCGGCCAGGCCGCCGAAGGTGAGCACGGCCAGCGCCCCGAGCACCGGTCCCATCGCCGCCGCCAGTGCCACGCCGCCGATCCAGAAACCGCCCGCGAGGATCATCGGCAGTCCCGCCATGAACTGCGGCACGACGGTGTCGCCGACCTGGTAGAAGGCGAAGCTGCCGAAATGGAGGCCGGGATGGGCGCCACCGAACGCCGCCCGGTCCTGCGGGATCGGCAGCGAGCCGTGGTGGGCGATCCAATTGCCGAACTGGATGTAGGAGGCCGGATCGCGCATCACGATGATGAACTCGGAGTGATAGATCAGCTGATCGATGCCGAACCCAACCGCCACCGCGAGCACGCCCACCACTGCCCACCAGGGCGTGCGCGCGTGTTCCGGCTTGCGAACCGGCAGCGGGCCCTGCCACCGGCCGGGGATCCAGCGCAGGCCGAACACGACGAGGAGCACCGCCAGCGGCACCGACACCACCAGCATGAGCACCGGCGTGAAGAGGCCCAGGAGCAGCAGCGGCAGACCGGCCAGCAGCCAGGCCGTCACCAGCAGCGTCGGCAGTACGGTCAGCAGTCCGAGCAGGCGGCCCGCGGCGTCCGCCGGCCCGGCCGCCGCGCCGCCGCCGGCCGCCCCCGCTGCCGAGGGGTCACTGGCCGCGATCTTGGCGTCAGCGCTCATATCATGGCCTCCCTCGCGGGCGGTCGGCCCCGGAGGGCCTCCCTGGCTTCGGGAGGCGGTCCGGTGCAGGCCGATGTTGACCGAGCGTGTCTCACCCGCTGGCCTTCCCGGCACTCACGCTGCGGTGCAACACGACGTACCCATCGCGCTCGAAGACGATCCGGTAACCGCTGCGCAGAAGCAGCGCGACATTCTGTTTCTGCTGGCTCACGCCTGTGAACGTGAATTCCGGCCGCGCGACGTCGGCGACCACCCACGGCGACCGCAATGGGCCGTGCTTGCCGTCCCCGTCCCACAACAAGACGGTATCCCGCCCCGACAGCTGCGGGCCGAGGGGGTTCACCGCCTCGACGGTCACGCCGCCCGGCACCACGGCGTCCGCCGCGGCGGCGGCATTCATCTGTGCGTTCCGGTGGTAGAACGACGAATGGAGGGCGGGCCCGAAGGCGAACCGCGGGACGAGGTACACCGCGACGGCGAACATGGCGACGGCGCAGCCGAGCGCGACCGTGCCCGCGCCACGGGAGGCCGGCGTCCGCACCGCCGTCCCGGTAGCCGGGGCAGCGGCCAGGCGGCCCACGGCGCCGTCGGCGGCCGGGGTCCCCGCGGCACCATCTGCCGCGTCCGCCGCGGCCGCGGCCGTTGCCGCTGTCGCCGCGCTGGCCACGGGCTGCGCGGTCCCGGTGGTCCGGCCCCGGCCGGCCGAGAGGTCCTGCCTGACCAGCATCGACCATCGGTCGAGCCGGGCGGCGCCGTCGACCGCGGCGAACGCGAACACGATCACGAGGTAGGCGTTGTACTGGAACGAGGTCACCCACCAGTTGGGGAACTTGCTCGCCAGCATGCGCTCCAGCAGGAGCGGGATCGCGGCCAGCACGATGGGCGACCGCAACGAGAGGAAGCAGAACGCGGCGAGCAGCCAGAGCACGGTGTCCAGCTTTACTCGGGGCGTGATGAGCAGCCGCAGCGAACTGACCGGGTGGGTGATCAGGTGCCCGGCGGCCTGCGGGACGTTGTGGCCGAGGGCTTGGTACGCCCAGTAGTAGTCGGCGCGTCCGCCGAAGGCCGGGACCAGGACATAGGTCGCGAACACGCTGTATGCGAACCCTACGAGGACCAGGGTGAGGCCGACGAGCACCTGCCTGTTCACCGTGCGCGGGCGGGCCACGGCCAGGTAGATCCCGATCCCGGCGACGAAAAAGCCCATGTCTTCCTTGACCAGGAGCAGGGCCGCGAGCGCGATAAGCGCGGTACGCAGCCGGCCCGCCTGTATGCGTTCGAGGGCCACCGCCATCAGGACCGGCGCGAACGCGGCCTCATGGAAGTCGAAGCTCACCGCCGAGGCGATCGGCCAGCTCAGCGCGTACGCCGCGGATACGAGGTACGCGGCCGCGGTGGCCTTTCCCCCGCCGCCGAACGCCCGGCGGGTGAAAATCCACAGCGGCGGGATCGCGAGCGCGAAGAGAACCGCCTGCGCCACGAGGATGGTTTCTGGGCTGTTGTGGATCCAGTACAGGGGGGCCAGCGCGGCGAGTATGGGCGACCAGTGGTCGCCCAGGACGGAGAACTGAGGGCCGAATCCGTTGTGCACGCCCTTGATGATCGAGATACCGGGCCGGAAATGCGCATACGACCGCACCGCCTGGTCGAAGATCACTAGGTCGTACGACGCGGTCTGGAAGGTGTAGAAGCGGAACAATGCGAACACGGAGTAGGCCGCCGCGGCCACGGCTGTCAGCACCCCCACCGCGACCCGGTGCGCGGGCCGGTGCGGGCGCAATCGCTCGCCCGCACCCTGCTGGACGGCAGGCAGGGCGCCCTCCATCGTCACTCGCATGCCCATGATTGCGGAGAATATCGGGCCAAACCTCGGCGCGCGCCAGGAATGTAGCTGTTCATGCCTGCTTGGCGATATTCAGCCGGGTCAGCATCGGATAGGGCGCCGGTGCCCGGTCTTACTACGATCAAGTAACGCTTTCCTTGGTCATCATCGACATTTTCTTCAGCCCGCGTTCACGAAGATTTCCCCTGGTGTATGCCCACGCCAGGGCGTCGTCGATACCCCGAGGCCGCGCCGAAGGCCAGCACTCACTAGCATGCGGATCCGCCCACCTGCACAACGCTCAGGCCGTTGTCACCGACCGGCGTATTTGACAGCCGGCGCTGATACAACGCTGCGGCCCACGCCGCCCGCTCGCCCGCTAGCACGTGCGTGCGGACGAGCCAGATCCGGGTGCATGGGCGCTGCCGGGCCCGCGCCAAGGCCGCTGAAAGCGCCGCGTCGACGCCGGCCGGGTCCCGGTTGCGCGCGACGATGATGCGCGGCTGATCAGGGAAATAGGCCTCGTAGCCCTGCAAAACGACGGCGTCGGGCCGGCGGGAGGGGTGACCGGCGGGCCAGTAGTAGGCGAAACCCCAGTTGCTGCTCAGGTTCACCAGGATCACGTCGCCCCGCGCCGCGTGCGCGGCGATGTAGCGGGCCTGATCGCGCACATCCTCGGTCGGGAGCGGGTGGCTCCGCACGTACGGCCGGGCACCCGCCGCGAATGCCACCACCGCGGCGGCCGCCAGCACGGCGGCCAGCCCGCCCTTCAGCCAGGGCCGCAGCAGGGAGCACATCCCGATCACCCCGATCGCAGCGACCACGACAGTGACAGCGAACAGGAACGTGGAGGTCCGCGGGTCGAGGAACGGGTACTTCTTCAGCGCGGAGACGGCGAACATCTCCGGCCCCAGCGCGGCGACGGCGATCGCCGTCGCGGGCCTGCCGAGCCGGATGATGGTAACGAGCCCGGCCACGACCAGGGGTATCGCCAGCCACGCCGGCCCGAGGCCGAGATAGGCCTGAACGGCGTCGAACCGCGAGGTCACGAACGTGGTCGTCGCATGCAGGCCCTGGGCGACCGGCGGGTAGCCGGCCGACCAGTAGGCGATGAGCCCGGGCGAGACCGCGCGGGCATCGAATCCCTCGTACACGCCGAGCATGAGGACCGCCGTGCCCGCACCGGCCACGACCGCCTCCATCAGCCGATGCCAGGCGCGCCGGGCCAGCTGGACGATGCACACCGCCCCGAACGCCGCCACACCCATGAATGCGACGGTGGCACTGAACAGCATGCCGCCCCAGACGGCGACCGACAGGCCGATCAGCGTTCGGCGCGACCACTCGCGTTCGAGCCGCGAGGTCAGCGCCAGCGTCAGCAGCGCCGTGCACGCATCCGCGGTGTACTGCTTGAGGTCGTTGCGCACGAGCATCGCGGGGACCAGCAGTACGCCCATCGCGGCCAGCAGCCCGGCGGCTACCGAGGCGGCCTCCCATCGCCAGCCGATCCGCCGCGCGAACCAATAGGCGATCACCACAGCGGCGCCGGCGAAGGCGAGCGGCAGCAGCCGGGCGGCCTGATCCCCACCCACCGTGAACAGGCGCACCAGCACAGACCAGCCGATCGGCGTGGCGGAGGTCGTGGCGGGCAGCGCCGAAAGCGGGAACCGGGTGGTGACCGCAACCCAGGCCTCGTCGGTCCAGAACGGGTGCCCGAGCGCGTATCCCACGTCGTGGACCACGAGGACGAGCAGCCCGAGCAGGAGCACGGCCAGCTGTTCCACGGTCGGACGCCGCCGGATCACCTGTCGCATCCGGGCACGCGGACCCCGGGTCGCGGCGCCGGGCTCGGCCGGAGCCGCGCCCGGCGCGCGCGCGAGCGCGCCGTCGTCAACACGCACCTGGTGGCCAGCTTCCTGGGTCTCGCAGTGGCTGAAGCATCGCAGGATGATCCGGTGATCGTCAGGTGGAACGGACCGCGGCCCGCTCCCGGAGCAGGATCCACAGCGCTTGCACGCCGTCGCGCCAGGTGAGCTTCTTTCCGGCCGCACGGCTGCGCGCCGTGTAACTGATCGGAACCTCATAGGGCCGGATGCCGCGCCGGAGTAGTTTCCCGGTGGCCTCGGCCTCCATGCCGAATCCGGTCTCGCGGACGTCCAGATCGCGATACAGCGCGGTCGGGATCAGCTTGAAGCAGGTCTCAAGGTCGCTGATGTAGCAATTGAACAGCACGTTCGCGAAGGTCGTCACCGCCTTGTTGCCCAGCACGTAGGCGTAGGAGTAGGCGTTGTGACTGCCGAAGGTCCTCGTGCCGTAGACGACCTCCGCCTGCCCAGCGAGTACCGGCGCGAGCAGCGAGGGGATATCGCCCGGCGAGTATTCCAGATCGGCATCGCACATGATCACGTATTCGCCGGTCGCGGCGGCGGCCGCGGTACGGATCGCCGCGCCCTTGCCCCGGTTGCGTTCGTGCAGGTGAATGCTGACGCGCGGGTCATTCCCGATGGATGGGTAGAGGTCCCGGGTGCCGTCCGTGCTGCCGTCGTCGACGACGACGAGCTCGATCTCGCAGGGAAAGTTGACATTGAGGACCTCCTTGATCGCGGAGGTCAGGGTCGAAAACTCGTTATATACCGGCATAAGGATCGATAGCTTCACGGTCGGCAGCTTAGGCGAGACTGCCAACGCGGTGTGACCGCACTGGGAGCGATAACCCGATAGATTTCGGCCGCACAGGTTGGGCACGCCGGGTGCCAGCCTCGTCGAAGGAGTCGCAATGAGCTCGAGGCCGACGCGCCCTGGTTGGGAGATGTCCGCTGCATGCCAGCGGATCCTGGTGACGGGGGGCTCGGGTTTCATTGGATCGCACCTGTGCCGACGCCTGCTCGCGCTGGGTCATGACGTGCTCGTCGTGGACAACTTCTCCTCCAGTACGCGGCACAACGTCCTCGATCTGCTCGACGAGCCCCGCTTCGAGCTGATGCGCCACGACGTGACGTTCCCGCTCTACGTCGAGGTCGACCAGATCTATCACCTCGCCTGTCCGGCCTCGCCGGCCTTCTACCAGCGGGATCCGGTCCAGACCACCAAGACCTGCGTGCACGGCTCGATCAACATGCTCGGGCTGGCCCGGCGGCTTGGCGCGCGGATCCTGCTCGCCTCAACGTCTGAGGTCTACGGCGACCCGGCCGTGCACCCGCAGGACGAGTCCTACTGGGGCAACGTGAACCCCATCGGAGTCCGCTCCTGCTACGACGAAGGCAAGCGGTGCGCGGAGACCCTGTTCTTCGACTACCACCGTCAGCACGCCCTGCCGGTCAAGATCGCGCGGATCTTCAACACCTACGGCCCGAACATGCTGCCGAACGACGGTCGGGTGGTGTCGAGCTTCATCGTCCAGGCTCTCCGGGGTGAGCCGCTCACCGTGTTCGGTGATGGCTCGCAGACGAGGTCGTTCTGTTACATCGATGACCTGGTCGACGGCTTGACCCGATTGATGAACTCGCCAGCGGAGGTCGCCGGTCCGGTCAACCTCGGCAATCCCGTCGAGTTCACGATGCTCGAACTCGCGACGAAGGTACTGGATCTGGTCGGCAGCGACGGCCCGATCGAGCACCGCCCGCTCCCGTCCGACGACCCGGTGCGTCGCAAGCCTGACATTGGCCGCGCTCGAGAACTGCTGGGGTGGGAGCCGACCGTGCAGTTGGAGGAAGGACTCAAGCGAACCGTCGAGTACTTCCGGCACGCGCTGTCCGGCGGGGAGTAGGCCCTGTCCCGTGGATTATGGGACGGGCTGCCGGGTTACCAGCGTTTTGGTCTGCGGAAAGGTGGCGACCACCGAGCCCGGCCGCGGCGCCCGCGGGCCTATGGGCGTGAACCAGAACGAGACCCCGGTCCGTGTTTCGCTTCGCGTGCACACGGATTGGGCGCGGAACAACACGGTCCACGACGACCCGACCACGCAGGCCCGCAGGCCGGTCCGGTCAGCGTAGGCGACCACGCCGACCGCGTCCCCCCAGTCGTTGTGAGCGATCCTGAGCACGATCGGGCGGCCGGCGGCTTCCGCCGCGAGCACCTTCACCGTGTGCGGGAGTTGCGGCACCCCGAAATATGTGGCCGGCGGGTCGTCTATGTTGTCGCGATGCTGGGGCACCACGGTGGCGATGACCGCACCCGCGGCCACGGCGGCAGCCAGGGCCAGCGATGCCGCCCGCCGGCTGTCCAGGTACACCGCGGCCGCCGTGGCGGCCACGAGGGCAACCAGCAGCGGCGCCGCCCAGTAGAAGTAGCCCAGGTAGGTCTGCGTGATGCCGTTGTCGTCGATGCCTTTCTTCGCGTAATAAATGAACAGGACGCTCATCAGGCCGGTCATGGCCAGGGACCAGAGGAGGAACCGGCGCAGGCCAGGCATCCGGCAGCGCAGCGCCAGGGCGAGCGCCCCGATGCCGAGCCCGCCAGCGACGTAGAGCCCGCCGATGTCCGCGGTGCGTGCCGGGGTGCCTGGCCACCAGTAACGCAGCGTG
>Ga0070706_100002589_pt1 | contig 18150 bp, 15 predicted proteins | sample KBSK5501metaG_FD_65476 | JGI IMG/M metagenome (GOLD analysis project Ga0070706, IMG submission 65476) | Corn, switchgrass and miscanthus rhizosphere microbial communities from Kellogg Biological Station, Michigan, USA - KBS K5-50-1 metaG | ecosystem: Host-associated > Plants > Roots >... | reverse complement strand
TTACCTTGTAAGTGACTTACCTGACTATAGTACTGACCTGCTTACGGATATGGACTATGATACAGATCGTTTAGGAACCTGGTTACTGGCGAGCGCTGAAGAATGGCGATCTGAGCCGCTCATCCAAAAGTTCTTTACAAGTCTTGCAAATGTTGAGGATCCACGTCACTATATTGCGCTCTTTCATGAATTAATGGATCTGCCGGTAGATAGACTCGAAAACATTGTCCAAATGCTAAAAACAGTTGAAAATGCTTGAGATTGTAATTTTATGACTGCCCTGCGTCTATTGTAATTGGACTGTACTTTCGTTAATGCGCCAAAATGTTTCCACAACTGAAGGAGGGAACATAGCTCATGATTGCAACTGATCCGCTTTCACTCTTATTCATTGCCTGCTTTCTAACTGGATTGGTATTCTTCATTGTAACAGCCCTTTTGGGAAACCTGGGGCATGGTACGACTCATAGCGTTTCACACCACAGTAGTGTTGTGCATACGACTAGTACACATACTGCCAGTCACGGACCTGCTCATACTTCTGGGCAAACAGCAGGCTCACACGGTACTTCTCATGCCCATACCAGCACACAAGGACATAACCAGACTTTCCTTTCTTTCATCAATCCGACTGCCGTTATGCTTTTCTTGTTTGGATTTGGCTTTTTCGGCTACCTCTTCCATAATACAATCCAAGCTGTAGCCGCAATCACATTGATCTTAGCGAGTATAGGCGGGGTTATTGTTGCCGCGCTGTTGCTGATGCTTGTTGGGCGCATCTTTGGTGACAGCGAAGGAGAGACTGTGCAAGATGTCTCAGATCGCACAGGTTTGCTGGGAAAAGTCAGTATCACCATTCAGGAGAACAGCTTAGGTGAGATCATCTACGTGTCACCAGGCGGAATGCGTAAGAGCATAGCTGCGCGAAGCATCGATGGACGACGCCTCGAGCGCGATCAAGAAGTCGTTGTTGTAAACTACCAGCACGGTATTGCAGAAGTCGATACCTGGGAACATTTTATTCACGAGGATGGGACACCAACAGAAGCATCATATTCCAATGAACTTGAAAAATTGCGTACCTTGCTCGATTCATCTAGCGCAGAAGACTCACAATTAGTTATGCGCAAAGACTTGCAAAAGGAGTAGTATTAGTACTCATTCCTCCAACGACGCTGGCGCGTCTACTGCTACGCAGTCGGAAGGAATGAAAGGAGTAACGTTTATGGATCCTCTTATTCTCATAGGTATAGGCGTCGTCGCTATAGTTGTCGTTGTATTCATTCTTATCCAAACCTTAGGGCGAATGCTGCGTAAAGTAGGCCCGAACCAGGCATTGATTGTATATGGTGCGGGCGGAACTAAAGTTATTACTGGTGGTTCGCATTTTGTGCTTCCTCTATACCAGCGTGCCCAGGAATTCTCGCTCGAGCTGATGTCCTTCGACGTTGCACCCGCACAGGACCTGTACACTTCACAGGGCGTAGCCGTCAATGTCGAAGCTGTCACGCAGATTAAAGTCCGCTCAGATGAGGAGAGCGTGAAAACCGCCGCCGAGCAGTTCCTCAGTAAACAACAGGATGAGCGGGAAGGTTTGATCCGGCTGGTTATGGAAGGTCACCTGCGCGGTATCGTTGGTCAGCTTACGGTTGAAGAACTGGTAAAAGACCCGGAGAACGTCGGCTCAAAGATGCTCAAGACCGTCACTCCAGATATGGAGAAGATGGGACTGGAAGTCATCTCCTTCACGATTAAAGATGTGCGTGACAAGAACGAGTACATCACGAATATGGGTCGACCGCAGATAGCCCAGATCAGAAAACAGGCTGACATCGCTGCGGCCCTGGCACAGCGGGATACACAGATCCAACAAGCCAACGCCTCACGTGAAGCAGCCGTCGCGAAATCTGCCGCCGATCAAGAGCGTGTCAAGGCCGAGGCAGAATCGCTTGGATTGCAGGCGGAGTCACAGCGTAACCTGGCCCTGAAAAAAGCTGCCTTCGATGCCGAAGTGAAGAAACAGCAAGCCACCGCTGATAAAACCTACGACATTCAGGCCAATTTGATGCAGCAGCAAGTTGTCACCGAATCCGTCAAAGTGACTGAGGTGGAGAAAAACGCGCAAATTAAAGTGCAACAGGCTGAAATTCAGCGCCGCGAATTGGAATTGCAAGCGACGATCCAGAAAGCCGCCGAAGCTGAGCGTCGACGTGTTGAGACGGTTGCCGAGGCCGAACGCCAGCGACTGATTCTCGAAGCACAAGGTCAAGCAGATGCCGCCAAGGAGCGAGGTTTTGGTGATGCCGGGGCAAGTAAAGCGCGTGGCCTGGCTGAAGCAGAGGTGATCCGCGCCAAGGGTCTGGCTGAAGCAGAAGTGATCCGCGCTAAAGGTGAAGCCGAAGCCGATGCCATGAAGGTCAAAGCCGCAGCATTCCACGAATACAACCAGGCTGCCGTCCTGGATAAACTACTGACAGGTATGCCTGAGATTGTCCGCGCCATCGCTGAGCCACTGAGCAAAGTGGACAAAGTAACCATTGTCTCCACTGGTAGCAGCAATGGTAACAATGGACTTGGCGCCAGTCGCCTCACCGGCGATATCGTGAATATTGCGGCACAGATACCTGCGCTCTTCGAACTGCTCAGCGGGACACGTATCGGTGATCTGATGAGCCGGGTTCCTGCTTTGGCTAACCAGGATCAACAACCTGTCGGAGCAGACAATGCAAGCGCCAATGGCGCTGGCTCTACCGCCACCGTAGACGCAACATCTAATGAAAAGTAGCTATTGATTACTGTTGAACCTGTTGGGGTGGCAGAGGAATGGAGTGGGTTCACCACTCCATTCCGGAGCGACACAAGCCTCCCCATCCTTATGCGGGGTCTCTCCCCGACACTTTTTGGGAGTGCAGAGGGCCACAGCCTTCTGCCAGGGTTCGGGGCCGCGCATCCGGGGGATGCAGAAGCGCGTCCCGAAAATACTTTTTTCTTTTTTCGCCACCGCAGGTGGCCAGTCAATGGGGTTGTAAAAACAGGAACACCCCGATTAAGAAAAAAGTGTCGGAGAGGGTATACGGGGTACGCTGGAATCCTTTATCTGGGGGAATTGTAGATGAATTTGTTGGAACGTGTACTTACCTTACTACGGGCTAATCTCAATACGATGGTAGAGAAGGCAGAGGACCCGGAGAAGGTGATGCGGCAACTTCAGATTGACATGCGCAATCAATTGATGCAAGTGAAGACGCAAGTTGCTACAGCCATTGCAGAAGGTCGTAAGTTACACAACCGCGCTAAAGAAAAGAAGGCTGAGGCAGAAGTCTGGCAGAGTAAGGCAGAGCATGCCATTCAGCACAACAATGATGCAGCGGCACGCAGCGCACTTAGTCGCTACAATGAGATCATCAGGCAGGTTCAGCGTTACCAACAACAACAGCAGGAACAAGAACAGTTGGTTTCAACAATGAAAGGGGTGCTACAACAACTTGATGCGAAGATTTCTGAAGTTGAGACTACTATTGAATTGCTTGCTGCACGCAAACGAAATGCATTGCTGCAACAACGTGTCTACGACGCGCTTAAAAAATCAGATGGGATGAAAGGCACAGAACAAGCTCATCGAGCACAGGATACTGTAATGGAAGCCGAGGCTCGTGCCAGTGCGATGGCAGACTTGCATCAGCGTGATCTGGATGTACAGCTTGAGCAACTGTCCCAGGAACAGCTAGTTGAACAGCAATTGAACGCACTCAAAGAAAAGCATCGTTCTGTGAAGGAGCTTCCTCTATTGCACGAGGGCAATCCCCATCTTTCACCACTCATACCTCCTCAACCACAAATTAAAACGCCAGCAAAGAAACACCCGGAGAGGAAATCAGAAGAGCACAATCCCTCAGACACTCATTCCGGAGCGAAAGAGCTGGATATTGTGCAGCTTAAGAAGTTAATGGAACAGTAGCACAAAAAGGATAATGATTGCCAGGCCAATAAAGATACCGACAATAAAAGAAAATCGGTTATTTCTCTTTTCCTCTTCAGTGTGTTGATTTTTTGTTTCGTTCATAATTTGCTTCTAGCTCCAGAAATTGGCAACATACAATACAGTGGGAACGCCCTTCAGTCCCTTATAAAGCAGCTTCGAGAGCAGGCTCAATATTTGCCATCATTTCCAGGCATTCAACAGGATCCGTATCACGAGTCACAATCAGAACTTGAAATATATCTCTACTGCTGCCAACAAGCCGAAACAGGATAAAATGCGTCAGGCTTGTAATAATTGTATCTTCATAATGACCAAAGGCACCCTCACCCAACGCCCAGAGAGCACCTTGCATACTATTGCTGAAGTATTCACACAATCGAGAAATGTCTAAATCATCCACAGTCACCTGGGCAATGGGTTGTCCATCCACGTTTACTATAGCAGTAGCAATGAAGCCTGGAATAGAGAAGCCGAGAGTTTGCAAAGCAGTACTGAGAGCTGCAAAATTGCGTTTTTGAGTGCGTCCAGAGTGGGTTTCTGCTGTAGATTGAATACGTTCCGAGGAAGAAGAACGCGCAGTATCTATTACAGATGACGCGTTTCCATGTAAGTTATCGGTAGTCATGATAAGATTTGAACCATTCGTTGGTAAAGGGTCACTCTTTTGCCGAGAAGGAGGAGCAGAGAAATCATCCGTCTTCCTGGATGACGTCAAGCTTTGTAGCTGACTCACACCAGGTTTCTCCGCTAATTGCCTTTCCGGTGAGCTTTGAAGATGTGAAGACACATTGGAGCTTCGTTCCACTTTCGATTGCTCAGCTATTCTCTCCGCAGATGCTGTTGATTGCCTCTCTGATAAGGTTGCTTTACCGATCGGCTCTGCAGGAACCTTGTCTGAACCGGTCAGCGAAGAGGGACGTATAGCGGGCATATCGAACTGGGTAGGTTGATCAATCAACCAGGATGGAAGATCAGTACGTTGGCCAGCAGATGTCTTACGCACCGTCGATGGAGTGATACTGGTTCCAGTGGCATTTGTATCTTTGGTAACGAGTTGTCCGCTATCTGTTGATGGATGAACGGAAAGGGCTGGACTTCCAGTTACAGGTCGTACTGAGCTTATAGTATTTGAATGTTCTTGTGGAGCCGGTTCCTGCCACCATTCGATTGCTTCGTTCGTCACCAATGTAACAGGATCGGGCGTTTTGTGAGAGTTGCTTGAAGCTACTTGCTGAAAGCTATCGGAAAGTACCGGCTCTACAAACAAAAAGGGGGCATCTTCATCATCTGGTGATTGAATTGCTTGTGACATGGCTGCTGGAGCAAGCGCAACTTGTTCCCCCGTGAATTGTTTAAATGCTGCATACTTTGAACGGTACTGAAGAGCCTGGAAAATGAGGCGCGAGAGGGGCAGTGTGACATTTGGCCTGATTTGCGCGGTCCAGGGTTGATGAGTGATAGTCCCATTTTTGTGTGCTGCGAGAGCGAAAAAGGCCTCTTCTCCACGCAAAATACCATATTCGGCCCAGACCAACTCTCCTGCTTGAAACCCCAAAAGTCCCTGTTCTTCTAGCCCTGTATTCACCACCATAGCAATAGTTTTGTGACTCATATTAACGATTTGAATGACGTCTAACAAATCGAACGAGTCAAGGTTGGCAGAAAATCCCGTTTGCTGTAGCAGTCGGCGCAATTCCTCTTTGAGTAAGTGAAGATCAAGCGGTTTTTCTAGATAACTGACAACACCGTTTTCTAGCGCCTGGGTGCGTGTGACAGAAGAGCCCGGCATACCTATCATAATCATCCGAGTGCCAGGACGATAGGTTCGTATCCATTGAAGTAGCTCAAAGCCATCTGCATCGGGCATTTTTTGATCACTGACGACAACATCATATTCCTCAGCCCAAAGTAGATGCACCGCTTCTGTTCCACTGGTCACCCCTTTCACAAAGTAACCATCTATTTGAAGCGAATTTACTATGTTCCGGTTGAGATATTCGTCATCGAGAACTATTAGAATATGCCACTGTTTAGACATCATTGCTACCACCAAAGAAAATATGGCACCTGACCGCCTTGCAATCGACGCAGCGAAGCTTGCTATCGTCTCTGCGACAGAGATGAGCGTTTGCTACCGCGCTGTTAACAGAGATACAAGGAAATTCTACTACTACTCAGCCACGCAAATCGAAAGAAAAAGCGATCAGGATTTTTTGTTACCAGGAGAGTTTATCACGATGGACTCTGGATGACAAGTACAAAACAAAGCTATATGACCATGCGATAAAATATGATAAGCATCAGGAAAGTGCAAATGGTTTTGCCTCGCTAACTAACTTATATATGGTCTGATAGAGGAGATGAGCTATGGAACACAATGATCAACAAGATACATGGAAGCGCTTGGCGGGAGAGGCGGCGGTAAACTTAATAGAAGATGGAATGGTGGTTGGCCTTGGCACAGGGACAACAGCAACACAAGTGATCTATGCATTAGGCCGTCGCATTCAAGAGGGATTGAGAATTACCGGTGCAGTTGCCACTTCGCATGCTAGCGAAGACCTTGCCCGCAATCTCGGCATTCCCCTAACTGATCTGGATACATACCCGTTGCTTGACCTTGATATCGATGGCGCTGATGAAATCGATGGACAATTGCGCTTGATTAAGGGGGGTGGCGGTGCACTTCTGCGTGAGAAGATTGTCGCATCATCTGCAAGACGCTTCATTGTTGTAGGAGACGCCACAAAGCGAGTAGCGCAATTAGGCAGGAATACTCCTTTACCCGTCGAAGCAGTTCCCTTTGCAGCAGCACCTGTAACCAAACGTTTGGAGGCTCTCGGCGCCGCAGTGCGATTGCGACGGTCAGGAGACAGTATGTTTTGCACCGAAAATTGCAATATCATCTTAGACTGTTTGTTTGCGGATGGCATTGCTGACCCAATAGAGCTGGATGCTCGTATCCACAGCATCGTTGGTGTCGTAGAGACAGGCTTATTTTTGAATATGGCAGAAAGGGCTATTATTGGTGGTCCAGAGGGCATAACAGTGCTTCTTTGAAGTCAAACTGCCTGTGAATAACAGGCACTCCATTTCAATTGCAGTCCGCATACACCGATGGTATACTTTACTTTGGGAAGTATTAAAGGGGCGCCTTGCTACCCCTTTCTCCCTAAAAGTCAGATCGATACAGGAGCAGAAGAAGAATGCGAGTAATCACCACAATCCGGGAGATGGTGGCTGAGCGCTCGAATTGCGCTAGCTCCAAAAAAGTTGGATTTGTTCCTACCATGGGATATCTTCACGAGGGACATCTTTCTCTCGTACGCCAGGCGCGAAAAGAGAACGAAATACTTATTGCGAGTATATTCGTTAACCCAACACAATTTGGTCCGCACGAAGACCTGGCTAGCTATCCACGTGACCTGCCACGTGATTTGAATTTGCTCGAGTATCTCGGCGTAGATATTGTGTTCGTTCCAACTCCTGATGAGATTTACCCTCCCAGTTTCGTGACGTATGTTGACCCGACAGGACCACTTGGCACAGAGGCTGAGGGAGCCAGCCGCCCCGGACACTTTCGTGGCGTAGCAACTGTAGTGTTGAAACTATTTCAGATTATACTGCCCCACCAGGCATATTTTGGTCAGAAGGATGCGCAGCAGGTAGCAGTAATCTCACACATGGTGTCTGATTTCAATCTCCCTGTGAAGTTACGCACACTATCGACAATACGTGAAGCAGATGGACTCGCGATGAGCAGCAGGAATGCTTATCTTGATCCGGAAGAACGCGCTGCCGCAACCGTACTTTACAGAGCATTGCAGGCTGGCCGTTTGGAATTCGATGCTCACTTATATAAAGAGGCGTCACTTGTGATCAGAGTAATGACCAGTACTATTGTAGAGGAGCCACGCGCACGCCTGGACTACGCAGAGGTTCGGGAACCTGACAGTTTTATGCAATTAGATGTACTGCGTGCCCCGGCATTGCTGCTTATCGCAGCGAGGGTTGGTCCAGCCCGTTTGATTGATAATTTTCTCATGCGTACAGATGGCAGTTGGGATATTGGCATCTCAGTCAACGAATAGTTTATGAATAGGGTGAAAGGAACGATTTTATGCGGGACAAAGTCACTGTACCTGCGATACTCGCCCGCAAAGGCGGTCCAAAGCTCAAGGTGGTAACGGCTTATGATACGCCATCAGCACAAATTGCTGATAGGGCAGGAGCAGATATTATTCTGGTAGGCGATACGCTAGCCCATGTAGTGCTGGGTTTTGATGATACACTTCCTGCTACGGTAGATATAATGGTGCATCACACTGCTGCGGTCGCACGCGCAAAACCAGATGCCCTGGTGTTAGGCGATTTGCCCTGGCTGAGTTATCACATCTCAGTAGAAGAAACTGTCCGCAATGCGGGACGTTTAATGCGTGAGGGTCGGGCTGAAGCAGTGAAATTAGAAGGCGGACGGAAACGGTTACCCATGGTTGAAGCGCTTCTTGCCGCCGAGATACCAGTTATGGGACACCTTGGACTTACTCCACAATCAATTCATACCATGGGCGGTTACCGGGTACAGGGTAGGAGGGTCGAAGCAGCGAGAGAATTGGTAGAAGATGCACGCGCTTTAGCAGCGGCCGGTGTCTTCGCTATAGTTTTGGAAGGCGTGCCCGATATAGTAGCCCGGATTGTCACCAAGGAAGTGCCGGTACCCACCATTGGCATAGGTGCAGGGCCATATTGTGATGGTCAAGTGCTGGTTTACCACGATGTGTTAGGTTTGCACCATGGTCGGCTGCCGAAGTTTGTCCGACAATATACACACCTGGCTGATATAGCTACTGAGGCCCTTGAACATTTCTTCGCTGATATCGAGTCTGGAGCCTTCCCTACTGACGCCGAGAGTTACCATATGGACGAGGAATCCGCACGAGCATTTCGCTCCCTTATGAGAAGAGAGGAATAGTGTGGAGCACAGTGGTGACGCACACGTCGCCACTGTGCTCAGCCCCCTGCACCCACAGATCATCTGTTGAACTAAGCAAGCGCGGTCTGTCCCTGTGTATTCTGCGATTCCAGATCCTCGCCGTTTGCAGGTGGCGCTGGCGGCGTAGCGTGACCCCTGTTGAAGCGTCCCCGGATATCCTCAACGATCACATAGAGCGTCGGCACAAGCAGCAGGGTCAGGATGGTCGAGGAGGTCAGTCCGCCGATCACTACGATGGCAAGCGGACCGGCGATGAAGACGCCCGCCTTGCTCAGGCCCAGCGCCATAGGCAGGAGGGCGAGAATGGTGGCAATGGCCGTCATCAGAATGGGTCGTAGGCGGCGGCGGCCTCCCTCGACAACGGCGCTGCGCGCATCAAGTCCCTTTGCCCGGTATTGATTCACCAGGTCGAGCAATACGATGGCATTGGTTACTACGATGCCCACGAGCATCAACAAACCGATCAACGACGGCACTCCCAGCGCTGTGTGGGTTGCCAGCAGCAGGAGGATCGAGCCGGTTGCCGCGAACGGGATCGAAACCAGCAGGATAAGCGGCTGGATGACGCTGCGGAAGGTTGCCACCATTACCAGGTAGACCAGCAGAATTGCGATGAGCAGCGCGAGGGCGAGGCCCTGGAAGGCCTGCGACTGGCTGGCGGTCACCCCGCCCAGTGAAACGGTGGCGCCCGCTGGCAGGCTGAGCTTGTTGATACGTTGCTGCATATCCGCGCTCACCGCCCCGACATTGGAACTCGTCACCGTCGCGCTCACTGTCGCGGTGCGAACTGCGCCCAGGTGCGTGATCTGGGCCGGGCCGTTGATCTGCGTCACAACGGCAAGATCGCCCAGCCTGACGTTGCCGGTCGGACCTGGAATCAGCAGGGCTTGCATCCCCTGCACGGTATCGGCAGGCGTGCCGAGTTGGATGTTCACATCCTCTTGAGTTCCGCCAAACGTGATTTTGGTCACTGTCGTACCGCTATAGACCCCCCGTAGTTCCTGGCCAACCTGCGCGGCCGTCAAGCCGTGCAGCAGTGCCCTGGTGGGATCGACCTGCACGTTGATCAGTGGCGACGCATCGACGAGATTGCTGGTCACATCGGTCGTGTTCGGTGCCTGTTTCACGGCACCCAGCACCAGTTGCGTCGCGGCTCGCAGTGTTTGATCGTCGGATGCCTGGACGTTCACCGCCAGATTGGAACTATTAAACCCTTGACTGGAGGCGCTAAGCGTGATAGTTCCCACGCCCGAAAGCCGATGCAGGCGATCCTGGACGGTCTGCTGCAGGGTGGTCTGGTCGGCGTTGGGATCGGTCGTCACGGCGTAGGTGGCGCTGTTCGACCCGCTTCCCCCGCTGAATGAGCTGGCGAACGTCCCGCTGGACCCGATCGTCATTTGGTAGGTTTGAACGCCTGGAACGCTGGCGAGCACCGCTTCAACCTGCTGGGCAGTCTGATCGGTTTGTTGCAGGCTGCTGCTCGCAGGCAAGGTTTGCGTGATCGTGAAGGTGTTCTGGCTGGAATTGTCGAAAAAGTTCGTTCCCAGGCGAGGCACCAGGGCAATGGAGCCCAAAAAGATGACCAGCGCGACCGCAATGCTGATGAGGCGGTGGCTTGTCACCCAGCGCACCAGCGGCACATACCCTCTTTCCAAGAGCGTCCTATTCTCTTGCGCTGGCTGCCTCTTTTGTTCCTTTTGTCCCTCTTGCGCAGACGCTTTCGGCGCTTTCAGGAACCAGTAGGCCAGCACCGGGATGATGGTGAGCGCGACAAAGAGCGAAGCCAGCAGGGCAATCGTCACGGTGATGGCGAATGAGCTGAACAGCTCGCCCACAAAGCCGCCGGTGAAAGCAATGGGAAGGAACACAACGACCGTCGTAATGGTTGAGGCAGTGACAGCGCCCGCCACCTCGCGTACTGCGCTGATTATCGTCGTTTGTTTGTCTTTATTGCCCTCCAGTCCCAGGTGACGATGGATGTTTTCCAGCACCACAATCGAGTCATCAACCACACGCCCGATCGCAATTGTCAGCGCTCCCAGGGTCAGAATGTTGAGCGAAAGCTTGCCCACCCATAACCCGATAAGGGCGATCACGATGGAAAGGGGTATGGAGATCGCCGTGACCAGGGTCGAGCGCAGCGAGAGGAGGAACACGAGGATTACCAGGATGGCGAAACCCGCGCCGATCAATCCCTCTGTGACCAGTCCATTAACCGCACTCCTGACAAACGGCGACTGGTCAAAGACCACAAAGATCTTCGCTCCATTCCCCAGGGTATGCTGGAGTGCTGGAAGCTTCTCCTGAATAGCCTGTGAGATCGAGACGGTGTTGCCATCGTTGGTTTTAGTAATGGCGATGCCAATGCTTGGCTTCCCATTGGTGCGTGTAATCGAGGTAGAGGGTGCGAGGGTTTGTTCGACTGTCGCGACAGTACCGAGCGTGATGGGCGTTGGTTTCACCGTTGATGCCGGTGTCCCTGTGGGAAGTGGCGAGGGAGTGCCGGTTCCTGTTCCAGTAGAGACCTGTGACCTGCTAGAAGTGCGTGGGACCGACACACCAACCATCAGGTGCTTGAGATCATCAATGGAGTTGAACGTGTTGCCGACCTGGACCGGCAGCGTCTGCCCGTTTGAGGTGATCTGACCGGCGGGAAGGGTGATGTTATTGGCCTGCAGTACACCTTCGATCTGGCTCACCGTCAGTCCCGCTGCCTGCACCTTTTTGAGGTCCAATGTCACGGCTACAATCTGCTGCTCCACCCCGGTCACGTTGGCGCTGGCAACCCCGTCGATTCCTTGTAGGACCGGCACAACGTCCTGTTTGACCTGCGCAGCAAGTGTAATGGGGTCCTCGGACGACGTGACGGCCAGTTGGATGACCGGCAATGAATTAACGCTGAAGGTTTGGATCTGTGGCGTCAGGCCAGATGGCAGGCTTGCCTGCACCTGGTTGAGATGTTGCGAAAGCGTCTGCTGCGCCTGGTTGGTATCGGTGCCGAAGTTGTACTGGACGACGATAATGGAGACCCCTTCGTTTGAGTACGAAGTCAGCTGTTGAATGCCCGCTATCCCCTGAATGCTTTGCTCCAACGGGTTGGTGACATCGTGTTCGACGATAGTGGGGGATGCCCCGGCGTCAACTGTAACGACCGAGATGGCCGGGAAATCCAGCGAGGGGAAGAGCTCCTGTTTGAGTGATGGGATTACAAACACGCCAATTAGTAAGATGGCGATCGTGGCCAGGGCTATGAGACTCCGATTCCTGAGGCTGAGCCTAGCAAGAAACGACATGACAAACTCCTCTATACTATGATCGTAGTTTCTGTTACCAGAAAGAGATGCAGAAACTTATTTATCGTTTAGTAAGTGAAGCCGGTAGATGCCAACTCCACTTGAACGATCAATGTATCCCTGCCAGGAACGATATTAGGATGTGCTTGCGCCTGTACCGGCAATGCCTTCGAGCAAGACAGATACGACAAAGGCCGATAGCTGTCCGGAATCTACGTTCTCGGTTCCCCCCATCGACATGTGTTTATCGCGCAGTACCGAGATACTCATGCCCTCGTACATAGACGCGAGCAGCGAGGCAGGTATATCCTGGGTGATTTCACCGGCTTCGATGGCTTGCTGGAACATGTCGGTAACGTGTTGCGAAAACGTGTCCCGGATCTGTAACACTATCGTACGCTTTGTTCCGTGATCGAGCACGTTTTCGTGAATATCGCGTATAAGTATTGAAAAACGGTCGAGGGGCAGGGTGAACAGGTATTGCGTTAGCCTGGTCAGCCGCTCTCGCAGTCCCTGCGCGGACGCTGTGGAGAGTACTGCTCCCCGTGTCCATTCCTCAAGCATCATCTGGATGACGCTGAAGAAGAGATCCTGTTTGCCATCTGGAAAATGATAGTACAGAGCCGCCGAAGTGACCTGCACTTCCTCGGCGACATCTTTCATGGAAACGCCCTTGTATCCTCTGGCGAGGAAGAGTTGCCTGGCGGCTTTAAGAATTTGCTGCCTGGTTTCGCGGTCGCCTGTCGCTGGCTGGCTCTCCTCGCCCATTTTTTTCTTCACCTGGGTCACACGTAAGCTCCTCATTGTGCCATCAATAGCTTACTTACCGATCAGTAAGCTACCGGTTTACTATAGCCCTGTTAAAACAATCTGTCAAGGGCAAAGTGGTCCACGCGGCCTTGGGTACCAGAACGGGCCCCATGCAGGAGTTCTTTAGGCAGCAGAAGAGACCGGGGTGAACTCGATACTGAGCGCGAGGTTGACCTCGTCCGCGATCTTCTGTTGCGGACGGCTCCAGGTCAATCCGAAGTCGCGACGGTTGAGTACCATCATGAGATTGAACATGAGTCTTGGCTTCTCCCCTGCCGCCTGCGGAGAGATGTTCCAGGCATCAAGACTTACTTCGTGGGTCACATTACGTATCGTGAGCGCACCCGTGACGCGGTAGTGGCCAGCCGCACGGTCAAGTACTTCGATGCGCCGACCGGTGAAGGTCATCGTTGGGTAATGCTCGACCTCGAAGAAGTCCGCTGAGCGCAGGTGTTTATCGCGCGCCGCTGCTTTCGTATCCAGGCTGGCGGTGCCGATAGTGACGATGACCTGCGAGTTGGCTGGCTCGCGCTCGTCCACAGTGAGCGTGCCACTGACATCAGTGAAGCGCCCCTGTACTTTCACCTTCATGAGAAACATGAGGCGCATACGTGTTGTGAACTCAACACGTGATGCTTTGGGATCGATCTCCCACGTCGTGACTGTAGCTGCCGGAATTTGGTTCCTGTCGTTAGTTGGGGTCATTGTATTAATACTCCGTGTGGGTGGGTTGCGGCCCATGCCTGCTCAAGCACTTCTCTGAGCACTTCAGACGGTTGCGCACCTGACACCCCATACTGCTCGTCAATGGCAAAAAACGGGACCCCTCGAATCCCCAATCTTCTCGCCCTCTGCACATCCGCCCGTACCTCATCAGCATAGTCATCTTTGGCGAGCACGGCGCGTGCTTCGTCCGCATCGATCCCTACTTCAGCAGCTAGCTGCACGAGCGCCTCGGTCTCACCAAGCGCAGTCCCCTCGGTAAAGTACGCTTTGAAAAGTCGTTCCTCCATGTCCTGCTGTAGGTGATGGGTGCCCGCCAGGTGGATCAGTCGATGGGCATCGAACGTGTTGCTGTACCGGGCCTGCTCAAGGTGATACTCCAGTCCCTCCTGGGCCGCAATCGCGCTCACCCGGTCATTCATAGCCGCGGCTTGCGAGAGACTCACATCGTATTTGCTCGCGAGTATCTCGTTGACCTTTTTCCCTGGATTGCGGGGGGCACCTGGGTCAAGCTGGTAGCTGCGCCATATGACCTCGATCTGATTGCGATGCGCAAAATGATCCAACGCCCTTTCAAATCGGCGCTTGCCGATATAGCACCAGGGGCAGGCCACATCCGACCAAATCTCAACTTTCATGGATTTATCCCTTTCTTATCATCTAAACTGATTCGCTGGCCGAGTGCCTCATCAGGAAGATCTGGAGGCGCCCTCAGGGGTCGCGAGCGCAGCTGGACGGCTGATGAAGAGTCCGATAACATCAACAAGCAAGGCAGCGCCGGCAAGCACAGCGAACAGCAGCGCCTCCGGGAGGGCTATCCCAAAGAGGACATCCAGCGAATAGTTTCCGGGTCCCATGAGTCCGATGGCCACGCCTGAGGCAAGCAATGACAGCGGAAACTCTATGCCGTGATCCCTGTTCCAGAAGCCGTGTTTCCAATGGACCTTGACAATCGCCATGAACATCGCGCCCACGACCCCGGCTGCTCCCAGTGGCGTCAAGAACCCAATCGCCAGGGAAAGGCCACCACCAACTTCCCCCAGAATCACTAGGCTGGTCCAGAACCATGCCGGTTTGAATCCCTGTTTTTGCATCCCTTGCATCGTTTTAGGGAAACTCGCACCTCCGAACCAGCCAAACTTTTGCGTGCCGTGCGCTGCCAGCGTCAGTCCAGCCACCAGACGGAGAATAAGGAGAGCTACACTCATAGTGACTGCCATGAATCACGTTCCTTTCAACTGCGTTTGCTCAGGCATGGTACAGAGCAATGCGATACCTATGCCTCTGGGTCAGCTCTGGTGAAGACAACCCATGGGTCTGAAGACAGCAAAAGCTACCGACCAGCCGCCAGCGGAGACCATGCCCATCTGATAGGCCTGGACAAGGCCCTTGTTCTCAAAGCCGAGCAGGTCATGGTAGAAGTGCATGGCATCGTCGAGGTTGGCCACATGCAGATGGACATGACCAATCCTGTTATCCTCCGGCGTCGGCAGTTTACCCTTGCTTTTGCTCGACGAATTCGCCCTCGATAAAGATCTGGACCTTTTCGCCGACGACCAACTTGCCATCAAGTATCATGTTGGCCGTCAGGCCGAAGTCCTTCCTGTTGATCTGGCCCTCGGCGCTGTAGGCAATCCGGTGACCCATCATAGGGTCATTGAATTCCCCATACTTCAGCACGGAAAACGTCACCGGCCGGGTGTTGCCCTTGATGGTCAGGTCGCCGGTCATGCTGTAGCGATCCTTCCCGGTCGTTTCGATCTTGGTGCTTTTGAAGGTGACCGTCGGATACTGGTCGACTTGCAGAAAATTCGACGAGCGCAGGTCGTTGTCCCGCGTCTCGTTGTGAGTACGGATACTTGCCGTCTCCATGGTGACGTCCACCGATGACGCATCGGGGTTGTCGGGGTAGATAGTGCCGGTCGCGCTGACCTCGGCAAAGTGACCGCGCACCGTCATCATGCCCAGGTGCTTGACGGCAAACTCGACTTGCGTGTGAAAGGGGTCAAACTGCCAGCGACTTTGAGTTCCGGCTTGCGCTTCATTCTGTGTTGTCATGTCATTTCCTCCATTGAAAACGAAATAATCAGATTCTCTGTGGAAAAGGAACGGTCAATTTTTTTCGTGCTCTTTCCATTCCCTACTTTCCATATGGAATTAAGGATATCCCAGAAAGTTCCTCTTGTCAAGGAAGTTGTGTTTCAGCAGTAAATATGGTACACTTGTGCTATGAATGTACCTATCCATGCACAGACAACTGAACAGCTCGAAACGTGTGCCACCCATCCAGTTGGCCGCGCTCTGCGTTTGCTCGGCGATGTGTGGACGCTCCTGATCGTCTACACTCTCCTATCTGGCACCAAGCGTTTTGGTGAACTGCTGGAGGCAATGGGCAATGTCAGCCCCAAGACGCTGTCGCAGCGGCTCAAGATGCTTGAAGAGATCGGCTTTGTGCAGCGGCAGGCCTTCCTCGAGATTCCCCCACGGGTCGAGTATCGTCTGACGGAGAAAGGGCTGGCACTCATCGACATTATGGAGGCGATCAAGCATTTTGGGGAACACTACCTCTCCGATGTTGACCCACCTCCTCCTGAAGCTGGATAGGTAAAGTAGCTATGCTGAAAAGTGGAATAACGTAAATTTGACTATTGACGCTCATTGCGTCAAATGGTATGGTTAATTCATCCTCAAGATGATCCAGCTTCAATTAACAGGATACTGAGGGGAATGACCATGAGTACACCTGCGCCCACGTATACTCGATACCGGGTAGCTGCCATTCAATATGAGCCCACACTTGGCCAAAAAGAGAAGAATGTGGCCGACCTGCTCCATCTCGTGGAGGAGGCTGCCCGGCATAATGCACGTTTGATCGTCATACCAGAGATGGCGACAACGGGCTATTGTTGGGAGTCTCGTACAGAAATTGCCCCTTATGTTGAACCTATCCCCGGCCCAACTACCGACCGTTTTCAGCGACTCGCAGCTCAATATGACAGTTATATCGCTGTTAGCCTTGCCGAAGTCGATCCAACCACGGATGTATACTATAACTCTATGGTCTTGATCGGTCCGCAGGGTTTGATTGGGACATATCGTAAAATCCACTCGTATATCTCTGAACCACGTTGGGCACGAGATGGTGACCTGGATATGCCAGTGTGGGAAACGCCCCTGGGCCGTCTTGCAGGCCTCATTTGTCAGGACGCTTCTTTCTTCGAGGCAGCACGTATCCCCGCATTGCGCAAAGCAGATGTATTACTTTTCCCGACGAATTGGCTGGAAGAAAAATGTCCCAGTAGCTGGTGGATGGCACGCGCGTTTGAGAATGGGGTGTACTTTATTGCTGCCGACCGCTATGGCATCGAACGCGGTGTACAGTTTAGTGGCGGAAGTTGTGTAATCGACCCGGACGGAGCTATCCAGGACTACCTCGATAGTGGTGAAGGCATTGTCTACGGCGAGGTGGATTTGACCCGTAGTCGCGATAAGAAGTGGGGAAGGAGCCAGGAAGAAATTATTGGCGATAGGCTGGCTGATCGTCAACCCGCAGAGTATATTACATTGGTCAACAATACCTACCTCTGGGAGCCACTCCGTTATCACAGTCTCTATGAAATGGGAGAGCTTCCTGCTGGACAACTTTCGTGTGTTGGCATTATGCAAGCTGATCTGCAAGCATTTCTTGGAGGACGCGAAGCTGAGCTTGAAAATGTAAGATTGGATCGATCAAGACCAATGGCATTTTTGCGAGATACACTCGAGACACTGCTGAATGACCATGCACCGGCACGACCGGATGTCCTGGTTCTCCCCGAACTGATGTTGCCATGCCCTTTAGGTACTTATACAGTAACTCCTGAGGCGATAGCCCGTATTCAAGCTGGAGCTATTGAGATCCCTGGACTAGAAATCGATGAACTGGTTGCGCTGGCGAATGAATACCAGATTAGCCTGGTATTGGGAGTTGCAGAGAAGGTTACAGAAAAGAGCAAGGACGAGGGTGCGATAAATCGAGCCCCTATGTATTACAATACAGTTTTGCTCATTGATCCAGAAGGTATATATGGGAAATATCGAAAAATACATCTGACACGCAATGACCGACTTTGGGCCAACCCAGGCGACCTGGGATTACCAACGTTCGATACTCCAATCGGTCGCATTGGTCTGGCAACCGGGTACGATGTACTCTTTCCAGAAACCTTACGCGTACTTGCCGGTAAAGGAGCAGATCTGGTGTGTGCGCCAACGTTCCTGAACTTTCCCGATTCCATTGGTCTGGGTATATCGAGTATCAAATTTGAACGGCCCGTTGCGCCCGATGAATTTGATCCAACTCATTCTCT
>Ga0070706_100002584_pt1 | contig 18179 bp, 11 predicted proteins | sample KBSK5501metaG_FD_65476 | JGI IMG/M metagenome (GOLD analysis project Ga0070706, IMG submission 65476) | Corn, switchgrass and miscanthus rhizosphere microbial communities from Kellogg Biological Station, Michigan, USA - KBS K5-50-1 metaG | ecosystem: Host-associated > Plants > Roots >... | reverse complement strand
GCGCGTCGACGGCCCGATCCCGCCCGAACTCGCCGAGCGCGCCCGAGCCGAACACGAGAACTTGGTCGAGATGGTCGCGGAGGGCGAGGACGACCTGATGGAGAAGTTCTTCGCGCAGGGAACTCTGGAGGCCCAGGACATCCTCCCCGGCCTGAAGCGCGAGATCGTCGAGCGCAAGATCTTTCCGGTCCTCTGCGCCTCGTCGCAATCGGGGATCGGCGCGATCCGGATTCTGGACGCGTGCGTGGCACTGCTGCCCTCACCGGAGTCGCGCCGGGTCGAGGGCGTCGGAAAGGACGGAAAGCCCGTCGTCGTCTTCTGCAACGAGAAGGACCACGCCGTCGCGCAGGTCTTCAAGACCGTCTCCGACCCATTCGCGGGTCGAATCTCGTATCTGCGGATCTTCTCGGGCCACTTCCAATCCGACGGCACCTACTTCAATGCCACGAAGAGCGCGCCCGAGAGGTTCTCGGGCCTGTTCCTCCCCCAGGGCAAGGAGCACGTCAGCATGCCCGAGGCGCGAGCCGGCGACATCGTCGCCGTTGCCAAGCTCAAGGACACCCTCACGGGCGACACGCTGACGACGAAGGACTACCCGGTCGTTCTGCCTCCGCTCTCGGTCCCGGAGGCATCCATCGCATACGCGATCGAGCCCAAGACGAAGGGGGACGAGGACAAGATCTCCACGGCGCTGCACAAGCTGATCGAGGAGGACCCGTCGCTCGCGTTTCAGCGCGATGAGGAGACCAAGGAGTTCCATCTGGCGGGCGCATCGCAGCTCCACGTCGAGATCGCGGTCGCCCGCCTGAGAAAACGCTATGGCGTCGAGGTGATCCTGCACCCCCCCAAGGTTCCCTATCGCGAGACGATCACGCGCAAGGCCGAGGCCCACGGGCGGCACAAGAAGCAGACCGGCGGGCATGGGCAGTTCGCGGACTGCCGCATCCGCGTCGAGCCGCTCCCGCGCGGTAAGGACTTCGAGTTCGTCGACGACATCTACGGCGGCGCGATTCCCCGCAATTTCATTCCCGCCGTGGAGAAGGGCATCCAGGAGGTCCGGCGGAAAGGGTTCCTCGCGGGCTATCCCATGGTCGATTTCCGCGTCATCCTCTACGACGGCCAGTACCACGACGTCGACTCCTCGGAGCTCGCGTTCAAGCTCGCGGGAGCGCTGGCGTACAAGGAAGCCATGGCCCAGGCCAGGCCGACTCTTCTCGAGCCGGTCATGAACGTCGAGATCACCGCGCCGAACGAGTACGTCGGTGACCTGATGGGCGACCTCTCGTCGCGGCGGGGGAAGGTCGAGGGCATGGACGCGAGCGAAGACGACACGGTGATCCGCGCTCAGGTCCCGATGGCGGAGCTCTTGACGTACGGCGCGCAGCTGCGCTCGATCACCCAGGGGCGAGGCTCATTCCACCTGGAGTTTTCGCACTACGCCGAGGTGCCCCACGCTCTGCAGGAGAAGATCATCGCCCAGTCCAAGGCGGGCAGGGCAGAGGTGAAGGAAGCGTAGTCACAGAGTCCTCCACTTCCTCCCCTCCTTCTCCAGGAACTTGTCCGCCGCCTCGGGGCCGAAGGTCCCCGCGGCGTAGTTCGGAAAGTCGAGCGGTGGGACGCGGTCCCACGCCTCGAGAACCGGGGTCAGGACGCCCCAGGCGTGCTCCGCCTCGTCTCCGCGGATGAAGAGCGTCTGATCTCCGTGCGTGACGTCGAGGAGCAGCCGCTCGTAGCCGCCGCCGATGGGAGCGCCGAGCTTCGAGTAGGGGAAGTCCATGTAGACGGACTGGACCTGGAGAACCGGGCCGGGGATCTTCACCCCGAACTTCAGCGAGACCCCCTCGTCCGGCTGGATGTGGAGGCGCAGGACGTTGGGGAGCAGCTCACCGGAGGCCTTGCTGAAGAAGCGATGCGGGACCCCCTTGAACTCGATCGCGACCTCCGTGACCCGCTTGGCCAGCCGCTTGCCCGAACGCAGGTAGAAGGGGACCCCGGCCCAGCGCCAGTTGTCGATCGCGATCCGGAGCGCGGCATAGGTCGGCGTCGTCGAGTCCGGCGAGACCCCAACCTCTTCCCGATAGCCCGGGACCCTGCGGCCTTCGACGACGCCCGGACCGTACTGTCCGCGGACGGCCCACTCGTCGATCTCGCCCTGAGGGAACGGCCGGATCGACTCTAAGACCTTGACCTTCTCGGCGCGGATCGCGTCGGCCTCGTAGGCGGCCGGCGGCTCCATGGCCGTCAGCGTAAGCAGCTGCATGATGTGGTTCTGGAACATGTCGCGCAGCACGCCGGCGCGCTCGTAGAACCCCGCCCTGTGCCCCACGCCCACCGACTCGGCCACCGAGATCTGGACGTGGTCCACGTACCTATGGTTCCAGAGCGGCTCGAAGATCCCATTCGCGAACCTCAGCACGAAGATGTTCTGAACGGTCTCCTTGCCGAGGTAGTGATCGATCCGGTAGATCTGCCTCTCGCGGAACACCCGCAGGAGCACCTGGTTCAAGTGCCGACAGGACTCGAGGTCGTGGCCGAAGGGCTTCTCGACGACGGCCCGGACCCATCCGGCGTCGACCGTCGCCAGCCTATGCTCGCCCAACGCCGCGACGATCGTCTCGTCCGCGTCGGGCGGAGTCGCGAAGTAGAAGATCCGGTTGCGCGGCCCGCCCCGTTCCTCCTCGATCCGCTCCAGGGCGCTCCGCAGCGACCGATAGACATCGACGTCGCCGAAGTCGCCGGCGATGTACCGGACCTCGTCGGGAAGGTCTCCCGGCCGGCCCTGCGTCGGCGGCGTGAACTCGCGCGCCCCCTCCTCGAGGTGTGCCCGGAACGCGTCGTTGGTATAGGGCGTCCGGCCGATTCCGACGATGGCGAACTCCGGCGAGATCGCTCCGTCGCGGTTCAAATGCGCGATCGCCGGGGCGAGGAGCCGCCGCGTGAGATCGCCGGACGCCCCGAAGATCACGAAGGTGCAGGGCGGACGAATCTCCTCTTCCGTACGGCGGGCGGCGGGCAGCGGCGCGGCGACGCTCATGCGGGCAGCGCTCGGCCGACGGCGAGCGCCAGCTCCTGGAGGCCGCGCGTGACGTCTCGAGGCAGATGCACGCGCGCGGCCCTCCGCCCCCGTGCCTGCAAGGCTGCGAGATCCCCCGCCGCCTGTGCGGCGACGACGTCGCCGAAGCTCCAGGCGCGTCCGGGAATCGGCACGGATGCGGCGGGCTCGCAGGTGATCTGGAGAAACACGCCGTCGGCGGGTCCCCCCTTGTGCAGCTGCCCCGTCGAGTGAAGAAATCGCGGGCCGAAGCCGACCGTCGTCGCGACGCGCTTGCCGTCCCGGACCTTCAGACGAATCTGCTGCAGCGCGGCCTCGGTTTCGGGCGTCTCGGCGAGATACGCCGTGATCGCGAAGTAGTCGCCGGGCTCGATCGAGGCGAGCAGCCGCGAGAGCGCCGCCTCGTCGAGCTCGGCCCGCGCCTGTGCCTTCCCCGACGATTCGCCGGCGAGAATCGCGTGGGTCCGATCCTTCGCCTCCTGAACGTTGGGTTGATCGAACGGATTGATGCCGAGCAGGCGGCCCGCGACCGCCGTCGCGAACTCCCACCGGAAGATTTCGGCTCCGAGGTCGAGCGTGTCCTCGAGTCTCAGCTCGGCGATCGGGTGCCCGTGCTCCGCGAGCGCTTCGAGACGGCTCGCCGCCGCCGCATCCTCCCAGCCCGAAATCTCGCAGCGGACGAAGAACCGGTCCGCTCCGTAGACCGCCGGAGGACCAAGCGGCTCCCCCTCCACCGGAAGGATGCCCTTTCCTTCCTTGCCCGTGCTCTCCGCGATCAGCTGTTCGAGCCACATCCCGAAACGCCCCGCCGGCTCTCCGATCGAGAACGTGAGCTTGTCGTGTCCGGCGAGCGCTTCCGCACCGAGCGCCGCGCCCAGAAGAGCCCCCGGATTCTCTCCGGCGGCGCCGCGGCACGCCTCGGCCATCCGGCGCGCGCGCGCGACCAGCTCCCGGATGGGCAGGCCCAAGAATGCCGCGGGGACGAGGCCGAAGTGGGACAAGGCCGAGTAGCGGCCCCCGATCTCCCGATCGCCCGGAAAGATCCGGCGCACGCGGCGGGCGGCCGCCTCCTTCTCCAGCGGGGAGCCCGGGTCCGTGATCACCACGAATCGTCCGCCCGCTTTGTCGCCGAGCTCCCGAACCGCGCGATCGTAGAAATAGTCGAAGAAGATGTTCGGCTCGAGCGTCGTTCCGGACTTCGAGGAGACGATGAAGATCGTGCGTCGCGGATCGTGTCGCGCCGCGCATCCGGCGACCGCCGAAGGCTCGGTCGAGTCCAGGACCTCGAGCTGAGGAAACCCTGGAGCGGACCCGAAGGTTCGCCCGAAGACGTACGGCGCGAGAGACGAGCCCCCCATCCCGAGCACCACCACGCCCTCGGCGTCGCGCCGCGCCTCCTCGACGAAGGCTTCGAGCTCCGGCAGCTCCGGTTCGATCCGGTCAGGGATCGTCAGCCAGCCGAGGGCTCCCTCGATCGCCTTGCGGGCGACAGCCTCCGCCTTCCAGAGAGAGGCGTCGCAGTCCCAGATGCGGGACACCGCCCGCTCCGACTCCAGCCGGCCCACCGCTTCGCGGCAGCGTGCCGCGGCGGCGTCTGGCCGGAGGTTCATGCGACCCTCATCGAGGCTTCCTTCTCCGCGATCGTCTTCAGCAGAGCGTCGAACGAGTCCGAGAACTTCTTGACGCCCTCCTCCTCCAGCTCGCGGGCGACGGTCTCCGCGTCGATGCCCAGAGCCGACAGCGCGCGGAAAACCTCGTGTGCTCCAGCGAGGTCGTCTTGGATGCGGACCTTCGGGTCGCCGTGGTCGCGGTAGGCGTCGAAGGTCTCGGGCGGCATCGTGTCGACGGAATTCGGCGCGATGAGCGCCTCGACGTAGTAGAGATCCGGGTACGCCGGATCCTTGGTGGAGGTCGAGGCCCAGAGCGGCCGCTGCAGCCCGGCGCCCCGCCCTTTCAGCGCCGCGAACCGCGGGCTCGCGAAGACCTCCTCGAAGGCCTCGTAGGCGACCCTGGCGTTGGCGATCGCGAGCTTGCCCCGGAGCGGCCGCGCCCTCTCGTCGCCGGATTTCGTTTTTGCGTCGAGCTTCTTGTCCACGTTGGTGTCGACGCGGCTGACGAAGAAGCTCGCAACCGATCGAACCGAGTCGATCGGCTGTCGCGCGCCCGCGCGTTGTTCGAGCGCTGCGAGGTACGCCTCCATGACCTCGCGGTAGCGAGACACCGAGAAGAGCAGCGTGATGTTGATGTTGATCCCCTCCGCGAGGCACTGCCGGATCGCGGGAACTCCCGCCGCCGTTCCGGGAATCTTGACCATGACGTTGGGCCTCTCGCAGGCTTTCCACAGCCTCCGCGCCTCGTTCACCGATCCCGCCGTGTCGTAGGCGAGATGGGGTCCGACCTCGATCGAGACGAACCCGTCCTGGCCGCCCGTCGAGTCGAAGACGGAACGGAAGGCGTCGGCCGCGGCCCGCACGTCCGCCACCGAGAGCGACTCGAAGATCGCGGCGGGGCTCCGCCCGCCATCTTTTCCCTCCCGCCGGATGTCCTCGTCGTAGAGGGTCGATTCGGCGATCGCCTTCTGGAAGATCGTCGGGTTCGAGGTCATCCCCTTCAACCCGTCCTCGGTGATCAGGCGCTTGAGCTCCGGCCCCCGGTACAGGTCGCGCCGGATGAAGTCGTACCAGACGCTCTGGCCGAGCTCTTCGAGTCTCTTCAATCGGTTCATGATGGCCTCCGTTGCATGGCGTCGAAGACCCCCTTTCGGGCGTCCTGCTCGATCGCCTGGATTTCCGCGACGCGGCGAACGTGCCGCTCCGCCCCCGAGAACTTCGCGCCCAAGAACGCCCGCACGCACTCCGCCGCGAGCTGCGGACCGACGACGCGGGCGCCAAGGCACAACACGTTCATGTCGTCGTCCTCGACGCCCTGCCGAGCGGAGAAGGTGTCGTGGCACATCGCGGAGCGAACGCCGGGAACCTTGCTGGCCGCGACCGATGCGCCGACGCCGCTGCCGCATATGACGATGCCCCGCTCGCAGCGCCCCGACACGACGGACTCCGCCACCTTGCGGGCGTAGACGGGGTAGTCCGCCGGAGCCGTCGAAAAGGTGCCGAAGTCCTCCACGGTATGTCCCAGGCTCGCGGCGAGATCGGCGATGTCCTGCTTGAGCGGGAACCCGGCGTGATCGCAGCCGATTCCGATCCTCATCGCAGCAGGCTCCGCGCCGCCGCGACGACCCGCTCCGTGGTGAACCCGAGCTCGCGCATGACGACCTCCCCCGGCGCGGAGGCGCCGAAACGGTCCAGCCCGATCGTGGCGCCCGAGTCGCCGACGTACTTCCACCACCCGAGCGTTGCGCCCGCCTCGATCGACAGCCGCGCACGCACCGACGGCGGCAGGACCTCGTCTCGATACTCGGCGGCTTGCGCGTCGAAGAACTCCCAGCACGGCATGGAGACGACACGCGTCGGGATTCCTTCCGCCTCGAGCGTCTTGCGCGCCGCGACGGCGAGCTGCAGCTCGGACCCGGTGGCGATCAGCAGGATCCGGGGCGAGCCTCCGGAGGCCTCCGCGAGGATGTAGGCCCCTCGCGAGAGGCCTCCTTTCGCGCCCGAGCGGTCGAGCACCGGAAGGTTCTGACGCGAGAGCACCAGACCGACCGGCCCCGACCGGTGGGAGACGGCCGCCCGCCAGGCGTCGGCCGTCTCGTTCGCGTCTCCCGGACGGATGACGGAGAGATGCGGAATCGCGCGGAGCGCCATCAGGTGCTCGACCGCCTGGTGCGTGGGCCCGTCTTCGCCGAGTCCGATCGAATCGTGCGTCCAGACGAAGATCGTCGGCAGCTCGCTGACCGCCGCGAGGCGGATCGACGGACGCATGTAGTCGGAGAAACAGAAGAACGTCGCGACGAAGGGGCGGACTCCCCCGTGGTACGCCATGCCGTTGGCGATTCCCGCCATGGCATGCTCGCGCACGCCGTAGTGAAGGTTGTTGCCGGCCCCGCTCTGACCGTCGAACTCCTCCGCCCCCTCGATCTTGGTCTTCGTCGACTCGGACAGGTCCGCGTCGCCTCCCAGGAGAGAGGGCATGTGGCGGGCGATCGCGTTGATGGTTTTCCCGGACGCGACGCGGGTGGCCAGCGATTCGCCCGGTTTCCAGCGCGGCAGGTCGGCGTCCCACCCATCGGGCAGAGCTCCTTCGCGCTCGGACGTCCATTGTCCTGCGAGCTCGGGATACTCCTTCGCGTAGGCCTCGAAGCGGCGCTCCCAACCGGCCTGCCACTTGACGCCGCGGTCGACGGCCGAGCGGAAATGCGCGAGTGAGTCCTCCGGCACGTAGAAGGGCTCTTTCCATTCCCAGCCGAGCGCCTCCTTCGTCAGCGCGACCTCCTCGGGCCCCAGGGGGCTCCCGTGCGCGGCCGACTTCCCCGCCTTGTGCGGCGAGCCGTAGCCGATCGTCGTCCGGATAGAGATGAAGGTCGGCCGCTCCGACTGAGAGATCGCCGTCCGGATCGCGGAGTCGATCGCGTCCAGGTCGGTGTTGCCGTTCTCGACGCGAAGCACCTGCCAGCCGTAAGCCTCGTAACGCCGCATGACGTCTTCGGTGAACGTCCAGACGGTCGGCCCGTCTAAGGTGACGTGGTTGTCGTCGTAGAGAAAAGTCAGCTTGCCGAGCCGCAGGTGGCCCGCCAGCGAGCTCGCCTCGCCCGAGATTCCTTCCATCAGGTCGCCGTCGGAGACCAGTGCGAAGGTGCGGTGATCGACGACCTCGTGGCCCGGACGGTTGAAGCGATGCGCCAGCGCCCGTTCCGCGATCGCCATCCCGACCGCGTTCGCCGCGCCCTGCCCCAGGGGTCCCGTGGTCGCCTCGACGCCGGGGGTCAGGCGGACCTCGGGGTGACCCGGAGTCCGGCTTCCCCACTGCCGGAAGGCCTTCAGATCGTCGAGCGTCAGGTCGTAGCCGGTCAGATACAGGAGGCTGTAGAGCAGCATGCATCCGTGACCCGCGGAGAGGACGAAACGATCCCGGTCGGGCCACTGCGGGTCTCGCGGGTTGTGGCGCAGATAGCGCTGCCAGAGAACGTACGCCATCGGTGCGGCGCCGAGGGGCAAACCGGGGTGGCCTGAGTTGGCCTTCTGGACCGCGTCGATCGAGAGGGAACGAATCGTGTCGACGCAGAGCTCATCGACGGACTTCCGGACGGTGCTCAAGAGGACCTCCTGACCGCTCCGAATCTTATTACGCGCGTCCGAAGCGGCCAGGAAACTGGACGCGCGGCTGCGGATGGCTCTCCCCGTGATAGAGAATCGCGTCGAAAGGCCTTCGAAACACTCGTGCCGCCGGAAGAATCCTCGGTTCGAAGCACCCGCAAGCTCCTGGAGTGGCCCGCCGCGGAGCTCGAGGGACGTCCACTCGAGTGGCTGGAGACGGACGGCTTGGGCGGCTTCGCGTGCGGAACCGCGACGGGCGCTCGGACGCGGCGCTATCACGGCTGGTACGTTCCGGCGATCCCGCCCCCGCGGCGGCGCTGGATGTTCGTTTCCAATTGCGATGAATTCGTGACCGCGCGCGGAGTGACGACGGGAATCTCGACGCAGATCTACCGGGACGCCGTGCACCCCGACGGCCGCACGAACCTCGCTCGTTTCGGGCTGGACCCGTTTCCGACATGGCGGCACGAGACGGCGCTCTTCGCTGTGGAGCGCTCCCTCTGCCTGGTCCGGGACCGATCGCTGACGCTCGTCCGATACGTCAACCGCGGAAGCGGCGAGATCACGTTGCGAGTCCGGCCGCTGCTGGGGTTTCGCGGGTCGCATCGTCTGCAGCGCGAGACAGCGGACTGGGACGCCGGAATCGAGGTGCGCGGCGAGGTCTCGTGGGTCCGCCCCGTCCCCTACCTTCCCCGCCTCTACATGCGCGGAGTCTTCGCCACGACGTGGGCCGACCCGCAGTGGTACCGGAATTTCGTCTACTCCCAGGACTCCACGCGCGGCTACGACGGCGAGGAAGACCTGTGGAGCCCGCTCGAATGGCAATGGACGCTGCGCCCCGATGCCCAGGCGTTTCTGCTCTTCTCGATCGACGAGGTCGCCTCCGACCCGGACCACCTGCTCGAAGAGGAGCGGCGGCGGCGGCAACAATTCGCGAGGACGAACGACGTCGTCTTCGACGAGCTGGCGCGCCGAGCCGAAACCTTCCTGGTCGAGCCCGATCCGACGGACGCGACGGTCCTCGCGGGCTTCCCGTGGCTCGCCGACTCGGGACGACAGACCATGGTGGCGGCACCGGGTCTCGCGCTGGCGACCGGGCGGTTCGCGGTTCTCGCGAGGGTGCTGAACTCCGTGGCCGCCGGGCGGCGAGACGGGTTGGTTCCCGACCACGTCTCGGGAGAAGAGGCGGAGCCCGACTACGGATCGATCGACGCGCCGCTCTGGTTCGTCCTCGCGGTCGAGTGGTTCGGACGCGCGAGGCGGTCGCCTGGCCGTCCGGCCCCGCTGTTGCTCGCCGTGCGCGCGGTCATCGAGGCCTACCGGCGGGGCACTCGGTTCGGGATCGGCACCGCCCCCGACGGGCTGCTGGCCGGCGACGCGCCGGGGCGGGCGCTGACGTGGATGAACGCCACCGTGGATGGAAGGCCGGTGACCCAGCGGGCCGGAAAGCCCGTCGAGGTCAACGCGCTCTGGCACGCCGCTTTGAAGAGCGCGGCGCGTCTGGAGCGTCTCGCAGGAGAAATGGGGCGCGCCCGAGAGCTCGAGTCGGAGGCCTGGCACGTCGGGAGGCGGTTCAACGAGGCCTTTTGGAACGCCGGGGAAGGCTGCCTCTACGACGTCATCGCCGACGGTCCCGACGCCAGCCTTCGGCCCAACCAGATTTTCGCGGTGTCGCTGACCGAAGACCTCCTTCCCCCGCATCGAGCCCGCTCCGTCTACTGGGCCGTACGCCGGAAGCTGTTGACGCCGTTCGGATTGCGGACTCTGGATCCCGGCGATCCGCGCTACCGGGGCTCGTGCGCCGGAGACGAGCGTGCGCGGCTGGCCTCGGCGCACCAGGGCACCGCATGGCCGTGGCTGATGGGGGCGTTCGCCGACGCCCACTTCCGCGTATTCGGAAACACGGACGAGTCGCGGCGCACAATGCGCGCGCTGCTCGCCCCGCTGCGGGCCCACGTGCGCGAGGCGGGCCTGGGCTCCATCTCGGAGATGTTCGACGGGGACTCGCCCCACGCGCCGCGCGGCTGTTTCGCACAGGCCTGGAGCGTGGCGGAGGTCGCGCGCATCCTTTACACGCACCTGCAGGGCGGAGAGTGATAAAAGCAATTTGTGATTTGTGATTTGTGATTGGTGATTGGTGATTGGTGATTAGGACGCGTCGAGTCCTGGATCACAAATCGCCAATCGAGAATCGCCAATTCCCCCTATGCGCGTCCTCATGTTCGGCTGGGAGTTTCCTCCTCACGTCAGCGGAGGGCTCGGGGTTGCATGCGAGGGCCTCGTTCGCGGGCTGCTCGCGAGTGATACCGAGGTCGCTCTGGTTCTCCCGCGTCGCGCCGATCGCCGCGAGAGGGGTCTGAAGGTCATCCCGATCCCTCCGGCCCCCGCTTCTCGCGCGAGGCGGAAGCGGCGGCCGAGAACCGCTCGCGTGCGGTTTCGTCGCGTCCGAACCCTGCTTAAGCCCTACGTGACGGAGACTCTCTACGAAGACGAGTGGCGCGAGATCCAGAAGACCGAGCCCGACGAGGCGGGCAACTACGGGCCCGATCTGGCCCGGGAAGTTCTGCGCTACTCCTCCGCGGCCGCGCGGATCGCGACGCGTGAGTCGTTCGACGTGATCCACGCCCACGACTGGCTGACGTTCATGGCCGGGATCGAGGCCAAGCGCGCGACCGGAAAGCCGCTCGTCGTGCACGTGCACGCGACGGAGTTCGACCGGGGCGGCGCGCCGAACGGCTTCGTCACGGCCGTGGAGCGCGCGGGATTCGCGGCCGCCGACCGGGTGGTGGCCGTCTCGGGCTATACGGCGCGTCTCGTTGCCGAGCGGTACGGGGTCCCGCCCGAGCGCCTCCGGGTGGTGCACAACGCGATCGACGCGCGTGAGCCGATCGGCACATGGAAGGTCGAAGCCGGAGACCCGCTCGTCCTCTTCGCCGGGCGAATCACCTGGCAGAAGGGGCCCGAGCTGTTCGTGGACGCCGCGGCTCGCGTCGCCGACGAGATGCCCCAGGTGAAGTTCGCCGTCGCCGGCTCGGGCGACCGGATGCGAGCCATGATGGAGCGAGTCTCCGCTCAGGGCCTCGACGAGCGTTTCCTGTTCCGCGGGTTCCTCGCGCCGGATGAGCTCGCCCGTCTTTACGCGCGGGCCGACGTGTACGTCATGCCCTCGGTCTCGGAGCCGTTCGGCTTGACCGCGCTCGAAGCGCTCCAGCACGGGACTCCGGTCATCGTCTCGAAGGGAGCGGGGGTCTCGGAGGTGGTGCGGAACGTGCTTCGGGTCGAGTTCGGGGACGTGGAGGACCTCGCCAGCAAGATCATGTCGGTGCTGATGTTTCCGCCCCTGCGCCGGACTCTCTCGTCGCGCGGTCGCGCCGAGGTGCGCCGGCTGTCCTGGCGCGAGTCGGCGGGCCGCTGCCTCGCCGTCTACCGCGAGGTCGCGGCGACGTGAGCAACCCGCGCACGTCCCGTGCGAAAATGCCGCACCGCGCGATGATCCCCGTCTGCCTGTATTTCCAGGTTCATCAGCCCTATCGGCTGCGCAGGTACAACTACTTCGACGTGGGGCGGGAGCATCGCTATTTCGACGCCGCGCAGAATGGTGAGCTGCTGCAACGCGTCGGCGAGCGCTGTTACGCGCCGGCGACGTCGATGATTCAGCGTCTGCTGGAACGCCATCCCCGATTCGCCGTTTCGTTCTCTCTGTCCGGCTGCCTGCTCCAGCAGCTCCGTGACTACGCTCCCGAGCTTCGCGACGCGTTCGCGCGCCTCGTCGCCACCGGACGAGTCGAGTTCCTCGCCGAGACGTCCCACCACTCTCTCGCCTGGCTCGCATCGACGGACGAATTCGTGGACCAGGTCAATCTCCACCGGCGCCGGATCGCCGAGGACTTCGGCGCCGAGCCTCGCGTCTTCCGGAATACGGAGCTGATCTACTCGGACGCTCTCGCTGCCCTCATCGAACGCATGGGATTCCGAGGGGTTCTGGCCGACGGCGTCGAGCCGCTGCTCGGCGGGCGCGCCCCGCACCACCTCTACCGCGCGGCAACGCCGGACGCACTTGCGCTGTTGCTGCGCGACTACCGGCTGTCGGATGACATCGCGTTCCGTTTTACGGACCGCGCGTGGGCCGAGTGGCCCCTCACCCCGGAGAAGTACGAGCGCTGGATCGCGGGGCTCGACGGGGAGATTCTCTCCCTCTTCATGGATCTCGAGACCTTCGGCGAGCACCAGCCGGCGGAGAGCGGGATCTTCGAGTTCTTCGAGGCCTGGGTCGACCGGCGCCTTCGCAATCCGCGCGCCGTCTTCCTGACGCCTTCCCAGGCGATCGAGGCTCTGCCCCGCCGAGAGGTTCTTTCGGCGAGCCGCCCGATCTCCTGGGCCGACGAGGCTCGGGACCTCTCGGCATGGCAGGGAAACGACCTCCAACGGGACGCGCTGTCGAAGCTCTTCGCGCTGGAGACCCGCGTCAAGAGCAGCGCGTCCGAAGAGCTCCTGCGCGATTTCCGGCGGCTCTCCACCTCCGACCACTTCTATTACATGGCCACCAAATCGCAGGCCGACGGGGACGTCCACGCCTACTTCTCGCCGTACGACTCTCCGTACGAGGCTTACATCGCCTACATGCACGTGGTCTCGGATCTCGAGCGCCGCCTGCCCCGGCCGGCCCGCGCCCGAGCGTCCCTCTCCGGCACACAGCGTCCCTCGCCTCGCGCTTGAGCACCCCGCCGCGGATCTTCCTCATGATCTGCGACGGCTGGGGGCACGCCGCGCCCTCTCCCGGGAACGCCATCTCGCTGGCCTCGACGCCGCACTACGACGGCTGGTCCACGCGGTACCCCCAAACGCTGATCGAAGCTTCCGGAGAGGCCGTCGGGCTGCCGGCCGGCGTCATGGGCAACTCGGAGGTCGGACACCTGACGCTCGGAGCGGGGCGAATGGTTCCCCAGGACGTGCTCCGCATCGATCTGGCTCTGCGCGACGGCTCCTTCTACGAGAACCCGGCGCTCGTCGCCGCGGCGCTGCACGTCCGCACGAGAGGATCCGTCCTGCACTTGATGGGCCTCCTCTCCGACGGAAGCGTCCATTCGCACGAGCGCCACCTCGAAGGCTTGCTCGAGCTCGCAGCGCGCCACCGCGTGTCCCACGTGCGCGTGCACGTCTTCACCGACGGGAGAGACACGCCGCCCCGATCGGCGCTGACCTACCTCGCACGCCTGCAGACCGCCCTCGCCCGAAGCGGCGGCAAGATCGCGACGGTGTCCGGCCGCTACTACGCGATGGATCGGGACAGGCGCTGGGACCGCGTCGCGCGAGCGTACGCGGCGATGGTCTTCTCGTCCGGGCTCACCGCCGACAGCGGCGCCTCGGCCGTGGAGGAGGCCTACGCCCGCGGCGAGACCGACGAGTTCATCCAGCCCACCGCGATCGTCGAGAACGGAGAGCCGGTCGGACCGATCCGGGACGGCGACGCGGTCGTTTTCTTCAACTTTCGGGCCGATCGCGCGCGCCAGATCACGCGGGCCTTGACCGACCGCTCCTTCGCCGAGTTCCCGCGGCCGGTGCCGCCGGATACGCACTTCGTCTGCTTCACCGAGTACAAGCCCGAGTTCGAGCTCCCGGTCGCCTTCCCTCCGCAGGAGCTGACCGGGATCCTCGCCGACGTCTGGGCGCAGCATGGCGTGGCCAACCTGCGCCTCGCCGAGACCGAGAAATACGCGCACGTGACCTACTTCTTCAACGGGGGCATCGAGAAGTCGTATCCAGGCGAGGAGCGCGTGCTCGTCCCCTCCTGGAAGGGCGCAACCTACGACCTTCACCCTCAGATGAGCGCGCCTCAGATCACCGAGGAGGCGGTCAAGGCGCTGCGTGCGGGACGGTTCGACGCGCACGTGGTGAACTTCGCCAACGCGGACATGGTCGGTCACACGGGCAGGCTCGAAGAAACGGTCGAGGCGATCGAGACGCTGGACCGCTGCTTCGGCATCCTCGAGACAGCGTGCCGCGAGGCGGGCGCCCTCCTCGTGATGACGGCCGATCACGGAAACGCCGAGCAGATGCGCGACCCGACGACGGGTGAGCCCCACACGGCGCACACCGCGAACCCCGTTCCCTTCGTCCTCTGTGCGCCCGAGGGGCGACTGCGCACCGGCGGCACGCTCGCCGACGTCGCGCCGACGATCCTCGGCATTCAGGGACTCCCGGTGCCGAAACAGATGACTGGGAGGGACTTGAGAATTGCCGACTGACGACTGCCGATTGCCGGGACCCTCGTCACCCGACAGGCAACCGACGATCGCCGACCATCAATCTCTTCTCTCCTTGGCCTGAGGGAACCTCCTGCGAACGTCGGCCTTCAGGCCTTCGGCGGCTGTTCGATCCCCCAGCACCTCGTAGGTGCGAATCGCGGCGAAGAGCCCGTCGGGCGTCGACATGCTGCCGACCAGCTCCGCGAGGGCTCGGCGCGCTTCCGCCTCCCGCCCCTGGCTCGCGTACAGGAGCGCCAGCCCCGTGCGGGGCGCCGGGTTTCCCGGAAAGTCGCGAATCTCTTCCCGAAAGGCCGCCTCCGCCTCCGCCTCGCGTCCGAGGCGGGCGAGGCAGTCTCCCCGCCAGAAGTTCACGTTCTGCAGAGCCGCGGAGCTCTCGCCCGGGCGGGGCCGCCGCGCGAGCTCCAACTCGTCGAGAGCGCCCGCGTAGTCCCGCCGCTCGCGCCGGATGCGGCCGAGGATCAGACGCGGGATTCGCCGGTACGGATAGCGCGCCAGGGTCGCCTCCGCTTCCCGAGCGGCGGTCTCGAGGTCGCCCTGGGCGAGCGCGATCCGCGCCAGGTTCTCGTGGCCGCTGGAGGACCCCGCGTCGCCGGCCGCCTCCGCGTGCCTCCGCGCCTGCGCGAAGTCGCCGACGCTCAGGTAGTACTCCGAGAGCGCCAGGAGGACCTGCGGGTTACCCGGCGACAGCCGCGCGGCCTCCCGCAAATCTCGAAATGCCTCCTCGTCTCTTCCGAGCTTCAGATTCGCGTCGGAGAGCATCTGCCAGACGTCGGTCATGCCGGGCTCGGTCGAGAGGAGCTCGCGAAACCGCGCCGCCGCTTCCGCGTAGCGACGGTCTTGCAGCGCTCCGAAGCCGGCCTTGAGCTTCTCTACCGCTCCGATTCGATCTCGCGGAGAGGGGAGGTCCTTCTTCGCCAGGTCCGCCGAGGTCCCGCTCAGGTAGCCCAGAGCGGCCAGCTTCCGGACCTGCTCAGGATCGGTGCCTCCGGGCGGCTGAAGTGGACGCGCAATCCCGGCGAGGGCCGCCCGAAGAGACCGGAAGGCGGGTGGGAGTCCGGGGGCGAGGTCGGCCGTCTCTCGGGGATCCGAGACCACGTCGTAGAGCTCGGACCGGGGGGACTCGATGTAATGATGGCGAGCGTCGATCAGGGAAGCGAGATCGCTCCAGCCGAGATGGAGGCGCGGGTAGAGCGTCTCGCTGTAGATCCGGCGCTCGGCGGCGGCCGCGCCCGCCCTCTCGAGCGGTTCCGTGAGCGGGACGCCCGGCAGCCCCGCAGGCGCGGGAAGCGCCAGCGTCCGCACGAGCGTCGGAAAGACGTCGACGAGCGCCACGGGCGATCGTACGGACCCCCCCGCGCGCCGGGAACCGGGAAACTTGATCATCAGCGGCACGTGAATGGCCTCGCGATACAGCAGAACGCCGTGCTCGTCCTCGCCATGGTCGTTCAACCCTTCGCCGTGGTCGGAGAGGAAGACGATCAGCGATTTCTCGTAGAGTGCCCGAGTCTTCAGGTGTCGAACGAGCTCTCCGACGACGGCGTCGGCGGTCGCGATCTCGCCATCGTACGGCAGCTTGAAGCGACTCCGGTACGGCTCGGGGGGTTCGTACGGCGAGTGCGGCTCGAAGAGGTGGAGAAACGCGAAGAACCGCCGATCGCCCAACCCGTCCAACCATTCGATCAGGCGACGGAGCGTCTCGCCGCCCGAGCGCTGCACGCGGGAGATCGATTGATTCAACCGCGTCGGCTCGATGTTGTCGTCGTAGAAGTCGAAGCCGCGGGAGACTCCGGTGGCGTGCGAGAGCACGATGCTCGACACGGCCGCTCCGGTGGCATACCCCGCCGACCGCAGCAGGCCGGCGATCGTCGCCGGAGAGGGCCCGAGGGCGTATCCAAGGTTGTCGCGCACGCCGCTCTGCGGGGGCAGCAGCCCGGTGAAGATCGTCGTGTGTGAGGGAAGCGTCAGCGGAACCTGCGAGTACGCGTTCATGAAGAGCACCGAGTCGGCTCGCAGCGCGTCCAGATTCGGCGTATCGACGGCGCGATAGCCGTAGGCCGGCAGGTGATCCGCGCGGAGAGTGTCCACCGAAACGAGCACGACCGGCGCCCGCGGAAAGACGAGGCCGTGCTCACTCCGGCAGCCGGCCGCAGCGAGAATCGCAAGCGCGACGGCGGCCGTTCGCCACGCCCCTCCGTGAGGCTTCCTGTTCGACTCTGCTAGCATTGCCGCCATGCCAACTTCGCGCGAAATCTATCTCGGCAGGCTCGAAACGGTGCGTGGCCGCCTGCGCGGGCTCTCCGCCGCTGGCCTCTTCGCGACTCCGTCGTCGAACCTCTATTACCTGACCGGCATCGACTTTCATCGAAGCGAACGCCTGACCGCCCTCTTTCTCTTCCCGGACGTCGACCCGGTCGTGATCTGCCCCGCCTTCGAGCGGGAGCGGCTTCGGCGGATGTCGGCCGTCGAGCGGATCGTGACGTGGGAGGAGACGGAAGACCCCTTCGCGCGCGCGGCCTCGCTGTTTCCCGCCGCAGCGGGCACGCTCGCGGTCGAGCCGTCCACGGCCTACGACGACGTCGAGCGGGTGCTTTCCGCGCGGCCGGGGTGGAAGGCCGCGTCTGCCGCGTCTCTCTTCGCCTCGATGCGCATGGTCAAGTCGCTGGAGGAAATCGAGTTGATCCGCCAGGCGATCGCAGTGGCGCTTCCCCGTTTCCGGCGAGCGTTCGACGCGCTCGAGCCGGGCCGTCTGGAGAGCGAGATCTCGTCGCTCTTCGGCGGCGAGAACGTCGTCCAGTTCGGGCCGTCTTCGGCCCTGCCGCACGGCGCCTCGGGATCGAATCCGCTCGCGCGCGACCAGGCCGTCTTGATCGACGCCTGGGATCGGCCGGGCGGCTACTACTACGACATCACCCGCTCGACCTTCTTCGGCCGGCCCAGCGACGAATACCGTTCCATTTGGTCCATCGTCCTGGAGGCACAAAGCGCCGCCGTCGAGAAAGCGGCGCCCGGCGTTCTCTGCTCCGAGGTGGATGCCGCGGCGCGCCGGGTCATCGAGAAGGCGGGCTACGGCGAGTACTTCACGCACCGGTTGGGCCACGGACTGGGAATCGACGTACACGAGCCTCCGTACATGGTCGGACACGACCGGACCGTGCTGGAGCCCGGCATGACGTTCACGTCCGAGCCCGGGATCTATCTGCCGGGCCGCTTCGGAGTGCGCATCGAGGACGACATTCTCTGCACCGAGCGCGGCGCGGAGTCCCTATCGCCCCGCGTCGAGCGGCTGGAGACCATCTCGGCCTGACTCGTCCCGGTTCGAACGGCCTTCGTCACGCCGCCGGAGCGGTTCGTCCCGCGCAGATGGAGGGAATCGCCGGCCCGGGATAGTGTTCTCGTCGGAAAGCGATGACGTTCCGATTCGGAAATCTCACGCTGGACTCCGAGAGCCGCGCGTTGCTGCGCGAGGGCCGGCCGGTGCCGCTCTCTCCGAAGGCATTCAAGCTGTTGCAGATCCTGATCGAGTCGCGGCCGCGGGCGATCCCCAAGGCCGAGCTGCACCAGAGGCTCTGGCCCGATACGGTCGTCTCGGACGTCAACCTGCCGACCCTGATCGCGGAGATCCGGCACGCGATCGGCGACGGAGCCCGGTCC
>Ga0070706_100002583_pt1 | contig 18203 bp, 18 predicted proteins | sample KBSK5501metaG_FD_65476 | JGI IMG/M metagenome (GOLD analysis project Ga0070706, IMG submission 65476) | Corn, switchgrass and miscanthus rhizosphere microbial communities from Kellogg Biological Station, Michigan, USA - KBS K5-50-1 metaG | ecosystem: Host-associated > Plants > Roots >... | reverse complement strand
CCCTCAGGGCTGGGCATCGGCTGCATGGTGCAGCAAAAGGTAGGCCACGAGTTGGCGCCGGACGGGCCAGCACACGCGGCGACCGCGGACGGCAAGCGTCAGCCGACAGCCACCACGGGAACCGCTGTTTCCGACTCATCCTCGTCGACGTCGCCCTCGATCGTGACGTGGGGCAACCAGCCGAGCCACGACGGGAGCCACCAGTTCCACTCCCCGAGGAGCCGCATCGTGGCCGGCAGGAGCACGCTCCGGACGATCGTCGCATCGAGGAACACCGCGACCGCGAGCCCGAACCCGAGCTGCTTGATGATCGTCAGCTCGAGGGTCACGAAGACCGCGAAGACCACGACCATGATCGCCGCGGCGCTCGTGACGGTGCCCGACGTGATCGCGATCCCCCGGGCGACGGCGGCGTTCGACGACAGGCCGTGATCGCGCGCCTCCTTGATCCGCGTGAGGATGAAGACGTGGTAGTCCATCGACAGCCCGAACAGGATCGTGAAGACGAAGACCGGGATGAACCCCTCGATCGGGCCGGGCTTGAAGCCGAGCTGTTCGTGGAGCCAGCCGTCCTGGAAGACGAGGACGAGGAGGCCGAAGGCCGCGCCCGTCGAGAGGAGGTTGAGGAGGATCGCCTTGATCGGGATGACGATCGAGCGGAAGGCGACGAGCAGCAGGGCGAAGGACAGGGTCAGGACGAACGCCATGACGAGCGGCATGCCGTGGGCGTAGAAGTCGACAACGTCCAAGGTGTAGGCGGCGTCACCGGTGACGAGGGCACGCACGCCGACCAACCCGGCGAAGGCAGCCGGGACGACGGTCGACCGGACCTGGCGGACGATGTCCGCGTTGCGGATGTCATTGCTGCCGCCCGCCATGATGTACGACACGAAGGCGACGTGGCCGTCGGCCGAGATCGTCGTCGTCGGCGGTCCGCTTAGCCCCGGGATCGCGAGGACGGCGGTCGTCATCTTCTCGATGGCGGCCTTCGTCGGCGCCTCGTCGGCGCGGGTCACCACGATCGATAGGTCGAGATCTGACCCGCTCGGCCACTTGTCGTTGAGCAGGTTCACCGCCTGGACGCCGTCGAGCGAATCCGGGAATGACGTGAAATCGGCCTGGCCCATGTGCAGCCGGAGGACCGGCGAGGCAACCACGATCAGGACCGCCGACGTCACGACCGCGGCGAGGATCGGCTGGCGCATGACGGCCCGGACGAGCGTCGCCCAGATACCGCTTCCCTCCTCGCGATCGCGCCCGATGACGGGGATTCGCAGGCGGTTGACCCCGTCGCCGAGGATCGCGAGCGTCGCCGGCAGGAAGGTCAGCGACCCGACCACGGCAACGAGGACCACGGAGATCGTGCCGACGGCCATCGATCGGAACAGTGGATCGTCAAGCAGGAATAGTCCGCCGATCGAGATCATCACCGCGAGCCCGGAGAAGAACACCGCGCGGCCCGCCGTATTGCTCGCGACGTCGACCGCCTCGAGCTTCGCACGGCCGTGGCGCCGTTCGGTCCGAAAGCGGGTCAGCATGAACAGCGAGTAGTCGACCGCGACCGCGAGACCGATCAGGACCACGAGCTGGCTGGCGTACGGGCTGACCGCGGCGATCGCCTGGCTGTACAGACCCAGGATCCCGAAGGCGGCGAGGAGCGCGGTGATCGCGAGGACCAGCGGGATGACGGCGGCCACGACCGCGCCGAACGCCACGAGCAGGATCAGGAAGGTCAGCGGGATCGTCAGCTTGAGCGAGTCGTCGAGGCCGTGATTGATCAGGTGGCTGATCTCGTTGTTGGCGAGCGTGTTGTTCAGGACATGGATCCGGTAGGCCGGGTAGACAACCTTGATCTCGGTAATCAAGGCGGGCAGTGGATCGAGCCGGCTGGCCAGCACCGCACCATCGCCCATGACGCGGCCGACGATCCGGACCGTCGTGCGATCTGCCGAGACGAGGCCGGCCGAAGCGGGTACTCCGATCGGGTCGACCAGCTGTTCGATCACCGGCCCGGTGACCCCGTCCACGCTCGCTTGAAGGGCGCCGAGGCGCGTCGTGATCGCCTTGACATCAGCGGCGAAGCCCGGATCGTCGACGGTCCGATCGGCGCTCGACACAAGCATCAGGAACTGCTGCGACGCGGGCGCCTGCTGGCCGACCGAAGCGTTGGCGTCGCCGTAGACGACATAGGCCTCGCCCGCCTCGTATTTCGAGCGCTCGGCGTTGGAGACGGCTTCGACGGCCCGCGTTCCGCCGGCGGCCAGGCTGCCGGCGAACAGGCCGATCGTGGCGACGAACCACAGTGCGAACACGGGCCAGCGGTGGCGCGCGCTCCAGCCCGCGACGCGCGCCGTCCACGGCGGTCGCTTCGTGCCGGAGGGAGACAGATCGGGCGGTTGCATCGCGTGGGTCAGCGTACCTGAGAGCCCATGTCCCTACGTCCGGCGAGGTTGAGGCTCGCCTGGAATACGACCTGGGCGGACCGTCTGGTTCTTTCCGCCACGCCCGAGCGCGGAGCCGCCACCGAAACTCGGTCAGCCCTCGCGACGGGCGCTCCGGACCTCCTCGGTCGGCTACTGCCGAGCCCACTCGAGGGTCGCATACGGAAACGTCGTCGTCGCGTCTTCGGCCGGCCAGAGCTCGACGAGGTTCTCGATCGCGAACCCGCTCACGCGAAGGACCCGGATCCAGTCGCCGTGGCCCAGCGCGAACGTCACCGAATGGTCGTCCGACCGTTCGAGCCGGTGGGGTCGCGAAGCGGGCGGGGCGGCACGTTGGTCGCGGCGGTTCCTCGTCGGGTGGCCACGTCCGAGCCGCCAACTCAGCTCGGAGGTTCCAATGACTTGAGGAACAGATAGAGGCAGACCAGCGCCACAATCAGGCCCAGGATCCCGGCCACAGACAGTGCGCGAGTCCACCGGCCCTCCCCGCGGAACGCTAGGTAGCCAAACCAATAGAGCACTATGGTGTAGCCGCTCAGGCCGACGAGAACCGACTTGTCCCGCAGGTCGGATGACGTGGCACTCCATGGGCTGGTCACGATGGCTAGAAGGACAATCGCAATCAGGGATAACGCTAGCCCGAGGTAGCCACCCACTCGAGTGAAGCTGCTCATGGCGTCTCGGATTGGGTGAGCGAACTGTGCGCGAACTGTTCGCGCTGTCGGACCCGGACCTCGCGTTCCGGGATATCCCTGACGCCCCATTTCTCGTGGCCACGTCCGAGCCGCCAACTCAGCTCGCCGTTCGGGACGTACTCCGGCGCCCACTCGTCCCAGGCGGCTCGGTTGCGGGCGACGTACTCCGGGAGCGCCTTGTCGGACGGCTTCACATCAGCCCTCCAGCGTGGCGGCGAGTCGCTTCGGGGCGGTCCGCCGCCACGCGTCACGAAGCAGGGTGGCGAGCAGACCCGGGTCGACCCGGTCGAGATCGACCGTGATCCAGCCGAACCGTCCGACGTATGCCGACTTCGCGAACGTGGCGGGATCGAGCTCGATCAGCTCCGCCTGCGTCTCGAGCCCGGCCTTGATGGACACGCGGTCGGCTCCCTCGCCACCGATCGCGAAGATCTTGTCGCGGACGCGAAATGTGATGTCGGTGTCCCAGGTCAGCCGTTCCTCGGCCTCCGGTAGGGCGAGCGCGATGCGACGGACGTCGTCGAAGGTCGGCATCGACGAATTCCCGCCCTATTCCTGGTTGTCGATCTGCGCCCGCTGAAGCCGTCCGCTGAAGTCGACGTAGATCGACTTCCACTCGGTGAACGTGTCGAGGGCGGCGTGGCCGGCCTCGCGATGGCCGTTGCCCGTCTCCTTCCAGCCGCCGAACGGGAGATGCGTCTCGGCGCCGGTCGTGCCGGCATTGACGTAGACGATCCCCGTCTCGAAATCACGCATCGCCCGGAAGGCGGTGTTGGCATCCTTCGTGAAGATTGACGAGCTCAGGCCGTAGCGCGTCTGGTTGACGGCCGTCGCGGCCGCCGCGTAGTCGTCGACCGCGATCACCGCAAGTACGGGCCCGAAGATCTCCTCCTGGGCGATCCGGTCCATCGGCGCGACGTCGCGGAAGATCGTCGGGGCGAAAAAGTGGCCGTTCGCGAGGTCCCCGTCGCGGACCGGCGCCCCACCGACGATCAGCTCGCCCTCGCCCCGTCCGATCGCGATGTACGAACCGACCTTGTCGACGGCTCCCGCGTTGATCAGCGGCCCGACGTCGACCGCCTCGTCCAAGCCGGATCCGAGGCGAAGGGTCCGGGCTCGCCTCTCCAATCGGTCGAGGAGCGGCTCGACGACCGCCTGCTCGACGACAACCCGGCTCGCCGCCGTGCAGCGCTGGCCGGTCGTCCCGAACGCCGACCAGAGGATGCCGTCGGTCGCGAGGTCGAGGTCGGCGTCGGCCATGACGGCGATCGCGTTCTTGCCACCGAGCTCGAGGCTCACCCGTTTGAGCTTGCGGCCGGCTCGCTCGGCGATGCGCCGGCCGGTTGCCGACGAGCCCGTGAACGAGATGATGGCCACGTCCGGGTTGTCGACGATCGCGTCGCCGACGTCGGCGCCGGCGCCGGTCACGAGGTTGACGGTGCCCGGCGGGAACCCGGCTTCGGCCATGAGCTCGACGAGGAGCGTCGCGCAATGGGGCGTGTCGCTCGACGGCTTGAAGACGACCGTGTTGCCGGCGACGAGGGCCGGCATCATCTTCCAGCACGGGATCGCCATCGGGAAGTTCCAGGGCGTGATGATCCCGGCGATCCCGAGCGGCTGGCGGATGCTCATCGCCCATTTGTCGGGCAGCTCGCTCGGCGTCGTGTCGCCGAACATCCGGCGCCCCTCGCCGGCCATCAGGAAGGCGATGTCGATGCCCTCCTGGACGTCGCCACGCGCCTCGGCGAGGACCTTGCCCATCTCCCGGGTCATCGCCCGGGCGAGGCGTTCCTTGTGCTCGGCCATGAGGGCCCCGAAGCGGTAGAGGATCTCGCCGCGCTTGGGGGCGGGGGTGCGCCGCCACAGGCCGCCCGCCGTCTCTGCCGCTCGGACGGCCATCGCCACGTCGGCCGGGGTCCCCCGCTGGAACCGGCCGATGACGTCGCGCGTGTCGGCCGGGTTGTGACTCTCGAACGTCGCCCCGGACGACGAATCGCACCACGCTCCGGCGATGAAGTGGCGGAAGGTCGGCGGGGTGGCCGGGTCAGTGCGGGCGCCGGAGGTCGTGAGGGCGGTCTCGGTCATCGCTGAAATCTACACGGCATAAGCCCGAGGTGAGCGCGACGACGGATCCTGCTGCCATGGATGACCAGCGCATCGGCGCGTCTCTCCGGGCACTCCGACTTCGGCGGCGGTTGCGGCAGTCGGACGCAAGCGCTGCCGCCGACATTCCTCGAAGCGTTGCGATGCAGATCGAGGCCGGCCGGCTCGAACGGGTCCGCTTCGGCGACATCCGTGGCTACGCCAAGGCACTCGGTGCCCGATTCGATGGGTCGGTCCTCTGGCAGGGCGCGGACCTGGACCGCATGCTGAACCGCGGTCACTCCCGGCTTCACGAGGCGATGGCGAAATGGCTGACTGACCTCGGAGGATGGTTGATCCTGCCGGAGGTGTCCTTCGCGTACCGGGGCGAGCGCGGCGTGATCGACATCGTCGCCTGGCATGCAGCTTGGCGGACGTTGCTCGTGATCGAGCTCAAGACCCGCATTGTCGACATCAACGACCTCATGGCGACGATGGACATCCGCGGCCGAATGGCTTCACGAATCGCCCACGAACGGGGCTGGGATCCGCTGGCGATCGGGCTGTGGGTCGTCGTTGCGCCGGCCCGGACGAACAAGCGGGCCCTCGCCGAGCACGCTACGATCCTGCGCGCGAAATTCCCGGCGGATGGGCGCGTCATGAGACGGTGGATCGCGACGCCGACCGGAGATATCGCCGCCCTGAGTTTCATGCCACAAGTCCGACTGGGCGACCTTGGGAGCGATGCGACGACGCCCCGGCGCATTCGACGGCCTGAGCCGAGCGTGGACGAGCGTGCGGCACCGTCGTCCGACCGCCGAACGCCCCGGATTGGCGTGGCATTTCGGGACTAAGGTCGCGCCCGCGGACTTCTGGCACGAAATCGAGATTCCGGTAGGAATGGGCCTGGGCGAGCGCGGCTCGCGAGGGCCTTGGCAGGTTCCGGCGGGCTCGACCGGCCTAGCCCAGGACGTCGGCCGCCACGATCAGGCGGTGGATCTGGTTCGTGCCCTCGTAGATCTGGGCACCCTTGGCGTCGCGCATCAGCCGCTCGATCCCGGTCTCGCGCGAGTAACCGCTTGCACCGAACAGCTGGACGGCGTCGGTTGCGACCTTCATCGCGGTATCGGACGCCGTCCACTTGGCCAGCGATGACGCCACGCCGATCGGCTTGCCCTGGTCTTTCATCGCCGCCGCCTGACGCGTCAACGCCCGTGCCGCCTCGACGTCGCGGGCCATCTCGGCGACCAGAAATCGGAGCCCCTGCTGCTCCGCGAGGACGCCCCCGAACGCCTTCCGCTGGCCGATCCAGGCGGCGGCCTGCTCCAACGCCGAGCGGGCCAGCCCGACGCACGCCGCCGCGATCGAGATCCGCCCCTCGGCCAGGGCCGACAACGCGATCTTGTAGCCGTCGCCCTCGTCCCCGAGGCGATTCGCCACCGGCACGAAACAGCCGTCGAACACCAGCTCCGCCGCGGGGCAGGCCCGGATCCCCATCTTCTTCTCGTGGGCACCGAACGTGAAGCCGGCCATCCCCTTCTCGACCAGGAATGCCGCGATCCCCTTCGCCTCGGCTGCGGGATCCACCGACGCGAAGACGAGGTAGCGATCCGCCTCGGGGGCGTTCGTGATCCAGATCTTCGTCCCCGTGAGGCGGTATCCCTCGGGCGCGTCCGCCGGGCCGACCCGCTCCGCCCGGGTCCGGATCGCCGCCGCATCGGAGCCGGCGTGTGGCTCCGTCAGGGCGAACGCGCCGAGCGCATCGCCGGCGACCATCGGCCCGAGCCAGCGCGCCTTCTGCTCGCCCGTCCCCCAGGTCACGACCGGGTACTGCGAGAGGATGTGGACCGACAGCGTGACAGCGGTCGCCAGGTCGGCCGCGCCCAGCTCCTCCATGACGAGAGTCCAGCCGAGATAGCTGAACCCCGACCCGCCGACCGACTCCGGGAGGGGTGCGCCAGTCAGTCCGAGCTCGCCCATCGCGGCGAAGATCGAGCGATCGAACCGCTCGGCCTCGTCCCGCTCGATCGCGGTCGGCGCGACCGCGCGCCTGGCGAACTCGCGGGCGGTATCGCGGAGCAGTCGCTCATCATCGGTCAGGGACCAGGACAGGGGGAGGCTCCTTTCGATCCACGATCCCCCACCGGGGGTTCGGATGACGCGGCATCCACGGGTAGGATAGCCACGTGACTGCCGATCGGACCGACGCCGAGGCGTCCGAGACGCCCGCGCCCGGCGCGGCCTCGGAGACCTGGATCGCGCCGTCCCTCCAGGATGAGTTCCTTCGCCAGTCGTTCGACGCGATCGTCATCACCGACCGTGACCTCGTGGTCCGGGTCTGGAACCCGGCATCGGAACGCCTGTATGGCATCCCCGCGACGGCGGTCGTCGGACGACCGTTCGGCGAGATCATCGTGACCCTGGAGACGACGGGCCAAACCATCGACAGCTCCGCCGAGCTCGCCGACCTTGAGGCGAGCGGGATCTGGCGACGCCGGATCATCCATCGGCCGCGGATGGGTCCGCTGAGCGGACAGGAGGTCGTGGTCGACTCGATCGTGACGCTTCTGCAGGATCCCGACGGCACGCCGATCGGTGCATTGGCCGTCAATCGCGACGTGACGTCGTCGGCCCGGCTGGAAGCGGAGCTGGCGGCCCTCGGCTCGCTCGTCGTCGCCACGGGGCGCGCTCGAACCAAGGTCGAGGTCGCCCAGGCCGCCCTCGAGATCCTCTGCCGGGCAACCGGCGCGGATGCGGGACTGGTGACCTCGATCGATCGGACGTACGAGGCGGCGGCCCACGTCGGAATCAGCCAAGCCACGATCGACGCGGTCGTCAGCTATGGGCGGATCGGCGGTCCGCTCGCCCAGGCGCTGGAGGCACCGGATTCCTTCGTCAGTGCGGCCGTCGCGGTCGCGCCATTGCGCGAGGACGTCCGCGCGGCGGTCCTGGCCGAGGGAATCGAGCACCTGATCGTCGTCGGGCTCCACCTGGCGAACCGGCTCACCGGGCTCCTCGCCCTGGGCTGGCGGCACCAGTCCCCGCGCGAGCCATCGCGGCCGATCATGCACCAGGCGGCCGCACTCGTCGCCGCATCCCTGGAGAACGCGCGCCTCCTCGATACGGTCGAGAGCGGCCTGAACCAGGAGCGGCTGCTGACGCAGCGGATGCGGGCGCTGGTCGAGTTGACGCGCCTGCCCGAGACCACCGCGTCGAGCGTCGTGGTGATCGAACGGCTCATGTCCGATTACGGTGCCGTCATCGGGGCCGACGGATCGGTCTATGCCCGCGTCGAGGGCGACCGACTCGTCCTTGCCGCAGTCGACGGGATCGACGCCGCGGACGCCGGGCCGTTCGTGAACCGACCCCTGGCCAGCCTGCCGCTGACCGCGGGCCTCGCCAGCGGTGCTCCTGCGTCGCTTGTCCCGCTGGACGATTGGGTCCCTGCGGAGGCCCAGGCGACCGTCACGAATCACGGCTTCCAGACGGTCGCGGCGTTCGCGATCCGTGGCGACGAAGGTCTCGAGGGCGTCCTCCTGTCGCTGTTCCGGCGCCCGATCGAGCAGCTCGAGATCGACGAGCGGACCCTCGAATCGATCGGCCGCGTGCTCGACATCTCGCTCGCGAACCGGCGTCTCCGGGAGGTCGTCTCGGCCAGCGAGCGACGCTATCGCGAGCTGTTCGAGCACGCCCCCGACGCGTTGCTCGTCGAGTCGCTTGGCGGCGTCGTCATCGACGCGAACCCTGCGGCGCTGCGCCTGTACGGCGGCGATCTGATCGGCCATCCCGTCGCGGACATCGTCGCGACGGAGCCCGCCCGGGTCGACGCCGAGGACGCCTCGGCGATGACGCGCTCGGTCGGCATCGGCCGGCGCCTCGACGGCGGAACCTTCCCGCAGGATGTCGAGCTGCGCTCGATCGAGTACGGCGGGGAGCGGCGAATCATGGCGATCGTGCGCGACCTGACCGAGCGGACGAGGATGCAGGCCGAGCTCGTCCAGGCCCAGAAGATGGATGCCATCGGCCTCCTGGTCGCAGGCGTCGCCCACGAGCTCAACAATCCGCTGGCCTCGATCGTCGGCTTCAGTCACCTCATCCGGACCGACCCGAACCTGCCCACGGACCTTCGCAATCAAGCGGACATGCTCGTCCAGGAGGCAAATCGGACGCGCGTGATCGTCCAGAACCTGCTCGACTTTGCGAAGCTGCGACCACCCGAGCGGGTCGACATCGAGCTGCGACCCCTCCTCGACAGCGTTCTGGGGCTGCAGTCGTACGTCCTGACTCGGAACCGGCTCACCGTCGACCTCGACCTGGCGCCCGACCTCCCGCCCCTCTCGGTCGACCGCTCGCAGCTCCAGCAGGTCCTCATCAACCTCACGGTCAACGCGGCCCAGGCAATCTTCGAGCTCGGCCGACCTGGAACGATCCGGATCCACGCTCGGAGGTCAACCGACACCTGGGGTCCGACCGTCCGCATCGAGGTCTCCGACGATGGACCGGGAGTTCCGCCCGCCGTCCTCGATCGACTGTTCATGCCGTTCGTGACGACCAAGGAGCCCGGGGCCGGGACGGGCCTCGGCCTGTCGGTGTCATTCGGGATCATCGCGAGCCATGGCGGGACGCTGCGTCACGAGCGCAACGCGGACGGCGGGGCGACGTTCATCATCGAGCTGCCCGTCGGGCGCGCCGAGCGCGGCCTCTCTGATTCTCCGCAGCCGGACCTTGGGCCGGACGGGGTCATGACGCCAGGGCGCTCGATCGAGCCGGTCGTCCCGCCGCCTCTTGCCGATCCAGCGGTGCGTGTGCTCGTGCTGGACGACGAGGCGGCGATCCGGGACTTCCTGGGTCGGGTCCTGAAGCGGAACGGCTACGAGGCGATCCTGGCCGACACGGGCGCGAGCGCCCTCGAGATCGTGCGGACCGATCCCCCGGACGTCATCCTCTGCGACCATCGGATGGCCGGGATGAACGGCACGGAATTCCATGCCGCGGTCATGGAGATCGCGCCGAGCCTGGGTGCTCGCTTCGCCTTCATGAGCGGCGACGTCCTCAACCCGACGCTCCGCGAGTTCGCCGAGAATCGCGGCGTCCATCTCCTGGCCAAGCCGTTCGACATCGCCGCGGTCGACTCGATGGTGGCCACGCTGATCGCCGCCGCCGAACCCGTCTGACCGCCGTCAGCCGCGCGGGTACGTGTGGAAGCCGCGCCCCGTCTTCTGCCCGAGGTGGCCCGCCTCGACGAGCTCGATCAGGACCGCCGGCGGGGCGAAGTGCTCCTGTCCGAACCCCTCGTGCAGGACTCGCATGACCCCGAGGCAGACGTCGAGTCCGATGAAGTCGGCGAGCTCGAGCGGCCCCATCGGGTGGTTGAGCCCGACCTTCGCGCCGGTATCGATGTCGTCCGCGGTGCCGAGGCCCTCCTGGTAGGCCCGCATCGCCTCGCCGAGGAAGGGCATGAGGATCCGGTTGACGATGAATCCCGGCCGGTCGGCCGACACGATCACCTGCTTGCCCATCTCCGCTGCCACGGCCCGGACGGCTGCCTCGGTCTCGTCGCTCGTCGCTGATCCGCGGATCAGCTCGATGAGGGGCATCACCGGGACCGGGCTGAAGAAATGCATCCCGACGAACCGGGCCCGGCGCGACTCGCCGACGGCGGCCGCGAGGCGGTCGATGGCGATCGACGACGTGTTCGACGCGAAGACGGCCCGCTCCGGCGCCACCCGATCGAGCTCGGACCACAGCGCCGTCTTGACGCCCAGGTCCTCGAAGACGGCCTCGACGACGAGGTCGACGTCGGCGGCCGCGGCGAGCTCGGCCGTCGGCTCGATCCGGCCGATGATCCGGTCCCGCTCCGCGCCGTCCAGCCGGCCCTTCGCGACCGACCGCTCGAGATTGGCGGCGATGCGTTCGCGACCGGCGACCGATCGGGCCAGGTCCGGCTCGTACAGCAGCACGGGCCGACCCGTCGCGGCCAGGACCTGGGCGATCCCGTGGCCCATCAGGCCGGCACCCGCCACGAGGGCGCGTTCGTTCGTCATCGCCGTGAGCCTACCGCCTCCGGATGGGCACGATCGGAGCCTCGTCGGAGGCGTCGGTCGCGCGACCCGGCGATCGATCGTCAAGACGGCCGAGCAGCTCGTCGGCGGCGGCAAACGGATCGAGGCGGTTGGCGGCGACGCGTGTCAGGGTCTCGCGGGTCGATGCCGCCAGCGGCGACCGGCCGAGCCGATCTCGCAGGCGGTCCGTGACAATCGCCCACACCTGGGCCTCGGCGCGGGCAAGGCGGGCCGGCTCGCCGTCGGCGGCACGGGCCGTCGCCCGGTGGCGGTCGAGTGCCACGAGCAGCTCCGGCACGCCCGCTCCGGTTGCGGCCGTCGTGATCAGGACCTCCGGCCGCTTCGGTCGCGGCCGCCCGGCGGCGGGCCCGCCGACTCCCCCGGTCGCGACGAGCATCGCGCGGAGCTGTGCGGCCGTTCGCTGGGCCCCGGCCTTGTCGCCCTTGTTCACGACGACGAGATCGGCGACCTCGAGCAGGCCGGCCTTGATCGCCTGGACCTCGTCGCCCATCTCCGGCGCCTCGAGGACCACCGTCGTGTCCGCCGCCGCCGCCACCTCGACCTCGCTCTGGCCGGTCCCGACGGTCTCGACGAGGATCAGGTCGAAGCCGGCGGCATCGAGGACGGCTGTTGCAGCACCGGTCGTCGCGGCGAGGCCGCCGGCGTGGCCGCGGGCGGCCATCGACCGGATGAACACGTCGCGATCGCCCGCGGATGCCTGCATCCGGACCCGATCGCCGAGCAACGCCCCGCCCGTGATCGGCGACGACGGATCGACGGCCACGACGGCCACCGCCCGCCCGGCCCTCCGGACCTCCCCGATCAGCGCCGCGACGAGTGTCGACTTGCCGGAGCCGGGCGGACCGGTGATCCCGACGATGTGGGCGCCGCCGGCCAGCGGATAGAGCTCGCGCAGGGCAGGTTCCGCGAGGGCCGTCCGGTTCTCGACCGCGGTCAGGAGGCGGGCGAGGGCCCGCCGATCGCCGTCGCGTGCGGCAACGACGAGGTCGTGGGCGCGCGCTGCGGGCTCGGGCGCCTGTGCCGATCCGGCCACGCTAGTCGTGCGGCCGGGCGTTCGTCCGCAGGTACTCGGCAACCTCGGAGATCGTCGTCCCCGGCCCGAAGACTCGGGCGATCCCTGCCTCCGAGAGGGCCGCGACGTCGTCGTCCGGGATGATCCCGCCGGCCGTCACGAGGACGTCGTCGAGACCCTCCTCGCGGAGCAGCTTCGTGATCCGCGGCAAGAGCGTCATGTGGGCCCCCGACAGGATCGAGAGACCAACGACGTCGACGTCCTCCTGGAGCGCCGCGGTGGCGATCATCTCCGGCGTCTGGCGAAGTCCGGTGTACACCACCTCGAACCCCTCGTCGCGGAGGCCCCGGGCCAGGACCTTGGCACCCCGGTCGTGGCCATCGAGGCCGGGCTTGGCGATGAGCACCTTGATCGGGCGGTCGGACATGGTCCGATTGTGCCACGCGCAGCAGCGCCTTCCGCGGCCGGCTTGCCAGCCGGACGCCACCCGCCGATCATCCCGACGTGTCGCTGGAGGGCACGCCGCTCGCCCGCAAGCTGAGGCTCGGTTCGGCCCGTCGGCCGATCGCGCTGGGATCGCCGGACGGGATGCGTGACGCGCTCACGGCGGCATTCGGCCGGCCGGTGGGCGACGCGATCGACGGACGCCATGACTGGATCCTGCTCTTCGCGCGCAACCGGGCGGCGCTCGAAGGCTCGATCGGTGCGGCCGCCGCGGCCCTCGACGATCCCGGCATCCTCTGGCTCGCCTACCCGAAGGGCTCGTCGAAGATCCAGACGGACCTGACCCGCGAGGCCGGCTGGGATTCCGTGGCCGCGGCCGACCTGATGTGGCTGGGACTCGTCTCGATCGACGCGACCTGGTCCGCGTTCTCGCTCCGTCGGTACCGGCCTGGCGAGGCGCGCCAGACCTTTCGCTGATCCGCGCCGGGTCCCGAACACCGCCAGCAATCGGCCGCCCACGAAGGCATGTTCGAGGTCGTCCCGCACAAAGGAAACGAGTTCACGGAGGAACTCGTTCCGCTTGGTCGCAACGATCGTCGAATCAGAGACCTGGGCGACGACTCCGCCGCGTCTCTCCGTGCGCGTCGTTCCCGTCTCGGCCGCCCGGCAGCGATACCGGGCGGCCGCGACCGCTATCAGGCGACCGCCGTCAGGCGACCGCCCGGTTGAAGGCCCGCGACGCGAGCCACACGGCCAGCACCGCGAGCGCACCCATGATCGCGGCGCCGATCGCGATCTCTGGGTTGGACCAGTCGCCGTTGAACAGCGCCCGCGCCGCGTCGGCGGCGTGGGTCAGCGGGTTCAGGGTCGACAGGAACTTGAGCCAGTCCGGCGCGAGCGCCAGCGGCAGGAGGATCCCCGACAGGAGGAGGAGCGGCAGCGCCACGCTGTTCACGACTGGGGCCAGCGCGTCCTCGGTCTTGAGGACGAGGGCCGCGGTATAGGACAGCGGCGCCAACGCGAGTCCGATCAGGATCAGGAGGGCGATCGTGACGACCGCTCCCGCGAGATCGATCTTCAGGCCGAACGGGATCGCGACGACCATGATCAGGACGGCCTGGACGACCATGATCGCGACGTCCCGCAGCGAGCGGCCGAACAGCATCGCGATCCGGCTCATCGGCGTCACCCGCATGCGCTCGACGACGCCGGAGCGGAGCTCGGCGATCAGGCCGAAGCCGACAAAGGCCCCGCCGAACACCGCCATCTGGATGAGCAGGCCGGGAATGAACCAGTTGAAGGCGTTCTCGCCGACGTTGGCCGCCTTCACGGAGGCATCGAGCAGCGGGCCGAACAAGGCAAGGTAGAGGATCGGCTGCATCAGGCCGAAGAAGATCCAGACGGGCTGGCGGAGGGTCAGGATCAGGGAGCGCCGGAAGATCAGCCCGGTGTCGCGGAGGGTCTGCATCGGATCGGTCCTTTCGTGGTCGTGGTCGTGGTGCTGTGGTTGGAGGCGTCAGGCCGCTTTGGCGTCGTCCCGAAGGGACCGCCCGGTCTGGCCAAGGAACACGTCGTCGAGGCTCGGCTTGTGGAGCGAGATCGACATCGTGGCGATCCCGGCCGCATCGAGGATCCGGAGGAGCTGCGGCACCGCGGTCTCGCCGTGATCGACGTAGAGCCGGATCAGCCCGTCCTCGTCCGCGCCGATCTCACGCACGAACGCCATGCCGCCCGCGAGCGCGACAACCGGCTCGCGCGGCCCATCGACGCCGATCGTCACGACGTCGCCGGCAACGGCCCGCTTCAGCTCGTCGGACGTGCCCTCGGTCACGATCCGGCCGTGGTCGATGATCGCGAGGCGATCGCACAGGGCGTCCGCCTCCTCGAGGTAGTGCGTCGTGAGGAAGACGGTCGTCCCCCGCTCCCGAAGGGCCTTGATCTCCTCCCACATCCGGGCCCGCGCCTGGGGGTCGAGACCGGTCGTCGGCTCGTCGAGGAACAGAACGGATGGCTGGTGGACGATTCCGAGCCCGACGTCGAGGCGGCGCTTCATGCCTCCGGAATACGTGCTCGTGGAGCGGTCGGCCGCGGCCGCGAGGTCGAGCATCCGAAGGACCTCCGCAGCCCGGACCTGGGCCGCACTCTTCGACATCCCGTGGAGGCGGGCCTGGATGACCAACTCGCCGCGACCTGTCTCAGCCGGGTCGGTCGAGCCGCCCTGGGGCACATAGCCGATCCGGCGGCGGACCTCCTGCGGCTCGCGCCGGAGGTCGGCGCCGGCCACGGTCGCCTCGCCCGCGGTCGGGATGAGCAAGGTGACGAGCATCCGCAGGGTCGTCGTCTTGCCCGCGCCGTTCGGGCCGAGGAAGCCGAAGATCTCGCCGGCGCCGACCCGCAGGTCCACCCCGGCGACGGCTTCGACCGGTCCGCTGCGCGTCTTGAATGTCCGGGCAAGGTCGTTCGTGGCGATCATCGTCGCGCCGAGCTTCGTTGGTGCGGTCATGTTGACCTCCTGCGTCGTCTGCCCGATGCTGTCGACGGCGCTCCTTGCACTGTTCAGCAACATGGGTCATTATCTGCGCTGTGCAGATCTTCGCCACAGCAGGAGCCATTGTCAAGCCATGAAACGCGACGACGTCGATTCCGTCCTCCGCGCTCTGCGGCGGGTGAACCTCCAGGGGTCGTTCTTCGGCCAGACCGTGGCGATCCGGTTCGGCCTGTCCGAGTCCGACATCGAGACCCTCGAGGCCCTCATCGACATGGGCGCCTCCACCGCCGGCCGTCTGTCGGACCTGACGGGCCTGACCTCGGGTGCCGTCACCCGGGTCATCGACCGCCTCGAGCAGGCCGGCTTCGTCCGACGGATCCCCGACCCGGCCGACCGGCGGCGGGTGATCGTCGAGGCGATCCCCGAGAAGGTCGCCGCCGTCCAGGCGACGCTCAATCGGGTCGGCAGCGCGTCGGCCGAGGAAATCGGCCGGTACACGGATGCCCAGCTCGCCCTCATCACCGACTTCCTGACGCGGATGGAGCAGATTACTCGGGACGAGGCGACGAGCCTTCGCGAGAACCCGGCTGGCGATGGACCCTCCGCCGGCACGGGCCCGGGTTCCGAGCACAGCGCCCCCCTCGGCGGGCTCGTGAGCGCCAAGCTCCACGTCCGCTCCGGGCTCTCAACGCTCCGACTCCGGAACGGCAGCGAGGTGCGCGACCTGTACCGCGCGTCCTTCGAGGGCGCGATGCCGCAGGTCCGCCTCCGCGACGGCCGCGTCCTGGTCCAGTACCGCGGCCTCCCGTTCGACTGGCGCAAGCGAACCGCGACGTTCGCGCTGAACACGACGATCCCCTGGACGATCGAGGCAATGGGCGGCATCCAGCGGGTCGAGGCCGACTTGCGCGCCGTCGACGTCCGAAAATTCGACCTCGTCGGAGGGACCGAGCGGATCCAGATCGAGCTCGGCGCGCCGAACGGTGAGGTCCCGGTCCGGATCGTCGGTGGGGCGAGCACGATCCGGCTGGAACGCCCGCGCGGCGTGCCGGTCAGGGTCAGGGTCGTCGGCTCGACCGGGAGCGCGACCCTTGACGGGCTCAACCTCGGCGGGAAAGGCGGCGCGTCGATGCTCTCGTCAGCGGGCTGGGACGGCGCCCGGGACCGGATCGCGCTCGAGATCGTCGGCGGCTCGAAGTCGATTGTGGTCGTCGACCGGCCGTAGCGGTCGGGCTCGCGGGAGGCGATCTCGCCGCGAATACGCCGCCCACGATGTCCCGTTCGAGGTCGTCTCGCTCAAGCGGAGTGATTCCGTCGCAGAGTCGTTCCCCTTTGCCGCAACGATGGTCGGATCGCGTTCCTGGGCGACCGGCGCCGGCGACGCGTCGACGCGCCTGCTCGGACGGCGCCGAGGCGTGGGGCGTGGGCGTCTGCGTCAGGAGGGCCCGAGGAGCTCGTCCAGGCGCACCGGCCAATCGGGGTTGCCGAGGCCGCCCCAGACCAACGCGTCGCGCCAGTCGCGTTCGGCGATCCGGATCGATTCGGCGAGGCGTGCCGGATCGCCGCGGGTCAGCACAAGGACGGCGGCGATGACCCGCTCGCGTCCATTCGGCGGCCGCGTCGCGAGCCACGAGCCGAGGTCCATCCGCTCCAGGGCGTCGATCACGCCCGAGCGGTCGAACTCGAGGAAGTCGCGCTCGACCTTCGCCGCGAGTCGGGGTGTCAGCGGGATCGGGACGACGTCCAGTGGACCGCCTCAGGCGCCCGGCGCCTTCCGGTCGAGATGGGCGAAGAATTCGGCGCGCGTCCGGTCGCGAGTCCGGAAGAGCCCGAGGACCGCCGACGTGGTCATGACCGTCCCGGGCTTGCGGACGCCGCGCATCACAGCGCACAGATGGGTCGCCTCGACGACGACGCCGACGCCCTGTGGCTCGAGCCGTTGCTGCAGGAAGTCCGCGATCTGCTGGGTCAGCCGCTCCTGGACCTGGAGGCGGCGGGAGTACATCTCGACGACCCGCGGGATCTTCGAGAGCCCGATCACGCGGCCGCGCGGGATGTAGGCGACGGCGGCCTGCCCGAAGAACGGCAGGAGATGGTGCTCGCAGAGCGAGTAGAACGGGATGTCCTTGACCACGACCATCTCGGAATAGGCCACGTCGAAGATGGCGCCGTTGATCAGCCGATCCGGGTCGACGTGGTAGCCGGCGGTCAGCTCGGTGTACATCCGATGAACCCGCTCGGGGGTGCCGACAAGACCCTGACGCTCGGGGTCCTCGCCGATCTCGGTGAGGATCTCGTACACGGCGGCCTCGACACGGCCGTTGCCTGGATGCGGGCCGGCGCCCTCGATCAGTTCCTGGGCGCGCTGTGGCTCCTCGCCGATCTCGGTCTCGATCTCGTCGACGATCGCTCGGACGTGGGGCGGCAGGTCGACCGGGGTGGACATGGGCCGGATGGTACGTCGCGGTCCGGATTCGGGGGTCAGCGGTCCGAGCCGCGCTCGCCGAACCCCGTCGCCGGCAGCGGCTCGTACGGGCGGCCTTCGGCCCCGCGCAGCCACGCCCGGGCGTTGGCTCCCAGCGACGGTCGGTGGTAGCCCCCCTCCTGGAGGATGACCAACCGCCGGCCGAGCGCGGCCGTCCGTCGCCCGCACTCGTGATAGACCGCGGTCGTGAGGGCGAAGTCGCCGATCGGGTCGTGGCCGTAGGTGTCGAACCCGAGCGAAACGACGAGAACCTCGCCCGGCGTGTCCGCGATCGCCGCAAGCCCGCGATCCAGCGCCGCGAGATAGGGATCGTCGGTCGTGCCGGCCGGCAACGGGATGTTCAGGTTCGCCCCGCTCCCCTCCCCTTCGCCCGTCTCGTCGGCGCGGCCGAGGAAGTACGGGTACTGGCGGTCCGGGTCGGCGTGGAGCGAGACGTAGAGGACGTCGCCGCGACGCCAGAAGATCTGCTGGGT
>Ga0070706_100002582_pt1 | contig 18205 bp, 15 predicted proteins | sample KBSK5501metaG_FD_65476 | JGI IMG/M metagenome (GOLD analysis project Ga0070706, IMG submission 65476) | Corn, switchgrass and miscanthus rhizosphere microbial communities from Kellogg Biological Station, Michigan, USA - KBS K5-50-1 metaG | ecosystem: Host-associated > Plants > Roots >... | reverse complement strand
TCACGCCGCAATGAGAGTTCAAGCGCGCCCTGCGATGATCGCACCTGCGGTGCCGCGATGCCCACATTCGGTTCCCGCAGAGCGGCCAGGAGCGGAGGCACCGATCTTTCGTGCAGGCGAACATCGGGGTTCAGGATCAGGATTGCCTCCGCCGACATCGCCTCGCGCACCCCGCGGTTAATCCCCCCGGCGTACCCGGTATTGGCTGAACACACGACGCGGCATCCTTCCCGCGCCGCCAGAAGCTCGGCGGTACCGTCGGTTGATCCGTTGTCAACGACGACCACATCAGCGGTGAGCCCATCGAGGGCCGCCGGCAGTGAGTCAAGCAGATCACCTACGACGTGAGCGCTGTTATAAGTGACGATGACGACGGCGATGTCGGGTGGCATATGCGGTAGCCTAGTGCGTGCCGAGGGCACAATGGATAGCCATCGTCAGGGACCGGCGATCGCAATAGCTGTTTCATAACGGGTGTTACTGGCCCAGGCATTCCCGGACCAGACATTGCCACTCCCTCTAGGGTCAAAGCGCACGATATGCCCGTAATAGCCGCCATGAGGATAGTAGATCCGGATGAACCGGTTGCCGGTTATCACTATGTTGTGGGCCGCCGGGCCACCAGGGTTCTGCCCGCCGTAGATGGTATAGCCGCCGCCCGCCAGCAGGTTGTCCTCGATAACCCGGTTGGCCTGGACGCCGAAATCCTCGAACAGCCCGATCGCGTCGGTCTGGCGGCGGTTGATGAGGATGGTATTGTGCCGCACCGTCAGGAGTGCCGTTTTCCCGCCGTTGGAGGTGACCCCGTTGACATGGTCACCCTGGCGGAAGCCCGGGTCATGGATATAGCTGTCCTCGATGAGCCCCGCCTCCATCTGCACGCCCGTGGCGGTATGCCAGATGTTGTCGCGCAGGACTGTCGTGCCGGTGCTGTCACCATAGATGTCCTTTACCCCGACCATGAGCCGGGCGGCGCCCGCCTCGGGGCTGTGGATATCCGAGTCCTTGATCGTTACGTCGTGGGCATGCCGGAGTCCGACTCCAGATCTCTGCCCGCTGACCACGATCCGCACATCCTTGATCGTTACGTGGGACGCGGCCACGCTGACGCTGTAGGGGATGTACAGGCCGCTCAGCACCGCACCGTTGCCGTCTACCTGCACCCAGCCGCGAGGGTCGAAGTGCCAGCCCGGCCCGCTGGAGATCTGGCCGGGCACCGACCGCAGCACCACTCCCGCCGGGACTCCCGTGGTCGCCGCGTCCGGGAACCCGCACGGGTGCCGGCCCGGCAGGCACCCGTGCGGCGCCGGGGCGGATCCGGAGGCCGATGCTGATCCGGGTGCGGGCCGAGGCGCCGATCCCGTGGTCCGGTGGGGGCGCAGGGTCAGCGTCAACAGCGCGGCCGCCAGGGCGAAGGCGAGGGCCACGGCCAGACCCAGGCCGAGTCGGCGGGCCTTCACCGGATTCTGGTTTCTGCCCGGGCACGTCTCGCCCTAACGGTCATGAGTGTCCGCTCCTGAGCTGTTGGCGGCGCGGCCCACGGCGCCGCCGCTGCCGCGATGAATGGTGGTGGCCGGGTCCCAGCGCATGGCTGCGACGGTCGCCTTGTACACCGGCGCGGCGGCGCTGCCCGCGCCGCCGGTGGGCAACTGCGCGATGACGTCCAGGGACGCGGGCAGCGCCCCGGGCGCTTCCTGGTTGACGGGCTGCGGGCGCTGCGCAGCGGGCTGCAACTCCGGTGTGCGGGCTGGCTCCCGCGGGTCCTCCGCCTCGCTGGGCGCCTGGCCGGTCATTGCGGGCAGGCTGCCCGGCCCCTGGTCACCGGCCAGTGGCCGCAGCGTGGCGAACACCTTCCGCATCCGGGCGATGAGCACCCCGATGATGGCCAGCAACGCCAGCCCGCTGGCCGCGAGCGCCGTCAGGTAGTTCGGAGCCACCCGGGCCGCGCCCGCAGCGGCCAGGCCCGCCACGGCCGCACCCGTGAGGGGCAGCCACAGCCGCGCGCCCAGGGCGCGCAGCCGGATGCCCACTTTCCTCAGCTCGTGGAGGTACCACGGGAGGATCACGCAGGCAGCGACGGCGGCTTCGGCCGCGCTGACACCGCCGATCCCTCCTGCGTGGGCCGCCGCGACCAGCGCCGGGATCAGCGCAACGAGCCACGCCAGCTGAACTGTGAAGACGACCCGGGTCCGGGCGAGCACCACGAAGTAGTCGTAGGTCAGCTCGAAGAAGATCCGCAGGGCAGCCAGCAGGGAAAGCCACACCAGCGCCTGGGCCGCATGAAGCCAGCGCATGCCGTACGCGAATCCGATCAGCGGCGCCGCAGATCCGCTGATCATCAGGCACACCGGGAGGGTCACCGCGCCGAGCAGGGCGGCCGCCGACAAGAAGCCCGTGCGCATGGCCGTCTGGTCATGCTGGAGGCGCGAGAACGTGGCCGGAGCGACGCTGCGGACCGGCCGCGAGAAGATGGTGACCGGCCACGCCGCGAGGTTGGCCGCGAGCACGTAGAAACCAAGCGCGGTGGCGCCGAGCATCCGGCCGACAACGAGCTGGTCCACGTTGGTGACGGCGAACACGATGATGGCCGATCCGGCGAGCGGAGTCCCGTACCGCAGCAGCGCACGGGCCCGGGCCCGGTCGAAACCGAAACGCAACGGCTCGGGTGCGAACGCCACGTACAGGCCACAGGCAGCCACGGCGCCAGATATCCGGCCGAGCGCCAGGCTCATCGCGCCGAACCCCGCCCAGGCCAGGCCCACGGACACGGCCGCGCCGAGCCAGTTGTTGACCTGGTCCGCGATCATCTTCCGGTCCTGGCGGAAATGCCGTTCCAGCAATGCGACCGGCGTGGCGGTCACCCCGTCCAGGATGACGCTGAGCGCGAGCACCCGGATGACGCCGGTCGCCGCGGGCGCCCCCATGGCCGCGGTGTAGGCAGGCGCGCCGAAGAAGCAGCCGACGTACACGGCGACGCTGGAGATCACGGAAATGGTCGTGACGGTTGGCGCGATCTCGGCCGGATCGCCCGGCCAGCGGACGATGGCCAGGCCCACCGAGAGGTCGTTGAAACTCAGCACGGCCAGCAGCGCGACCCATGCGACAGCGTAGGTGCCGAAGGCGTGCGGCCCGAGCAGCCGGGCAAGCACGATCCCGACCCCCATCGTGCCGAGCCTGCCCAGCGCATTGCTGGTGAAATTCCAGCCCAAGGCCCGGCCCGCCCGGCCCGCCAAGGTGTTCTGGTCCCCCAGTCGGAGCCTCATGCCGGAGAACATCCCCCCGAGACCCTTGTCAGTTCGGCGCGCCATAGTGGGTAACACGATATCCATTCACGAGAAAGTATGCCGGCCACCCAAGGAAAACTTCGGCACTGGTGTGGTCGAATGTCGTTCTGTCCGGTTACTCATGAATTTAATGCCTTTATCTGACTAAGGGACGAAATCACAGGAGCGCAATCCTCGTGGATTTCTTGAATTAGTCTTCTCACCTGCCAGAATTCCTGCACAGTGCGCCTTCGTCGTCCATACTGTTCCGGTGTGACGACCGTCGTGATTCCCGCGTATAACGAGAGCCGGGTGATCGGGCGCCTGCTCGGGCAACTTGTTCCCGCCGCCCCCCCGCGCGAGCTGAGAGTAATTGTCGTAGCCAACGGCTGCACCGATGACACGGCCGAGGTGGCGGCCTCTTTCGGGCCCTGTGTCCAGGTTCTGTCGATTCCCGTCGCCTCCAAGCACGAGGCGGTCGCCGCCGCAGACAGCACGACCAGGGATTTCCCGCGGATCTATGTCGACGCGGATGTCGAACTGCGGACCGAGGATGTCCTGGCGCTGGCCGCTGCGCTCCGGGAGCCCGGGGTGCTCGCCGCAGCCCCGGAACGGGTGCTGACCCTGGCCGGAAGGCCATGGCCGGTGCGCTGGTTCTACGACATCTGGACGCGGCTGCCCGAGGTCCGGCGCGGGCTGTGGGGCCGGGGCGTGATCGCGTTGGATGAGTCCGGCCAGCGGCGCGTCGCCAGCCTGCCGCCGCTTCTCGGGGACGACTTCGCCGCCTCGCTGGTGTTCGCGCAGCACGAGCAGGCCATCGTGCCCGACGCGCATGTCGTCATCCACACGCCACGGACGTTCGGGGACCTGCTGCGCCGCCGGGTCCGCGCCGCGACGGGGATTGCCCAGATCATGCGGGCCGAGCGCCCGCCCAGCGCCACCCCGCGGACGCGGATGTCTGACCTGGCCGCGATCATCCGCAGCGAGCCGCGGATGGCCCTGCCGGTCGTGCTCTTCCTGTCGGTGGCCGCCCTGGCCCGGCTGCGAGCACGCCGCGCGGTAGGGCGGGGTGACTACTCCACGTGGCTGCGGGACGAGAGCAGCCGCCTCGACTTAGGGCCCCGCGCGACTGCAGGCCACGCCCCAGGTAAGGGACGGCAACCGGAATGTCGCTGATCCCGTTTGCGCCCGGCCAGTGGGACGGGCTGCTGGTGCTCTGCGCGGCGAACAACTACGACGGCATGAAGGTGGCCGACTGGCACCTGGCGGCGCACCTGTCCAGGCTGGTTCCGGTGCTCTATGTCGACCCGCCGATGTCACGGCTGACCCCGGCCCGGCATCCCGAGGCGGCCGGCGCGCTGCGGAGCCCACGGCTGCGGCTGCAGGAGCCGGGCCTGGCCCGGCTCACACCGGTGGTGCAGCCTTTCCCATCCCGGCCCGGCGCAGCCGGGCTGACCAGCGCCCTTACCCGTCGCTACCTCAGCCGGGCCACGGCCCGGCTGGGCGGCCGGGTCCGGGCGGTCATCTCCGGCTGGCCTCAGTATCCGGTGTTCGGCAGTTGCGCAGAGCAGGTCCGCGTCTACTGGGCGCAGGACGACTTCGTGGGTGGGGCCGACCTGCTCGGCTTGAACGCCAGGCTGCTCGACAAGCGAGAACGGCGGGTCGCAGCCAGTGCCGACCTCGTCGTGGCGGCCAATCCCGTCGTGGCCGATACCTGGCGCAGCCGTGGACTCGACCCGGTCCTCGTTCCCTTCGGGGCCGACGTGGATGCCTACCGCGAGATCGAGGGGGCCCCGGTGCCATCCGATGCCCGGCTCCCGGCCCCGGTCGCCGGCTTCGTCGGCCGCATCAACGATCGCACCGACCTGAGCCTGCTGGAGGCCATCGCTGACCGGGGCCGGTCCCTCCTGCTGGTTGGCCCGAAGGACCCCGCCTTCGAGCCGGACCGCTTCGACGCCCTGCGGCAACGGCGCAACGTGCGCTGGGTCGGCCCGAAGCCCTTCGAGGCCCTGCCCGGCTACTTCCGGGTGCTGGACGTGGGTGTGGTGCCCTACCGGGATAGCCCGTTCAATCGCGGCAGCTTCCCCCTGAAGACACTGGAGTACCTGGCCGCTGGCCGGGCCGTGGTCGCCACCGATCTGCCCGCCATCCGCTGGCTCGCGACCGACCTGGTCAGTGTCGCCACCACGCCGCCAGCCTTCGCCGATCAGGTTGACCGCCTCTTGGCCCAGCCCAGGACGCCGGGCATGCTGGCCCGCCGCCAGGCCTTTGCAGCGCGTCACAGCTGGGCCCGCCGGGCCGCCGATATCAATGAAGCCATCGCCGGCCGGTGAAGCAGCCTCCAGACGCATGCAGACCGAATACCAGAAAAACAGCAATGAACGTTCAAAACGGAATTTGTGCCCGAGTCATTCACGCGGTCATCCGGCCGAAATGGTTGCCCGGAACGGGCCGTGCGGGTGACCCCCCAGGAAGGGCGGCGCCGTCCCATGAAATGTTATCTTGAACCTCGCCGAAAAAATGCGCGAGCTTTAGCGGTACCCGGGCCAGCAGGATTTCGGCAGGTTTCCGCAGGGTTGCTCCTTATCCGGACGATAGTGGACATGCCTGAGGCCCAGCCGCGGAGCCGGGGTCATTTATTTGATGGGGCCGCCATGCTGCACGCCGGAGATGCAGCGGCGGGCCAACAAAGGCACGAAGGAGTGCGGGGGACGGTATGAGCGTTACCAGCAACACTGTCGATGCCGACTGCCCCCCCAAGGTCCGCGGGCCATCGGGCGCGCTGGGTACGAGAGCATGGACGACCGGCTATCTACGCCGGGCGGCCCTGGCTGACTGCGTCTGCGCGTTCACGGCGGGGATGCTGGCGGCTCAGATCCGCTTCGGGAGCCACGGCTATCTGCCGATCGATTACCTCGCCTTCACCGTCGCACTGCCCATCCTGTGGTGGGCGTCCGTGCTGCTGGCCGGCGGATATGACGACCGGTTCATCGGGCTCGGCTCCGATGAGTTCCGCCGTGTCCTCAACGCCGCGGTGAGCCTGACCGCGGGGGTGGCCGTCTTCTCCTACGTGGCCAAGCTCAATCTCAACCGCGGCTACATGGTGATCGCCCTGCCGTCCGCGACCGTCCTCGACCTGGCGGTCAGGTACCGGCTCCGCAAGCGCCTGCACGGGCTGCGCCGGCGTGGCTCCTGCACCAGGCGGGTGGTTGCGGTCGGCCACGCGGCCGCGGTCGCCGACCTGGTGACCACGCTGCGCCGGGATAGCTACCACGGCCTCTCGGTGGTCGCCACCTGCCTGGCCGGCGCAGCCGGAGCGGACAACGTGGCGGACGTCCCGGTGGCTGGCGAGCTGGGCAGCGTCACGTCAGCCGTGGAGCGGTTCGGCGCCGACACGGTGGCCGTGCTCGCCTGCCCCGAGATGGACGGCATGCGCCTGCGTGAACTGGCCTGGGAGCTGGAGAAAACCGGCACTGACCTGTGTGTCGCGCCCGCCCTGCTCGACGTCGCCGGTCCGCGGACGACCATCCGACCGGTGGCCGGGCTGCCGCTGCTGCACGTCGACCACCCAGAGTTGGCCGGGGCAAAGCAGGTCCTCAAGAGCGTGTTCGACAAGGCTTTCGCCGCGTCCGCGCTGATCCTGCTCGCGCCGCTATTCGCCGCGATAGCGCTGGCGGTCAGGTTCGCCGACCATGGCCCGGTGTTCTTCCGTCAGACCAGGGTGGGCAAAGACGGCCGTGACTTCACCCTCTACAAGTTCCGGACCATGGTGACGGACGCCGAGCAACGCAAGCACCTGCTCGCCGCGCGCAACGAGGCGAGTGGGTTGCTGTTCAAGATCCGCCGGGACCCACGGGTCACCCGCCCTGGCGCATGGCTGCGTCGCTGGTCCCTCGACGAGCTCCCCCAGCTGGTCAACGTGCTGCTCGGTGACATGTCCCTGGTCGGGCCCAGGCCAGCGCTGCCCGAGGAGACCGCCCGCTACGGCGACCATATGCGGCGCAGGCTCGCGGTCAGACCGGGCATCACCGGCCTGTGGCAGGTCAACGGCCGGTCGGACCTCCCATGGGAGGAAGCGGAAAGACTCGACGTCCGCTACGTCGAGAACTGGTCGTTCGCCCTTGACCTGCAAATTCTCTGGAAGACCTGGTCGGCGGTCGCCCGCGGGTCGGGAGCCTACTAGACCCGTGAAGGCCGGTATCGCCCGCCCGTTTGCTGACGGGCGGGCGACGCTGGTGGGTGGTGGGATGGTGGCTGACGCAGGTCAGTCGGTGTGGCTCTCCGCGAGCCGCGCGGCAAACGCGGCCGCCTGCGCACGCCGTTGCATGCCCAGTTTGCCGAGTACTGCGGACACGTAGTTCTTGGCCGTCTTTTCCGAAAGGATCATGCGCTCGGCGATCTGCCGGTTCGTCAGCCCCTCACCGATCAGCTCCAGGACCCGCTTCTCCTGGTCGGTGAGGGCGGACAGAGGGTCGGCGTCGGCCACACGCTCTCGCAGTCGCTCCATCACCCGCTGGGTCGCGTGCGCGTCGAGCATCGACCCGCCCGCGGCCACCGTACGCACCGCGCTGACCAAGTCGGATCCGCAGGTCTCCTTCAGCACGTAGCCGGCGGCGCCAGCCATGATCGCACCGAGGAGTGCCTGGTCATCCCCATACGAAGTGAGCATCAAGCAGGCGGTCCCGGTGAGGGTGGAGCGGAGCTCGCGGCAGACCGACACCCCGTCACTGTCCGGTAGCCGCACGTCGAGCACGGCCACATCCGGCCGGAGCGCCCGCATCCGGTGCAGCGCCGATACAGCAGTCCCCGCCTCTCCGATGACGTCTATGTCCGGTTCAGCGTCCAGGAGATCCCGCAGCCCGCGCCGGACGATCTCGTGATCGTCGACGAGAAAGACACTGATCCGCTTCCCTGTGCTTGTCTCCCCTGTGCTTGTCTCCCCCGTGCTTGTCTCCCCCGTGCTCGTCTCCCCCGTGCTCGTCTCCCCCGTGCCGATGTTCCTTGCGCTCGTCTCGTTCATCTGCGGGCCCCTTCCACACGGCGCTAGGCGGCGCTCGTGAGCGGCGGTGAGAGACCTGCTCGGGTGCATCCTCAACAGCGACACTCTGATTAACGACCTGTTATCTCTAAGCTACTCTTTGTAGTGTAAATTCCTGCACTTTGAGAACAGCGGTGCTGGGCTGGCCGCGTCGAGAGGTTGACACAGTGCCGGGAACTACGACTGGCCTGCGGGTTCTCGTCGTCGATGACGTCGAGGAGGTGCGGGTCCTGATCAACCGCGCGCTCGACGCCCACGGGTACGACGTCGACGTCGCGGCCACTCTCGCCGAGGCACGCGGGCTGGATCCAGGCGGGTATGACGCGGTGCTTGTCGACGCCCACCTTGGCTCTGAGCGAGGCATCGACCTGGTGGAAGCGTTGCGATCAGAAGACCCTCAGGCCGTCGGGCGGTGCCTGGTGATGACCGGCGGGACCGCTGACCCGCTCCCGGACGGCGTCGCACGCCTGGCCAAACCGTTCCAGCTCGACGAGCTGATCGACGCCGTGCGTGTGCTGCATGAGCCGGATACCGTCCCGGTGGCCGGCCGGCAGGCGGGCATCGCCCCTGGTTCCAGCCGACCGCCGGACATCGCGCCTGGTTCCGGTGCGGACCCTCGGGCATCAGTACCGCCAGGCAGGAGCCAGCCGGCGGCCGGTGAGACCCGGGCCTGGCGGCTGCTGCGCCTCGCCCGCCGACTTCGCGCACGTGAACGTCATGAGCTGGCGGGTTTCCTGCATGACGGCCCGATCCAGGAACTGACCGCTGTCACCCTCGAACTCCAGATGATGGCCCGGTCGGTGCCGCCCGCCCCGCGCTTCGATGGAGTACTGGAGCGGCTCAATGCCGCCACCGGGTCATTGCGCTGGCTGGTCGAGGGACCCTGGCCGTTCCTGGAGCCCGAGGCCCGGCTGCCCGCGGCCCTCCAGCAGCGCACCGCGTGGCTGCTGGCCGCGCCGGTCACCGTGGACACCGACGAGCGAGCAACAGGGCTGGGCACGGTCGAAGTCCCTGTCGTCGCCGACGTCGTCGAGCTGATGCTGCTCGGGATGGTGACAGCTAACCCGCCAGCGGAAGCACACGTCGCGGTACGAGCAGATGAGCACATGATCCAGATCGACCTGACCCTCACGGCCGCCGCAGGGGACGACCGGGCGATCGGCGACCCGGCCACGGCCCAGGCAGCGCTGGACGAGCTGGCCTCGGCACTGGGGGCGAGCCTGCACGCGACGCTCTGCGGGCGGCGCTGGCGAGCCCGGATCGGCCTGCCACGGCAGCCTGCCCCGGTGCACTGATCACCGGCTGAGCGGCAGGTCACGCTGGCCGGCCGCCCCCCCCGGTGGTCTTGAACCCCCGGAAGTGGCCGTTGAGGACCTGCCCGGCCTTGGCCATCAGCTCGGCCTCGGAGAACGGCTTCTCCACCAGGGCAACGTGGGGTTCAAGCCGGCCCTGCGAGGCCAGGACGGGCCGGGCGTAGCCGGACATGAACAGCACCTCGATACTGGGCCTGATCAGCCGCATTTTCTCCGCGACTTCCTTGCCGAGCATGTGTGGCATGACCACGTCGGTGACAAGCAGGTGGATTTCACCCGGGTGACCGCGGGCCAGGTCGAGCGCTTCCGGGCCGTTCCCCGCGGTGATCACGCGGTAGCCATTGCGGGTGAAGATCCGCTTTGTCACCTCGCGCAGGGCTGCTTCATCCTCGACGATGAGGACGGTCTCTCCCTTGGGCTCCCTCTCGTAGGGCGCGGGTTCTGGAACCGGGGCGGCTGCCTCCTCGGTTACCGGCAGCATGATGGTGAAGGTCGTCCCCGCGCCGGGTTCAGAGTAGATCCGGATGTTGCCCTCGGCCTGGGTGAGGATCCCGTAGACGGTCGCCAGGCCGAGGCCGGTTCCGGAGCTGTCACGCTTGGTGGTGTAGAACGGCTCAAAGGCGTGCTCGATGACGTCGCGGGTCATGCCGGTGCCGGTGTCGCTGACCCGCAGCCGCACGTTCTGTCCCGGCCGCGATTTCGATCCTCCGGCCACGGAGTCGGCGTCCACGGTGACGTTGCCCGTATCGATGGTCAGCGTGCCGCCCGCTGGCATGGCATCACGGGCGTTGAGTACGAGGTTCACCAGCACCTGCTCCAGCTGGCCCGGGTCGGCCAGGACCGGGTGCAGATCTCCGGCGAGCGAGATGACGAGCTCGATGTGCTCACCGAGGGTCCGGCGCAGCATTTCCTCCACTGCGGTGATGACGCTGTCGAGGTCGAGGACCTGCGGCTGGACTACCTCCCGGCGGGCGAAGGCCAGCAACTGGCGGGTCAGGCTGGCGGCCCGCTCGCCGGCCCGTTTGATCTGCCCGAGGTCGCCGCGGGCCGTTTCGCAACGCTGGCGCCAGTCCGACCCGGTCGCGGCCGCGAGTTCCTCGGAGACGAAGGACACGTAGTTGAGGATCACGGCGAGAAGGTTGTTGAAGTCGTGTGCGACCCCGCCGGCCAGCTGGCCGAGGTTCTCCATGCGCTGGGCCTGCAGCACCTGTTCCTGCGATTTGTCCGGCTGAGCCTCGATGAGCTCGCCGCGCGCCAGCGCCGTGTCGGCAGCGCCAGCAGGCCCCTGGCTGGCCGGTTCGACCATATGAAACCCCCACGGCTACATCGGAAGGCGCCTGCTGCGCCAGGCGTGAGGCCCGTTAAGTAAGCAGCCGGGAAACCGCACGAGACCTGCTTGCTCTCCCTGACATGGCACTGGCGGAACCTTCCCCGAAGTCCCATGAGCGGCCACGCGGTGCTTCTCGCCGCCCCCGGCAGCCGGACCTTCGCCTCTGTCTAGTTACTTAGAGTAAAAGCTATCACACGATGTGTAACTGAATGTTGGCTCATGCGAAGGCCACCAGCCGGTGAATGTGCCATTGCGTGGCTTATAACCCGGACAATGGCCCATCCACCGGATCGGGACGCTCGGCAGGCGGGATACGTCAGGGGTGCCAGGGGTGCCAGGGGCGCATCTGAATACAAAGAGGTAGTATTAAATTACTTTACGTTACGATGCGTTGAGCGTCGCCCGGTACGGGCCTGAATTCACGGTTTGGGCATGAGCGGGCGGGGCCCGGTCGAGGGGGCAGCCGTGGCACAGGAAGAAAGCCCTGTTCTGGCAGGCGGGCCGGCCCCGGCCGAGGTCGCCACCGGTGACTGTGGTGAGGCGTTGCGGGCCAGCGAGCAACGGTTCCGGCAGGAGTTCGGCCGCATGCCTGCCGGCCTGCTGATGACCAGCCTGGGTGCCGATCGCCCGAACGCCTACCTCGCGGTGAACGACACGTTCTGCCAGTTGACGGGCTACTCGCGAGGGGAGCTGGGCCGAGGGGACTTCCTCGGTAATTTCCACCCAGAAGACCAGCCTGCACTCGAGGCCCTGGTCCAGAACGTCATATCCGGCCGCACCGACCAGATTCAGGCGGACGCGCGGCTGGTCCGCCAGGACGGCGAGATCGTCTTCGCCCGCCTGACCGGATCAGCGATCCTCCCGCCCGCCGGTGAGCGTTACCTCGCGATCTTCGTCGAAGACGCCACCACGGCGGAAAGGGCGCGGGCCGAAATAGGCCGGCTCGAGCACGAGCTGCAGCGGTCGCACCGCCTGGAAAGCGCGGGGCAGCTTGTCGGCGGGATCGCGCATGACTTCAACAATCTGCTCACGGTGATCGCCAACTATGCGAGCCTGGTCCGCGACGAGGTGAGCGTGGCCGAGGCGACCGAGAGCTCAACCCGATGGGAGCCCGTCCGCTGGGACGTGGAGCAGATTGAAGACGCCGCCGACCGGGCCCGGAGGCTGGTAAAGCACATGCTGGCATTCGCCCGGCGGGAGGAGAGCCAGCCGGTGCTCGTCGATTTCGGCCAGCTGATCAATGACGTGAGCAGGCTGCTGCGGGAGATGCTCGGCGAGCACATCCCTCTGGTCACCCGGCAGGGCGCGGGCCTGTGGCCGGTCGAAGCTGATCCAGGCCTGCTTGAGCAGGTGATCATGAACATCGCGGTGAACGCCCGTGACGCTATGCCAGCGGGCGGCAGGCTCACCATCGACACCGCGAATATCGACACGGTGAATCTCGCGGCTGACCAGCCGGAAGCGGCCGAACTTGCCGAGTTGCTCCCCGGGCGCTACGTCGAGCTTCGCATCACCGACTCCGGCGCCGGCATGGATGCGGTGACCGCTGAACGAGCTTTCGAGCCCTTCTTCACCACCAAGAATGGGGACCAGGCGGCAGGGCTTGGCCTTTCCGCGGTTGGCCGGCTCGCCGCGCGGGCGGGCGGCCGGGCATGGCTGCGGTCGCAACCGGGCCGCGGGACCACCGTAACGGTGATCCTGCCCGCCGCGCCCGGCTCAGGTTCCGGGGCGACCAGCCCGGCAGCCGGCCACGGGACGGTGACCAAGCATGTCGGCACGGTGCTCGTGGTGGACGATGAAGCTGCGATCCGGGATGTCACGCACCGGGTCCTGACGTCGGCCGGTTACCGGGTGATGATGGCGGCAAATGCACAGGAGGCGCTTGACCTCCTGGACAACCCGGGGATGCCTGCCGACCTGCTCTTGGCGGATGTCGTCATGCCGGGCATGACGGGCCAGGACTTTGCCGCCCGGATCCAGGCCCGCCGCCCTGGTACCCGCGTGCTGTTCATGTCGGGATATGAGCGGCCGGGGGGCGAGGACGGCTGGCCTGAACCTGGAACACAGGTTATTGCCAAGCCCTTCTCCCGGGCAGCGCTGCTGGCCAGGGTCACTCATTTGCTGGCGGAAGACATCGGCGCGGGCCGGGTGGGGCAGCCAGAGCAACTGGTGCGGGTCCGACGCCGGTGAACGGCGGGCGCCCCGCGCCGCTGAAACGGCGGGCGCCCCCGCGCCCGCCGCTCACCGGGCCGGCATACGCATCCGGCCGGCACCGCTACGTGCAACGGTGCCGGCCGGAGGCGTGATATGCCCCGGATAGCGGGTTCGGCGATGCCTCACCCCCCGGGCTTGCGGTCAGCTGCCGTTCTTGGCACCAGGGCCGGGAGTGAGGGCAGCGTCACCTTGGCCGGCGCGCACCTTGATGCGCTTGGCCTTCACTTCCTTCGTCTTGGGCACCAGGACCTGCAGCACACCGTCCTGCACCGAGGCTTCGATCTTGTCCGCCTCAACATGGCTGGGCAGGATGATCGAACGGCGGAACGCGCCATAGCGACGTTCGGCCCGGTGGACCTTCTCGCCCGACGCATCGTGCATGGAGTGGCGCTCACCCTGGATCGTCAGCAGGCCGTCCTCGAATGTGATCTCCACGTCGCCGGTCCTGACGCCGGGGAGGTCGGCCGCCACCAGATAGGCGTCCTTGGTTTCGGAGATGTCGACCGCCGGCGCCCAGGCCGCGGTGCCGGTAGCGCTGTCATACTGCTGGCCAGGCCGCCATGTGCGTCCGGTGTTCATCCGCAGCATCTCGTCCTGCGCGGCGCGCAGATCCTCAAACAGGTCCCAACTAGTCATCACTGTCATGTGGTTCTCCCTTGTGCATCGGGCCGGGCCAGAGACCCGGCGGCCCCGGAAGAACACCGCTCGTGTGAACACTATTCGCTTCCGAGCTACAATGTTCACTATATAGTGAACAACGTTCACGGTCAAACCCGGAGGAGACATGGGAAACCAACCACAGGCAGGTGGCGACGCGGACGCTCACCCGCTTTGGTTCATGCCCCCGGCCGCCGATGAGGAGAACCACCGCCGCACGCTCAGCCGCGAACGCATCGTCACCGAGGCGCTCACGGTCATCAGCACAGATGGAGTGGAGGCGCTCAGCATGCGCGCCCTGGCCACCCGGCTCGGCGTGGTTCCCGGCGCGCTATACCGCCACGTCCGCAGCAAGGAGCAGCTCTACGACTTCATCCTCGACGGCGTGCTGGCCGAGGTCGACTGCCGGGCCGATCCCTCCCTCACCTGGACCGGACAGGTCACAGCGCTCGCGCAACGGCTGCGGACCGTCCTCGAAGACCACCCTGGCATCGCCGGCCTGCTCAAGGCCCGCGATCCGCTCAGCCCCCACTCCCTGGCTCTGGCCGAGGCGTTCCTCGCGCCCCTGCACGCGGCCGGCCTGCCCGAACGCCAGACCGCCTTGGGTTTCCGCCTGATCTACGACTACACCATCGGCTTCGCGCTCAGCGACCGCACCACCGCCAGCGAGCAGCGTGTCCAGGACGCCGGGACCAGGCGCGAGCTGCACGCATTCGTCCGGTCACTGCCCGCAGATCGATTCCCAGTGCTGGCCGCCATCGGCGAGCACATCTGGGTCGATGACCGCGACGAACGCTTCGCCGCCAGCCTCGCTACCCTCGTCAACGGCCTTCAGGCGGCCCGGCAGCTGCATTAGCCTCGGCCGCTGCATGAGCCCGGCCGCGGGCCGCGGGCCGCGCCCGCACTGTCGAGCCGTTGAAGGCACCGTCCCTGATTGGCGGAACGCCCTTTCCGGAAAGTACCGCGGCCACTACACTGTTTTTAGTTGTCCCCGGACCCCGGCAGCTCTCGAATTGCTTCTATCTCCGGGGGCACGCGATGGATGTCGGCGTTTGGAATCTCCCTCGCCGCAGCCCAGGCAACCTGCTGTCTCGCCATCTACCCGCATCCGGCCGGCCGCATCAACGTGCATGCGGTGGGCACGCTCCCGGCGCGAGTGCCACTTCCCGCCATCGCCTGGATTAAGACGCGCCCAGCTGGGTAGCTGGTGGTCCGCCCAGCCGCTCCGCGGCATTTTAGACCCATTCCTCATGCACTACCGAACGGAAGGATCCAGCAATGCTGGGTTACGTCGCAGCTGCTCTCTTCTTCATCGCGTTCCTGCTCTACGCGACATCCACCGCCCCCAGCGAAGTGGTCTTCTCCTACACGAGCCTGATGCTCGCCGGGCTGACCTGCCTCGCTCTCCACCTCTCCGGCGTCGGCACGGGCTGGTCCCCCCGGCGCAGGTCCCGCCGCTGACCGCGGTAGTCGTCAGATACCGCACCAGTGGAACATGCGTTTCGGAGGTAATAATGAAATACGTATCGGTGCTGCTCATTGTGTGGCTGGCCATTGGCGCCCTGGCCGGCGGCCAGCGCCACTATTACAACGGGCCTATCGAAAGCTGCGTGCGGGCGGGCACGATCGCACTGACAATAGTTGCGGGCCCCCTCAACTACCTCGGCGTGAATCCGAAGACCACCTGCACGGCGCCGCAGCCCAGTAAGTGACGCATCCCCGGCGTGGTGCCATCCTTGCGTAGTAACGGGCTGGCACCACGCCGGGGCTGGGCCGCTGACCGCGTTTCACGGCGCCCCGGAGCGCCCCGGCGCCGTCCACGAGCTGGAAAGACTGCCGCCCATCGCCGCGGGGACCAGCCGTGATGGTTTCGTAAAGCCGCTTCTGGTCTTCATCAAGAAGGTCTGGAAGGAGCTTCGCCAACCGCGCCATCGGCTCAGGCTACAGCCCGTTTGGCCAGGTGATCGATGTCGGGGCGATGAGCGGGGCGCCGACCTCGAGCTGGATCTGGGCGTGCGCGGCGAGCGGGACATCGCGAGGGTCGCCCTGGTACGCCTGGCCGTTGTAGATCACGGTGACGCGTCCCTTGGCCGGCCCGACCTGACCCGGCCCGAGCGGCTGGCCCCACTCGTCGAAGAAGTCGCCGAGGGTGTAGGCGCGCCGGACGGGCGACTCGATGTGGACGATGCCATCGGCGGCGTGAGTGTGCAGCCAGTAGAAGCAGTTCCCGCTGACGATGAACGGGCCTTGGGCGGTGTTCTGCGCCTGGGCCCCCGGGATCCCGATCCCGGGGGGCACCTGGCGGGGCGAGCCGTTCACGAAGATGGTCAGGTGCGCGTGGACGTGAAATATGGTCTGCTCACTGGTCTGGCAGCCGATGCCGTTGACGCTCTGGCCGGTGGCGATCGTGGCGGTGCTGGCCAGCGGGGGGCCGCTGGGGACCGGGACGCCCTCGGGACCGGTCGGGCCGGGCGATGGCGCCGGCGCGAGCGTGCCCAGCGTGCTCAGCGAGGCGAGCTTGAGCCGTGGCGAGCCACCGCCCGCGGCCGGCCGGCCGCCGCCGGAGACCGCCAGCGTGATGCCCACCGCCGCCGCGGCCACGATGACCACCGCGGCCGCGGTGGCCAGCCAGAGCCGGCGACGGCGGCGCCGCGCCTCCTGCGCCCGTATCTGGGCGAGTCTCTCGCGGGCCTTCTGCCGGTCTCCGCTGCCCTTGGACACGGCACCTGCCTCCTCATCGGCCCGCCCGCCGGACAGGACGGGCCTTACCGTGCGGCCGGGCGGGCGACGCCCGCGACAGCCATCATCAGGGTAGTCAACCACCTGACTCATCACGCTCTGCCGCACGCCCAGCGCCTATCCTGGGCCCTGTGCGCCTGGTCTCTCTGCTGCCATCGGCGACCGAGATCGTGTACGCGCTCGGTCTGGGAGATGACCTGGTCGGGGTCACGTTCGAGTGCGACGAGCCGCCCGCGGCCCGCGCGGAGAAGACAGTCGTCGTAGGTGGACGTGATACGCGCGGGATGACCCCAGGCGAGATCGACATCTACGTCCGGACCGAACTGGCCTCCGGTGCCGACCTCTACACCCTGCACGCGGAAGCCCTGGCGACACTGCACCCCGACCTGATCTTGACCCAGGACCTGTGCCGGGTGTGCGCACTACCTTCCGGGCATGTCGAGGACGCCCTTGATCACCTCGGCTGCCAGGCTGACGTGCTGTCACTTGATCCGCACTCGCTCGATGAGGTGCTTGAGTCGATCCTGGCGGTCGGGGAGCGCGCCGGCGTACCTGATCGCGCCGCCCGCCTGGTCGAGGAGTTGCGGGCCCGGCTTTCCCGCACGGCGGCGAGAATCGCCGGCCGGCCCCGGCCGAGGGTGGCAGTGGTCGAGTGGGTGGATCCACCCTTCAACGCCGGCCACTGGATACCCGATCTCGTCAGCGCCGCCGGAGGCGAGCCGGTCGCGGCCCGGCCCGGTGCGCTATCGACCCCGACGACCTGGTCGGCCATCGCGGCCGCAGCGCCGGATCATGTCGTGGTCGCACCCTGCGGCTACCATCTGCCGGGCGCGATCGAGCAGGCGCGGTCAGTGGCCCGCAACCTGCCCGGCCTGCCGGTGTGGGCGATCGACGCCGACGGCATCGTGGTACGCCCCGGTCCTCGCCTGGTGGACGGCGTTGAGGCCATCGCCTCGATACTGCACCCGGATGCCGTGCCCGCCGCGCCGCCCGGCGCGGTGCACCGGCTGACACCCGCCAGCTAGATGTCGCAGCGCCGGGAGTTGCAGGCGGTCCACGATGATGTCGATGTCGCCGAGGCCGAGGCACTACGGGCCCGTCCAGGCCCCCGGATTCCGCATGACGTCATCGAGGCTCGCGGTTCTGGAGGCTGAGACTGGCCGAATTACGAGCCGTGTACGAGGTCGATGGCACCGCGAACGCTATCTGCATCTACAGCATCGGTCGCGTGCCACCGCCACGTGGCGCATCGCGAGATGCCCGGGAAGATCACGTTAATGAATCATTGATAAATTGTTAACAGATTATTTCTGCGCCAAGTTCTGGCCGATTGTTTCGGTCAAACCTATGTTAACGAGAAACCATTGTTCCGCCGCTGACCGACGGATGGCTCTCGCGAACAGCCATTCAGGCCGGTGGCGCGAGAAGAGGAAGTCATGATGAGCCGACTGGGAGCGCTTCGCCTGGCGGGGCACACGGGGCTCATCATGCCGCGGCGGCTGCGCAGCACGGCCTTACTGGCCGCCGTGGCGACCGCGGCGGCCACTGCGGCGGCGGTGACCGCGCTCGCGCCTGCCTCACCGGCGCTGGCCGCGGGCCCAGCGCCGGGCGCGCCGGGGGCCAATGCCACCTGGAACGAGGCGAACTTGCA